>OBNU01000020.1_pt1 | contig 29416 bp, 28 predicted proteins | sample 1494211 | NCBI WGS metagenome assembly OBNU01 (sample SAMEA3275559, study PRJEB22092) | marine metagenome | biome: ENVO:01000252 "freshwater lake biome"; feature: ENVO:00002042 "surface water"; material: ENVO:00000021 "freshwater lake" | collected 2014-06-21T10:00:00+00 | depth 2 m | reverse complement strand
AGCATTATTATATTTATCGCACTCATGCAGGCGCAAGCTATGAAAAAATCAACTGCCGAGACTATTTTGGACGCCTTGTCCCGAGTAGAGCGAGTGCTGACTACAGTGGGCTTTATTGCGATGACCCTAATACTGTTTGCGGATGTTGTTGCCCGCGAGATCACTGACAGCGGCCTAATCACTGCGCGACAATATGGCGTCTACGCCAACATTCTAGTGGTCATGTTTGGTCTGGGTATTGCGTCATCTCAAGATGCCCACCTCCGACCTCGGTTTATTGATAATGTGTTGCCCGAGACATTCAAAGAGGCCACTAAGCGCCTTAAAGAGGCTGTCACCGCCGCATTCGCAGCAGGGTGCACGGTGCTATCGACCTGGATTACCTTGGAATCTTTCCAACTCAAAGAGATTTCGGCATTAACGGGTAACTACATCGCGCCGTTTATGGCCATTATGCCGGCTGGATTTGCGTTCATGGCGCTGAGACATAGCTTATACGCCTTCTGGCCAGATCTGGCACCCGAGGCAGAAGTCGGAGCGACAAAATGACAACGGCAACCATCGTCGTAACGCTATTTATACTACTACTGCTTCGACAAAGCGTCTTGGTATTACTCGGCGCAGTACTGACCTTGCTGTATCTGTTTAATACTGAAGACTCTTTACGCTTTATCGCTTTAGACGCGTGGCAATCGCTCAACAAAGATATTCTGCTGTCTATCCCGCTTTTTATCTTATGCGGACAACTGATGTCGGAAGGCAGCATTGCAACAAGATTGGTAGCGTTAGTGCGCGCTTTGGTAGGCCCTATCCCCGGAGGACTAGCGATTGCCACTATTCTCTCTTGCGCGACCTTTGCCGCTGTATCGGGCTCATCGACCGTCACCTTACTTGCGGTCGGCTCTGTGATGTTTCCCGCCCTTATCGAAGCCGGCTATTCGCGTACCTTTGCTATCGGAGCGCTCTGTGCTGCAGGAACCTTGGGCATCATCGTCCCGCCCAGCATTCCCTTGATTTTGTACGGTGTAATGACAGGCACATCTATTACTGATTTGTTTATCGCCGGAGTTGGACCAGCCTTGGTCTTGACGATTTTGTTAGCTCTATACGCGGGGGTCATGAACTTTAAAAAGCGCCAAGACTATTGGTCCCTTCGTGACATCGCAGTCGCGACCAAGGATGGAATTTGGTCATTGATGATGCCATTCATTATTCTGGGGGGAATATACAGCGGGCATTTTACAGCGACCGAATCTGCCGCGGTCGCTGTAATTTACGCCCTGTTTGTTGAGACCGCGCTCCACAAAGATCTTAATCTAGCCAAGATAAACTCGGTCATTTTTAGTACCAGCAAGCTACTCGGCTCATTATTCCCTGTACTCATGCTGGCGGTGTGCCTGACAGTGTATTTGACCTACGCTAAAAGCGCAGACATTTTCGTTCCAACCATCGCCTATTGGTCAGAGTCACCACTCCAATTTATGGTCATGACAAATATCCTACTGCTGTTGGTAGGCACCCTAATCGACATAGGATCGGCTATTTTAATTTTCGCCCCACTTCTACAACCTGTGGCCTTGCAGCAGGGCTTTGATCCCGTACACTTTGGTATCAGTATGATCGTGAACCTTGAGATCGGCTATTTAACACCACCTTTTGGTCTGAATCTTATTGTGGCGATGGCGGCCTTCAACGCCTCTTTTAAAGAGGTTTGCATCGCGGTTTTACCCTATCTCGGCATTATGCTTCTGGGGCTTGGCATCGTTGTAGCTTGGCCCGAGTTATCGCTCTTTTTACTGTAACTTACGCCGCCACAATTTCAGACATCAGCGACACCAACTCATAATGGGTCTGCATGTAGCCCGCAACACCCCCTTTCAGAAAAATGTAGTCATCGTCGGCCGAGCACCAAATGTCGTAGGGCGGGTGCTCCTCCGGTAAATTACCGGCTGTACCCGTTACCTGAAAGTGGCGTGCAGCGAAGGTGCCCGCTTCGATGGATAGAGTCTCCTCGCCAACATAAACCAAATCGAACTCGGTAACGAAGAATAAGGGGCCTGTGGCACCGCGATGATCCGGCGAACTCAAAAAGATATTGTCTACGTGATGAACACCGGGGCCTTGCTCAAGCGGATATAGACGCATTAAAAGTCCGTCGCCAACGATAGGATGAGCTTGAAACCATCGCGGCCGAAAGGGTGTTTTAATGTTTTGTGAAATCCGACCATCGCGGACATTAAAGCTTTCACATTCTGATTCGTGTTCACCAAAACGCATCCAACCTGAACCCTCGAAGCGCCCACCCACAGATAAACGCACTGAGCCATCTAAAGGACTAGAATCAGCGTGATTCATAGCCACGCACACATCCCTATTAACTTTAGGGGCGTCATCAATTTCGCAGTGCGCCAACAATACGTCAACACCATCGGGTTGCTGTGTAATGGTAAAGAACTCGCGCCCACGTTCCTGACCTTGGCGCTCCGGTTTATTACTGGTATACCGAATTGTGCCTCGTACAATCTTCTGTGTCATACGCCCTCGACATATACTGGAAATCGTAGCAATACTGCTTGTCTAAATATGAGATATTGATATGCTTTTATAGCATAAATTCTCGCGCCAAACAGGACTTAAGATGGAAACCAGTGATTTAACTGCACGACAAATTTACGAGCAAATCAAAAGCAACCCTACTCGTGCTCGCTTTGGGTTTGGTCAAAAAGCCATTCTAGTGAATGTCGACCCACAAAAAGCCTACACGCGTACCGACTTGTTCAAAACGGCTTACGAGACCGATCCCCGTCAACTCGAATACACCAACCAACTCGCACATGCCTTTCGCGCACTCAACTGGCCCGTTGTTTGGACCCATGTCGCCTATATGGAATCGGGAGAAGATTGCGGCATATGGGGCACACGTACAAATACTCCAGACTCACTGCAAAACATTAAGTTTGGTTCACAACGCGCTGAATTTGACGATCGCCTCGAGATCGACCATCAACGTGACGCTATCTATTGCAAGAAGATGCCCTCAGTTTTCTTCGAAACACCCCTGCAATCACTCTGCGTCTGGCACAAAGTCGATACTGTTGTGATTACAGGAGGATCAACCAGCGGCTGCATTCGTGCAACTGCTGTGGATTCGCTGTCACGGGGCTATCGCACGATCGTGCCCGAACAATGTGTGGCTGATAAACATGAGAGCTACCACTTTGCCAACTTGACCGATTTGGCGCTTAAGTACGCTGATGTGCTTGATGTGGCAGAGGTCTTGGACTGGCTAAGCTCTCAGGAGGGCGCATGAGTTCGGCGCAGAAACGAGATTTAGACCTGTACGACAACTCGCCCTATATCGATCGCCCCAGAATCATTTGGCCAAACGGTGCAAAAATTGCGTTTTGGGTAGCACCCAATATCGAGTTTTATGAGTTAAACCCGCCCAACAACCCTTATCGAAAGCCTTGGCCGCATCCCTATCCAGCAATTCCAGGCTACAGTATTCGCGATTACGGCAACCGCGTAGGGCATAATCGCCAAATGGCCTTACTCGATAAATATGGCATACGGGGATCAATTAGCTTGTCGGCGGCGCTTTGCGACCACCACCCCGAGATTATCGAGTTATGCAAAGAGCGCGACTGGGAATTTTTTAGTCACGGCATCTACAACACACGCTATACCTATGGATTAACCGAATCCGATGAGCGTGAAATGATCGAAGATGCGATGCATACTATCGAAAAAGCCGTTGGCAAACGGCCGGCTGGATACTTAGCTCCCGCCTTGTCCCACTCAGATCACACCATTGATTTGTTTGCAGAGGCTGGCGGGATATATACCTGCGACCTGTTCCACGACGATCAGCCCACCCCGGTTCACACTCGAAGCGGAAAGCGCTTTGTCTCAATTCCCTATTCACTTGAACTTAACGACACCATCGCCTACGTGGTGCAAAAAATGGAGCCTAGACGCTACGGACAAACCATCATGCGGGCCTTTGACCAACTGTATCGGGAAGGCGAAGACAGCGGCACCGTAATGTGCATCCCAACGCATAATTACCAAGTCAGCTGCCCACATCGACTAAAAGCATTTGAAGAGGCCTTAGAATACATTACCGGGCATTCTGATGTTTGGGTCACCACAGGCCGCGAGATAGCAGACTATTATCTCGAGCACTATTATGATGAGTCCATGGCGGCTATTACGGAGGCGAGAGCATGAGCGAACTTCTGAATTACCCCAAACGCACCTATGGCATGGACCACAACCGCTACGATTGGTCGATGATGCAAGACCGCACACCGCTCACCTGGCCGGGCAACAAGCCTCTCGCCCTGTGGATTAACGTGAGTCTCCAGCACTTCCCTTTGTCGGGCGAGAAACCTCAGGTTGCGCCTCCGGGTGCATTAACGATGCCCTATCCCGACTTGCGTCATTACACTCTTCGAGACTATGGCAATCGCGTCGGAGCGTATCGACTCCTGAAAGTATTGGGTGCACTGGACGCTAAGGCATCATTGGCCGTAAGCGGTGCGCTGACAGAGCGGCACCCTGAACTCCTAGAGTACTTAACCAAAACCGATTATGAGTGGCTTGGTCACAGCTGGGATATGCTTTGCATGCAGGCCGGTGATGTCGACCCCAACACCGAGCGTAACTGGATCCAAAAAACCAAAGAAGCTCTGGAACAACATACCGGCAAGCCTGTTAAAGGTTGGCTCAGCCCAGGTCGTATCCAAACACAAAATACCCCGGAGTTACTCGCAGCAGCAGGATTTGAATTCCATTGCGATTGGGTTAACGACGAACTGCCGTATACATTTAAAACGCAGAACGGCGACATGACCTGCCTACCCTCGAGCCTTGAGCTTGACGACGTATTTTTGTTGACTCAAAACCTTCATAGCGAAGACAGCTACGTCGAACAAGTCCTTGATGCCGCCAATCTGCTTATAGAAGAAGGCAAGCAGCAAGGTGGCAGAGTGCTAGCCTTGAACCTGCACCCATGGCTGATTGGACAACCGCATCGTATTGGCGCCATTAAACGCATGCTGACGACGTTGCTGGTGGATTACCAAACCGACATTTGGAATGCTTCTCCCAGCGAGATTATTGTTGCCAGCAGTGCCTAAATTGCCAACGCTAAATGCGAAGAGCGCACTCTAAAAATTCCGCACGGGGTGGCTTCCAAGCCAAGGTTTACGCTTCGCATCTCGTCAAAGAAAGGGCGCTATCTCTATCAATAGCGCCCTAGCATGTGATATGAATGTGCTCCGTTAAATTGCTTTTGTCGCTCCAAAAAACGCAACAGAAGCGATCGTAGCCCAATAGCAGTACGCCAGACGCTTGCCTACAACGAGACTACGCTCAAGCTTATTCTCGACCTCTGTATTGGGACCGTCCGCCAATATACGAAACATTTCTGTCCATTCGCGCATAATGAAACGTAACTTAAGGCCAATCATCAATGTGACGCTGTACAGTAAGATTTTAATAGAAAACCAGTACTGCCCGGTGTTCGCATTAAAAGGGCCATAACCCAGAAAAGACGAAACCGCGCAAATCACCAAGACAGGTATCAACACAAATCGGACTTTCTCGTCAGCCATTGTGAGCTTCAAACCCGTATCTGTTTCGCGATAAAAATAGGCAGAGACGCACAAAGACAACCACAGTATTGCCAACACCCAAACAGCAACTAGGAAGCTGCCCCCGTAGGGCTGAACCCCCCAGATATAGCCCATATGGAGTCCCAAGGGGAGAAGACTAATAATTCCAATCCTCGCCAAAATATCGATGTGATAGGCCGTTTGCATGTGCCGGCGTCGCTCCTCCATCGATAAGTTGCGATTAATCACGTGGGTTGAAGTATTAAATACGCCCCACTCACCGCCCAACCAATAAACCATCGCGATGATGTGCAACCAACGCAACACAGCAAGTTCTGTTATACCCATAGCTCAGACTCCATATGTTTAAAGATATAACATTATAACTAATTTAAACGCTTTGCACGGATTCTTTCGCACGAATTTGAGTTAAAGCCAACAGCGCTATAGCAATAAGGCCACAGAAAATGGCGAAGGGTACACCGTAGGAGCCCAAGCGGTCGTACATTACTCCGGTCAAGAAAATGCCAAGCCCGCCACCCAATGCGTCCAAGACGGTTATTGTTCCCAGAATCTTACCGGCGTCTTTCACGCCAAAGCGGTTCATTACCGTTAACTGTAAAAGCGTATAAACACCACCCCAGCCGAGACCGAACAGGATCATTGCAATCCAAATATAAGTCACGTTCATTTGCGCCAATGTCAACGCGCCAACCAGCATGACCAGCAAATTGGCGATAAATACTTTCCGTTGATCCAGCGCATCGCTTAAAACACCAAAAGCAAACTTACCAATAAGAGCACAAGTAAAAAACAGAGAAATTGCGTTGGTAGAAATCTGAGCGTCGAAACCCGCGTCGCGCATGTATTTAAAGACATGGGCCTGGGTTCCCAGCACGGTGTAAAAGGTCGCCATGGCGATAACAGCCAAAGCCCAAAAGTCGAGGGTTTTAATTGCGTCTTTATAATCCATACCGGTACTTGCCACAGGTACTTCAGCTTCTTGGTCTAGGTAGGGTGACGCACTGTTTGGCGCATCCTTAACAAAAAGCAAGGTTAAAACCAACATTGCTACTGGAAACGCGGCGACATATACAAGTGTCTGAGACCAACCCACTTGCCCAATCATGTGGGTACTGAACTGTGGAAATAATGCTCCGCCCAAACTAGTACCCACCAAGGCTAATCCAATAGCCGTACCGCGATACTTAACAAACCAGTTAGAGACCAAAATAACGCTTGCGTTCAAACCACACACAACTAACACAAATCCGAACACTGCGTGGATCCAGTACATCTGAGACAAGGAGGCTAGCTGCGAATAGCTGTAGTAACAAAAGGACAGCAGGCACCATCCTATTAACATCGAGCGCTTGACACCCCAGCGATCAATAATACCCCCAGCAAAAGGAGCGGCAAGTCCGGTGATCATCAGTGTAATCATATCTCTCAGTTTTATTTGAGACATACTCCAATCAAATTGCTCGATAAACTGAACATCATAAACAGATAGACCCGTTATGATTAGGCCATTACTAACCATCATGGCCAGCATTGCAAAAATCGCGATCCACCAAGGCATCACTTTGTTCATTTCTCCACCACCCATTTGTTTTAAACGCATGACATTAAGCGTAAACCAAGTCTCGACCAAGGTCACTAACTGCTTTGCCCTAAATTGATATATCATTAAGTGTATTTCAAAAAAGGAACTGCTTACATGGATGAACTTTTCAGCAAACACGTGCAACAGCAACTATCAAAGGCCTCACCCACGCCTTTGTATCACCAGCTATACACAGTGCTAAAAAACATGGTGATTGACGGCACTCTCGAATACGGCGCACGCATGCCTACGGAAGAGCAATTAGCCGACCTGTTCGTCGTTTCTCGAATCACAGCGAAGCGCGCCATGGATGAGCTCGCCAATGAAGGTTTGGTCGAACGACGCAGAGGCAAGGGTACCCATGTTATTTACCGCTACTCGCCCAAACCGGTGCAGGCACCACTAACGGGTATGCTTCAAGAAATCGAAAGCATGGCGCGCAACTCACACGCGGTAGTACTTGACTACGGCATGCGAGTACCACCGCAATCTATCAGAACCGAGCTTTCGCTAGCCGATGGCGAAGCGGCGCTGCATTTACTGCGCGTTCGAGAGCGCGATGGACTAAAGTTTGGTTACTATACGAGCTGGACGGCTGGTGTTGCCATGCCCGAAAATCCCAGCACCTTCGAAAATACGCCCCGACTGAGCTATTTCAGACAGAATGGGCTTGAAGTCTCGCACGTAACGCAGATTCTGAGCGCGGTAGCCGCTGACCCCAAAGTTGCCGCAGCGCTAGAGGTCGCAGTCGGCAGTCCATTGCTCAGTTTAACAAGGCGCTCGTTCAAAGCGTCGGGGGATAGCGAGCAGCTGATGGATTTCTTACAAGTGCTTTACAACCCCGAACACTTCCAATATTCAATGGATTTAAAACTCGATTAGTCGCGCGTAAAAATGCCCGCGCTATGCAGCCGCTCAATGACTCCCGCCTGCTGTGACAAGAAATGAGAGCGCTCAGGCACTTTGGTCGCTCCATTCTCATCAAGTAAATTGTTTGCAGGATAAAAATTAGGACTGGCGTAAACCGACTGGAATAGCTCCAAGCGCTGACGTGCTAGGACATTGGTCATAGCGGGTTTCGAGCGCGCTTTTCGCAAGGCGTCGATATCAATCAGCGCATTGGCTACCATAGATTCACCAGCATAGGCTTCGCAGAGCACCTGCCCCTTGAAATCGACGACCTGAGAATGCCCCTGAGTTGAATTTGCCGGTACGGGCGAATTCACGATGCTAGAGGTGTTCGCTGATACCACGTAACACATGTTTTCGTAAGCTCGTGCGCATTTCGCGATATTTTTAGGGGTAGGACGCGGGCTACCCACTTCACTCGACGAATGCAGAATAATCTCGGCGCCCTTTAATGCCATCGCTCGTGTGATTTCCGGGTACAAAATCTCTTCTGAAGCCACGCAAGCCAAGCGTCCGAGTGGGGTGTCGACCACGGGAAACAAAGCATCCTCACCGTATACTTCCACATAGCGGCTCAACACATCATGTGGCGTTGGCGCGAACATCGATACCAATCGACGATACCGAAGACACAACTCTCCCCCATCATCGATGATAAAACTGGTTTGAAAGTAAAGCTCGGGGAAATGTGGATCGCGCTCATAGACGTTGCCCGACAAGTAGACAGAGTTCTTAACCGCAACCTCAGACAGCCCCTGATACTCCGGACCATCGATATCGATACACGCTTTATCGCGCCAAACCTCGATACTTTCTCCCATCGGAAAGCTTGTTAAAAAATATTCGGGCAAAACTACAAGCTTCAACACATCGCCACTGAATGTATTGATGAACGCCTTGCTACCCGCGATTTGCTGCCCAACCTTATGAATTGCAGCTGTCATGGCTTGTTCAACTTGCGAGCGTTCGCTCAGCCGATTAACGGCAACGCAATCCATTTGCAAGGCAAGCGCAGAAAAAGTACCCATACCTGTTACTCCAATATTTCTGAGTCTTTACCAGCCACCAACATAACACGAAACTCACCCGTTCCCTCTCGAAGCGGTTTAACCGCGGCGTATTCTTGGCTCTGCCAGAATGCTCTGGCCGCGTCCATGCTGGGCCATTCGTGCATCACCAGTCGGGTTGCCCCCCAATCACCTTCTAAGGATTCTGCTTCACCACCCAAAACTCGATAAACACCTCCATATTGGGCAACAATCGGTGGTACTGCCTGTGCATAAGCGACAAATTCTTGCGGCTTGGTAATGATTGCTTCAACGATAATGTAGGCTGACATACTAGGCCCCCTCAAGATTTAATGATATAAATACATAACAATATAACATGAACCCCTAGGAGTGCATCCATGCTGACCCACAAATTCATCTCACTGCTTGGCTTAGTTGTAACACTTTTGAGCGGCAGCGCATTTGCTGTAAGCGCACAATACGACCCAAACTCAGCCGAGGGATTCGTTAAGTTGAACCGCAAGCTGCAGTGTTCTTTAGTCGACGGTGAAGAGACAGTATTCCGCTGGTCTGGACGCTTGTACAGCAAAGTATTTGGCGAGCCTGACCGTCTTTTATTCAATGTTGAGGGCATGAATGTCAGGGCCTGCATAAGCGCCCAAGATCCGACGCTGGGCGAAGGCTACCGTATGGTGTCTCGTGAAATCATGTTGTACCTAGACCCCGACACAAACGAAATCGTCGATCAATGGGAAAACCCATGGACCGGGCAGATCAATGAAGTCATTCACGTACATAACGACCCCGTAAACAGTCGCGGCGTAAGTTACGGCTACAACAAAGATGGATCGGAAAAGTCTTTCCAACACATCGCTATCAATGGCGACTACTTGATTAACATGGAAATTCCACTGTTTTACCACAATCCTATGGCGGGCAATTATCAAAAATACATTGGAGGAACCTATCACGCGACAGAAATCTTTGACTTCAACGGCAAACTAGACTCATTACTGGATAAGTCCACGAATATCGAATACCCCGTTGTCTCGTGGGTTCGCATGTCTAAGTGGCTACCCTGGATGGAAATGGGCGACCGTATCGGCTTAATTTGGGTCAATGCTATGGGCAAAAAGCTCGAACATTATGACGAGCTACCAAGCATTCTGAAGGACACAATTGCTGAGAGATTCCCCGAGTATCACCATGCTCCACCGCTCGATGATACGCGCAGAAATGAAACTACTTGGACCAAAACCAAGCTCATTCTAGATTCGCGTAACGAACCCAATGCCCAAAGGGGTGGCCACTAATGGGGAACTTCATTGCGAACCTCGTCTTAGCCTACCTGTCTGTACAAGCTTACGCGGCGCCAGTGGCGGACACAGATCGTGTTGATGTCGACCTACGCAGAACAACTCTCGTCGTGGCCGATATCGATACCTCGCTCGCCTTCTATCGCGACAGTCTGGGGCTTGAGGTCATTTACGACCAAATGATCATAACGCCCAGAGGTGCCACCATTGAAGAGGCCGAGAAAGTTCGGCGCTTAGTGTTTCTGCGTTCAAACGATGATTTTGTTGGCGTATTAGGGCTTTTGGAATATCAAAAGCCCATTAAAGATGTTGTCTCGCTTGCTGGCAGAGCATTCGATACTGGCACATCGGTGCTAGTATTTAACACTCAACGCTTGGATGAAAAATTGTCGAAGGCGATCCAAGTACCCGACGTACAATTGCTAGAGGGCCCCAAGCAAATTTCTTACCCTTCCTATGATGGCTCGGGCAGCATTCGAGTCATGGTCAGCAGCTTGACTGATCCCGATGGCTTCACCATCGAGCTCAATCAACTACTAGATACCATCAATTAAACCCTAAAACCCCCGGGTTCATAATGCCTTGGGGGTCATAAATGTTTTTCAGAACCCGCATCACAGATGCAGCTTCCGGCTTCAACCCTTCTTGATACTTATACGCTTTACCCAGCTGAAAATGTACGGCACCAAAATCCGATAAGGCCTGAGCGAGCTCGTGCTTAATCGCATTCACTGCCTCCCACGCACCGGGTACGGCATCAAATTGATTTAAGCGCGCCAGATGGTCTTTTTCTATGCTGTGCTTGTGCAACGCATTAAGTGCGTCTGGCCAGAAAAATACTGGCTCCAACAGGGTGATCTGCTGACTCACCGTGGCAATCAAGTAACCTGTTTCGACGCCAAATTGCTCCATGACTTCCTTATTTTTGGAAAAAACACCCTCAATGCATGCAATGCCATCCTGTGCTTTGGAATGCGGTACCAGTGCGTGCACGGGTAGCCAACGTTCTCCCCCAGCGCCCACCATATTGTTGACCGGGCCAAAAGGATTCGCTGAAATCAAGCGTGGAATGCTGTCCGGAAGCTCGCGCCCACGATACTTAGCGCATAGTTTTCGTATTTCCGCTACTTGGTAGTCTGCCTCCGCTTGCGTTCTACCCTCGCTTAAAGTCGAGAATGACCAAGCCACATCATCCATAAACCGGCGCCCAGAAAATGCTAGTTTGGCGCTATTTACTACCTTATTCACCAAGCCTGCCTCGGCTTTAACCACCCCTGCGAATTGCTGCACATCAACTGCTAAACTTGCGCGCTTCATTCGTTGACGCTGCAGATAAGGATCAAAGCCGAAGCACTCACTCGCCAAACGATTACGCGAGATGTCCGCCATCGCCAGCGTCATATCCGTGTAATTGTCAAAGGCATAACTGGCAAAGCCTTTATGCTTCGCCGCTGGAATCAGGGGCAAAGTCGCCGTCAACTTGATACCAAAGGCACCGCAATCCCCGATAAATGTAGCGGTTAAATTTGGACCAAAGTAAGAACAAAAAGGAGTACTTGCTTTTTGACTAGCGGCACCGGTTTCAATGATATCCCCAGTCCCAGTCACCACTTTTAAGCCAAGAACGTTATCACCCGCGGCCCCGTGGTAGCCGCTACCCCAAAATATGCCATTTTGCGACAGACCACCGCCGACGGTAGCATAACGCCCTGACAATGTGCCCCAGAAAGGCGTAGTTAGACCAAGTGGCGCCAAGGTCTCGTGTAGCTTTTGCCAGGTCACACCAACCTGCACCGTCACAGTTGCGTCTTGCTGATTAACTTCCAATACTTGATTCAGATCAGCAGTATCGATCAATACAGAATCTGTTTGGGTAGCTAAATACCCGGAGGTATAGCTCATTCCACCGCCACGGGTAATTAAAGGTATCTTGTTGTCGCGACACGTGTGAACTAAATTGATGACATCTTGCTCACTCGCAGGGCGCACAACTGCTACGAGCCTTTCTCCATCACCGAAAACATCCTGCGAATACAATTCTAATGATTCAGCATCAAGGTGAATTAAATTTTCTGTCAGCGCTCCCTTCAGGACATCAACCACCGTGCTCATTTAGGTTTCCTCACAATATATAAAAACGCAAAGTGCGTGATAAATGGTAGCAAGCGCTCGCCGATGTCGCCTGTTGTATTGGGCAAATAAGAGAATAAAACCGCCAAACCAAACCCCAACCAAACCCCGAGAAGTTGCTTACTCGGAGCAACATTCCATTTCCACAGCCGGGCAAACAACAAAGGTCCAAAGGCAGCGCCTAACGCCACCCAAGCGAACAACACCCGTGCAAAAATTTGTGCCGGCAGAAACAGTGCGACAGCCGCTGCAAGTGCAACAACAACCAACACGGCCAAGCGACCGAGCAAGAGTCTCGAGGTAAATTTTTGCTCTAACTTCAGATCGTGAGATAACACACTAGCACTGACCAATAGCTGACTGTCAGCAGTCGACATAATTGCCGACAATACCGCTGCCGTGAGTAAACCCGCTATTAACGCAGGGAAAACAGAATCAGCAACCTTGAAAAACACTTGCTCGGGATTATCAAGATCCGCGAATAGTATCCGTCCGGCTAAGCCCAAAAAGACCATGCCGAGAAATACGATGACGTACCAGAATGCCGTGATAATAGCCGCTTGACGACGCGCAGAGTCATCCCTTAACGCCATGAACCGGACAATAAGATGTGGCTGGCCGTAGGTGCCAAAGCCAATACTGAGCCCACCAAAAATGACACCCAAGCCCATCAAACCCATATTTGCACCGGTAAAACTAAGTTGCTCCACCGTAGCGGAAGCCAAGAGACCCTCGACGAATCCCGACACGCCCCCTAAATGATTCAGAGTCATTACCGGCAGCGCCACCGCCGCTATCGCCATAACTCCACCCTGAATGGCGTCGGTGAGACTGACCGCCCAAAATCCTCCGAGCCAAGTGTAGACCAACACAATGAGAGCGCCGAGCAAGATCGCTTGCGCCCTAGGCATACCAAAAGCACCCGAGAATGCCGCTCCCGCACCTTGAAATTGTGCGGCCACATAGAATACAAATGAAAACAAAATAATAAAAGAGATAGAGCGGACAAGAGCGGGGCGCCAATCATTCGGTACATCGTGCACAAAAAAGTCAGTCATGGTAACTAGATTTTCGCTGTGGCTGACTTCACGCACGCGCTTGGCAATGACGTACCACGCGACAAACATGCCCGAAATTGAGCCTAGCGCCACCCATATCACCGACACGCCCAAAGTATAGGCAGCGCCACTTAAACCCAGCAGAGTCCATGCCGATGACGCACTCGCGCTGTACGAAATGCCAGCCACCCACGGCCCAAGTTGGCGCCCACCCAAGAAAAAATCTTCCCCAGTGTGATTCATCCTTGATGCCCACGCGCCAACACCAATCAACAAAAGCTTGTAGCCGATTAGGGCGATAGCCACGATTGTTGCTGTCTCCACTTGCCTTCGCCCTCCAACCATTTGAAGCGATTTTATGAGAAAAAAGGCCCGCTAACTGCGGGCCAACCAGTGCCCCTGAAGGAGGATTCGAGGGAGCAACGCGGAATCTAACGGATAGATGCAAAACATCTGTGTACACCCTATCTATGTTCTAATAGTATATCAATAGACTTTTGCGGAAATTAACGAAATGTCACAGAGAATCGGTTTCAATCAAATTGTTTTCACAACATCTCAGCCCAATCAGTTACGACAATTCTTTGTCGATTTGGGCTGGTCAAAACACACCCCGGAATTCAGCCCCGAAGCACTGAGTTATTGGGATGTGCCGGATCAAAAGGAGCACCTACTGGTGCTGAATGCACCAAACAAGGACTGTCGTGTCATACTCATACCGTGTGATGATGACACACCACCCTATCGGCCTTTGGAATCGGAAATTATTCAACCGGGTGGCTTATTCGACTTCAATATGCGCACAAAAAACGCCGAATTCGCGGTCGAATATCTCACAAACCACGACTGGGACATGCTAGTAGAACCGGTACCGTGGCAATTTGGCACGAGCTCGGTCAAAGAGATGTTAGCCATTCAGAACGATGGAATTGTGCTTGCAGCTACGGAGCGTGTTAGCCCGCCGTTAGAAGGTATGGAGTTTGACCGTTTTAGCGATATTTTCAATGCCACCCAAATCGTCACCAATATCGAGGAGAGTTGCCGATTCTTTGCCGTCATCGGGTTCCAGAAGTTTGTGGATTTCCAAGGCAACATGCCCGGCGAGGGACCCCGTGTTTTGGGGCTTCAGGATACATCAGCCCACGAGGCCGAGATCTGCCTCACAATCAGTCATCCAGAAAACATCATGGACGGCTCCATCGAGCTCATAAGCACACCCAATCAATCATTGAGCGCACTCCCTGAGCGTCTATTTGGGCGAGGAATTCATCGATTACGAATTCCTCTGCCAGACCTCAGTGAGGTCACGCAGAGCCTTGTTGAGATCTATGGATCCGATGTCATCCTTAAGTCGCCAAAGCAACGTTCAATTCTTGGTCGGCAAGAGTTTTGTTGCACCGTGCGAACACCGGATGGCGCTCGCATTGATCTCTACCAAGTTTAAAGGAGGCTTACATGCTGAAATCGTTACTGCTGGTTTGGGTGTTGAGTACCGACTTAAGCGCGACGCAGGCTGCTTACACCCAGCTATTCGACTATCAAATCGGTGAATCTGGACAGCTTAGCTCAGAGATTGCAGAAGCTTTGGATCGACCCGAACTTAAAAACAAACGATTCATTACTTTGTATCCACCGTCAGGACCCCGGGTCGGTTTACGCTTCATAGAAAGTGAGCCTTTAGCCTTTTACCCCATGCAACGTATAGGTTGGAGCGCAATTGAGCTTTTAGTCGAAGATCCGGATAGCTTAAAACAAAAACTCGCATTCAGCCCATTTCAACATTTAGCAGGACCAGACTTTTTAACTGAACAAAAAAATATTTACGCCATGCAAATGCTGGGGCCCAGTAACGAATTGCTGTACCTAACTCACATGATTGATCCGAGCAAGTCAGTGCTGGTGGTGCCTAAAGCCCAAACTGAAGTGGGGCACACTTTTATCATGGTTACGGGTAGCTCAAACCTACAAAAGTCCATTGCGTTTTTCCGCACGTATTTCGACAACCCAGTCACTGAAGCTATACCCTTCAAAATTGAAGTACTATCCGATGCTTACGGACTCGACAAAGAAACAAAACACAACTTAGCGCTGGTGACGTTCGCAGATAAATTTGCATTAGAGATAGATCAATACCCAGCTAATGCCGCTACCATTCCAGACGCCATGTCTCGTCGCGGAGGCGTAATTTTAGTGACTGCAAGTGCGGATCTTGATAAAGCCAAACGGGAACTGCCATGGGTACAAAGGCAATTCAATAATAATAAGGAGCTCGAAGGCGGTATCGTGAAGCTCCCCTCAGGAACCCCTTTGCAACTCATTCACGCACCGGTAGACTTGCCAACAACTTCACGTTAATAATATTGTTATAATATTATAGCAAATTGGATATTTTTAAGGCTTTACTCATTCATGGCGCAAACGCTTTTTGACAAACTGTGGCAGGAGCACGAAATTAAACGATTGTCGGATTCTCAATCGCTGCTTTACATAGATCGAATCTTTTTGCATGAGAGAACAGGGGCGGTAGCATTGCATGGCCTCGAAGCGGCGCAAAGACAAGTCCGTCGGCGTGCACACGCCTTTTGTACCATGGACCACATTGTCGATACCTTCCCAGGGCGCACGGACAAGACACTGATGCCCAGCGGAACCGATTTTATCGTAGCAACTCGACATGCGGCGCACGATGCTGGCATAACCTTATTTGATATAAATGATCCAGACCAAGGTATTGTTCACGTAGTATCACCCGAACAAGGTATTGCTCTACCTGGTAGCACTTTGATATGCCCCGACTCTCATACCTGCACCCTTGGCGGACTTGGAGCGCTAGCCTGGGGAGTCGGCTCGACAGAAGCAGAACACGCCCTCGCAACAAGCACTTTACGAGTTCAGCGCCCCAAGAATATGCGCATTCACTACATCGGCGAAATCCCTGAACACCTTAGCGCCAAAGACATTATCCTTGCCACTATTGCTAAGGTTGGGGCGGGCGGTGGCGCCGGACACGCGGTTGAATTCACGGGCGCAGCCATAAGCTATCTAAGCGCAGAGGAGCGCATGACGCTATGCAATATGGCAGTTGAGCTCTCCGCATTCACTGGCCTAGTGGCTCCTGATGATTTCATCATTGACTATGTAAACGGCCGTGCGTTTGCTCCCAAAGGCGACGATTGGAACAAGGCGTTCCAGCACTGGAAAACGCTACACAGCGATGCCTCAGCGACTTTTGATCGAAAATTCGAAATTGATCTAACGACAATCAAGCCACAAATTACGTGGGGCACAAGCCCCGAGCATTCCATTGGTTTTGATGAAGCTGTACCTTCAATAAAACAAGCGGCAACGCCAGCACAAGCCCAAGCGTGGTCACGTGCTCTACAATACATGGACATGAAAGAAAACAGTAAATTAAGTGACTATCCCATTCAGGCTGCTTTCATTGGGTCTTGCACCAACAGCCGCTTGTCAGATTTGCGCATCGCTGCCAATTATCTTGCAAGCACGAGTAATAAAGTGGCCGCGGGCGTAAAAGCAATTTGCGTTCCGGGGAGCGGGCGCGTAAAACGCGCTGCAGAAGCCGAGGGTCTAGACCAAATCTTCATCGATGCAGGCTTCGAGTGGCGCGAGCCGGGTTGCTCGTTATGCTTTTATGCGGGTGGTGAGAACTTTGGCACGCAAGCACGCATTGCCTCGACAACCAATCGCAATTTTGAAGGTCGCCAAGGTCTGGGCGCTCGCACGCACCTAGCAAGCCCGCTCAGTGTCGCTGCCAGCGCATGCGCAGGACATCTCACTACAGCGGAGTATGTCTGATGCGCCCCTTTACTGTACATACAGGCGCTGCGGTCCCTCTGTTGCGTGACAATATCGACACTGATGCGATTATTCCCTCAAGAGAAATGAAAACAGTGTCTAAGTCCGGCCTAGCCGCTGGATTATTTGCGCCGTGGCGCTACAGTGATGCCATTACACGCGCAAAAAATGAAGAGTTTCCACTGAATCAGCCACTCTATTCAGAAGCTAACATCCTTATCAGCGGTCACAACTTTGGCTGTGGCTCATCGCGCGAACATGCTGTTTGGGCGCTGGCAGAGTATGGATTCAGAGCGATAATGGCTCACTCTTTCGGTTCGATCTTCAAGAATAACGCAATCCGAAATGGACTGTTACCGATTGAGCTTAAGTGGCCAGAGCTAGAGGCAATCGCCAGGTGGATTGAGAGCGACCCCAAAAACCATCAGATCATGATCGATTTGAAAACCCAAACCGTTAACGCTGGCCCTCTGGGCGAGCTTATCTTTGAAATTGATGATCAAGCAAAAAACATGCTCTTGAACGGCCTTGATGAGATAGGCTTAACTGAACAGCTAGAAAGCGAAATTACAGCGTTCGAAAACCGAGACCGCAAACGCAGGCCCTGGATTTACCTCACTGGGGATTAACGTTATTAATTACCCAACAATGTTATGGGAGCGAAGCTCACAGTACTCTGCTGCTTTAATACCAATCTCACATAAAATCGACTCTGCATCTTGACCCGACGCTGGCAAGTCTCGGTACAGGCCTGCGCGCTGGTGATCAAACTCTAGTGGAAGGCTGGGTAATTTCGCTTTGGCTCCGGCGTTATCACCATCAGTAAGCGTGACTTCCAACAAGCCATTAGAGGCATTCAAATGTGCATCGTCGAACAAGTCACTCGGACTATTGATCGGAGCAAATGGAAGTCCTGCTCGCTCTAAACGCTCACTTAAGGCGTCGATCGTGTAGTGAGAAAACATTTCTGTCACAGCAGGCAAGAGCCACTCTCTAGCGTCTACCCTCCCCTGATTGGTACTCAATGTTTCATCCGCTGCCCAATCCGGGCGCTTAAATTCAGAGCAAAAGCGCTGCCACAGCGTGTCGCTTACAATGCCAACAAATAACCGCTCTCCACCAGTTAGGTCAAAAATATCGTAGATGGCCCATGCCGAACGTCTAAGAGACATTGGTGGCGGCGCCTCTCCGCTCACACGCTCCTGTGCCATATGCTGACCCACCAAGAAAGCTGTCGTTTCAAATAGCGCGCTGGTGACGTGCTTGCCTTGGCCGCTGGCATGGCGTGCCTGCAAAGCGGCCAAAATACCAATCACACCGAACATACCACCCGTGATGTCAATGACAGAAGACCCCGCACGCAAGGGCCGGTTCGGCAAGCCCGTCATATACGCGAGCCCACCCATCATCTGGGCGACTTCGTCGAGTGCCACTCTGTTCTCATAGGGACCCGACAAAAACCCTTTTAGCGAACAGTAAATCAGCCGGGGCTGTTCTGAACTCAATTCCTGGTAGCCTAAACCCAAATTTGTCATCGTGCCGGGTCTAAAATTCTCCACCAACACGTCAGCACTGGCGACCAGCTTCTTCGCAAGCTCTAGGCCTTTATCAGACTTAAGATTCAGTTTTATCGACCTTTTGTTGCGGTTGTACATTGGAAAATAACCCGCACCCGAACCTTTCAATCGACGCGTATTGTCACCTTGAATGGGCTCAACTTTAATAACTTCAGCACCTAAATCGGCTAAAATCAAGCCAACAGTCGGACCCATCACCATATGCGTGAATTCAATGACTTTAACGCCTTCTAATGGCTTTGCTACCGCAGCAGAGCTGTGCTGGGGTTTTGTCATACCATTCCTTCTCCACATTAGTTTGTTATTATGATATAACATTAATTCATTTGAGGTCTAATCCAATCTATCGGAATTTTTATGAATAATACGAGAGTGCTTCTTGCCAAACGTCCAGAGGGCCTCCCATCGCCCGACTGCTTCATCCTGCATGAGAGTCGAGCGCCCTCCCTAGCACCCGGCACTGTTCGCTGCAAAACGGACTTTTTATCCATAGATCCTTACATGAGAAGCGTCATTGGCGGCAACCATATGGGTCAAACCGTTGAAGTCGGAGGTGTCATTCCAGGGGAAGCTGTGGCGACAATAATTGAAAGCGATAACAGTGACTGGCCAGTTGGCCTGCAGGTACGCTGCAAAACGGGATGGCAATCCATCAGTGATCATCAAACGGCTGAGCTCAGTCGAATTCCACAGGGCTTGACACAACCTTCGTTAGCCTTATCTATTTTAGGCATGCCAGGACTTACAGCCTTTGCTGGTCTGACGTCACTGGCTAAAGTGGGCGCCGGCGACACAATCCTAATCCCTGCTGCAATTGGAGGTGTCGGCGCTATGGCTGGGCAGCTGTGTCGGCTGGCGGGCGCGAAGACTATTGGCATTAGCTCTGGCCCTGACAAATGCAAAATTGCCACCCATAAACTTGGATACACGCACTGCATCGATCGCTTGCACGGTGATATCGCCGAGCAATTGCAGGCAGTGGCGCCAGAGGGAATTGACGTCTACTTCGATTTGGTGGGTGACCCTATTTTAACCATCGCGGCACAACAGCTAGCTTTGAATGGACGAGTAATACTTTGTGGCCTGATTCAAGATTACAACGGGCAAATCAAGACCATGGGGCCTCCGCCTGGTTTATGGATCGGCAAACGCGCGACCGTAATGGGCTTAGTCGTTTATGATTTCGAACACCAACGTGAAGCCTTTGAGCGTGGTTACACGCCACTTGTCGAACAAGGCTTGATTCAAGGCAACGAGAGTATTTACCAAGGTCTTGCACAAGCACCCCAAGCGTTTTGTGACATGATGAACGGCGCAGCATTGGGCAAAGTCATTATCGCTGTATAAGGAAGTCACATAGACATGTCTGTAACAAAGCAAATTTTGATTAGTGAGGTCGGCCCTCGCGACGGTCTGCAGAGCATCAACACTATTTTATCTACCGACGACAAAATGCAATGGATCCGAGCTGAATATGAGGCCGGCGTTCGCGAGATCGAGGTCGGCTCATTCGTTCCAGCAACAGTTCTGCCACAGCTTGCTGATACCGCGGAGGTCGTCGCCGCGAGCCGCGAGCTGACCGGCTTAACAGTCGCGGTGCTAGTACCAAACTTTCGAGGCTGTGAAGCAGCAATAGCCGCAGGCGCACATAAAATATCGATTCCGTTGTCGATGAGTGAAGCGCACAGCTTAAAGAACGTAAAAAAAACCCACAGCGCTATGCTCGAGGAAATAAAGCGGTGTGTACAAGCGGTACAAACCGTGCCGAGTGACCAACGCCCACATTTCGAAGTCGGGCTATCAACAGCCTTTGGTTGTACCCTCGAAGGCCAGATCAATGAAGATTTTGTCATTACTATGGCTCAACGAGTTCTCGATTTAGGGGTTGATGAAGTGGGGCTTTCAGACACAACGGGAATGGGGAACCCCGCTCAGCTAGAGCGGCTTACCACAGGCATTTGGAAAAAATGCGGCGAGTCTAAATTGACAGGCGTTCATCTGCACAATACCCGAGGGCAAGGTCTTGCCAACGCACTCAGAGCTGTAGAGATTGGAATAAGCACCATTGACAGCTCCTTAGGTGGTCTTGGAGGCTGCCCCTTCGCGCCCGGAGCAAGCGGCAACATCATCACCGAGGATTTAGTATTTATGCTGGAAGCCATGGGCTTTGACACCGGCATTGATCTTGAAAAATTGCTCTGTGTGCGACGTGAGGTCGCCCAACTTTTGCCCAATGAAGCCTGGTACGGATTTACGTCTTTAGCAGGCTTACCTTTAGGATGGTCACAGCAGGCAAAGACGAGGTAAGGCATGAATAACATGATTGATGTGCGCAACCCTAAAACAGGTTTGATCGATTACCACATCCCTGATATGGGCCCAGACGAAATTAGTATTGTCGCCGCCGCCCTGCGTGACGCGCAGCTCAGCTGGTCAAACCGCACTGCCGCTGAACGCGGCGCTATTATTGGCAAGTTCGCCGATGCACTCGAGATGCACCAACAGGCATTAAGTAACGCTCTAGCAGAGGACACCGGCCGCACCACCTTCTCAGCTTTAGAGGCTTCGATCAGCGTGTACATTGCCAGACATTGGAGCACGCAATGCACCATTGCTTTTGAAGGGTTGGCGAGTGAAGGGGTCTCGAGACAAGTGCCTACTGTGGCCTACCGACATCTCTATGTGCCGTATTCGGTGGTGGGAATTATTAGTCCTTGGAACGTTCCTCTGCTATTGCCCTTCTTGGATGGTATGGCCGCTTTGGCTGCCGGGTGCTCGGTTTTGCTCAAACCCTCAGAGGTAACGCCTAGGTTCATTGAACCTTTGCAACGAGCTATTAATGACGTCCCTGCGATTGCTAAGGTTTTTCATATCGTTACCGGCGGACCCGAGACTGGGGGCGCTATTATCGACCACGTCGACGCTATCTGTTTCACCGGCAGTGTCGCCACGGGTCGCAAAGTGGCTCAGCATGCCGCGACAAGGTTTATTCCCGCCTTTTTAGAACTGGGCGGTAAAGACCCCGCGATTGTGATGCCTGATGCCAATATAGAGCTTGCGACACGCGCCATTTTACGTAGCGCCTTAGGCATGACCGGCCAAGCCTGCCAATCGCTGGAACGAATTTATGTACACGAAGATATTTACGGCAAATTTCTGAATGAAGTTCTAACACAAGTCGACAAGCTCACATTGACCTGCGATCACAAGACGGGCGGAGACATCGCACCACTTATCTTCAGCAAGCAAGTACAGACCATCCAATCTCAAGTCGATGATGCCACAGCGCAGGGCGCCACGGTTCTTAGAGGTGGTGCTCCTTTAGTTAAAGGCGGCACATGGTACCCGCCTACCGTGATTACCGAAGTCAATCATCAGATGAAAATTATGCGCGAAGAGACCTTTGGCCCTATCATTCCCATCATGACATTTAGCTCTGTGGATAAAGTCATAGAACTTGCCAATGACAGTGAGTTTGGTTTGTCGGGTGCGGTATTCTCCGACAACCCCCATACCTGTGACTACATTGCAAGCCGAATCGACGCTGGCGGCATAAGTATCAATGACGCGTCTTTGACTGGCGTCGTAAATGATGTAGAAAAGAACAGTTTTAAACTCTCAGGAATGGGAGGCTCTCGCATGGGTGTTGCGGGAATGACGCGATTCCTGCGCAAACGAGCATTGTTACGTCAGATGGCCGAGCCAGCAGACGTTAGGATTTTTTCCGAGCCTGATTCCTGAGGCTCGGATATGGCGCAACTAGTGATACGCCAGACGATCGAAGCCTTCGTCCAGCACCCTCTACGCTATTTGGCGTAGAGGCTCAAAGTTCAATAGACTGATTCCGCTATCGTGAACAGGCTAGAGTGTCGGGCACACAAAATAATCTAACGAGGACTTCATGACAATTACTGCTCCCATTGCCGTAGTCACCGGCGCTGCGAGCGGCATTGGCCGCGCTATCGCCTTATTTGCCGCCGAACGCGGTCACATCGTTATAGCGGTCGACAAAGATTAAAATGGACTCAGCGCTCTCTAACCCGAGCTTAAAGCATTTAACGAGCAGGTGTTCTGCCGGCTGGTAGACGTCAGTGATGCGACACAACTACAGATCTTAGCGAAAGAGGTATTCGAGCAGTTTGGGCACATCAACTTACTCTTCAACAACGCGGGCATGGTGGTCAATGTCAACTTGATGGGCGTGGTGAACGGCCTGTTAGCTTTTGTGCCACACATGATTGAACAGGGATCCCACGCGCACATTGTGAATACAGGCTCAGTCGCATCATTTATCTCGGGTGCTGGCTTAGGCTCTTACACAGCAACCAAGATGGCAGTGCGCGGCATTACTGAAACGCTGCAACAAGAGCTGGCGGAGCAAGGTGCCAACATCGGTGTTTCTACTTTGTGCCCGGGCCCAGTAGATACCCCTATATTAGCCAGCTCGGGGCTCGTTGCCGATAACCTAGAGAATGGCCCCGTCGACGATGCCGGAAAAACCGAAGTGCCTGATACTGTAGCGCCCTGTTCACCGTTCCGAGTCAAAAAGCAGTGGAGTATCGGTTGCAACATCAATCACCTGCACCGCGCCGTTGATCGTTAACTGCATGTTTTGCCCTCTCGATGAATCAATGTTGATGCGCCCAGCCAGGCTCTAATACTAGCCGCTCTGTTTAAGAGCCGCCAACTTTCCCTGATGAAACCTGATATCAATGCCCAAAACATAAGTCGTGGAACAGACATCGTGAATCTCTTCGAGTTTTGAAATTAGGCTGCCGCGAGCTATGAGTGTGGCATGAAAGCGAGGATTGGTGACGCTACCAAGCTGCACGTTGCCGCTTTCTTCACAGAGCAGGAAACGCTGCAAACCTCTTAATTGAATGGCGAATTAGGCTTCAAGGTCACCAATGCCGTTAAAGCCAAGATTAAAGGTATCGAAGCTGCTCTTCGATGCCTCATCGCTCAAGGGCCGACACTGACGCCTATCGGTGCGTTTTTAGATTTCAATATGCCAGGCTAGATAGCAGCCACGTCTACTTTGGCTTGACGGGTCGCACCAACAGCTGGATATCGGCAGATCGAGGATGTATCTCTTCCCACAGTCGTTCATAGGCGGTGTGAGTGATCCGCCAGTCACCATTGATACGAACATACTTATCTGTATACAGGGCCGAGCCCATTACCGTGGTGTTGTCCTCCAAATTAATAAAAATATCCTGCAGATACCAAAGGCCCGTTGCTGTCTCACCCTGAACCGTAATCTCTGGGTGGTGTCCCGTGTGCATGCCGAACTTTTGATCGGTAAAGGAATAGCCGTAGAACTTTAGGAGTTTCGCTCTGCCGGCCACATCAATGTCGTAATGACCGCCAATGAATCGTGCGGTCACGTCTTCTGTAAAAATAGTCTCTAACCCAGCTTGATCGCCGGTATCTAGAAACCTGAAATAACGGGCCTTTAACTGCTTTATCAGCTCAATCGACTCTAAATCTAGCATGGCTTAATCACTGTATTGGTTGATATGTTTGGCGGCTTGATACGCCATGGTCATCGCCGGACCCAAGGTAGCACCGGGGCCGGGATAGGTAGGTAATAAAGCTGCGGAACAGTTCCCAACGGCGTAAAGGCCCTCAATGACACCACCCGCTTCTGCTTTAACCTGAGCATCAACGGTGGTATCGAGTCCACCCAGAGTGCCAAAATCTCCCGCATCAATACGCATAGCATAAAACGGTGCTTCATCGATGGTTGCCAAACAGGGGTTGGGCTTGATGGCCGGATCGGCATAGTAGCGATCATAGGCGGAATCACCCCGACCAAACTCTTCGTCTTTGCCTGTGGCCGCATAGTGATTCATCTTGGTAATCGTCTCTTCTAGCCCGTCGGGATCAATACCCAAGGTCTCAGCCAGCTCACGAATCGTGGATGCTTTTGCAACAAAGCCCGTCTCGAACCATGATTTTGGGATGGTCCAATCGGGTTTCATGGCGGCGGTCATGAGGGGACCGGCGATATAGGTCCGTCGGAATCGGGCATCAAAAATATGATAGGCCGGTGCACATGGGTTGTCATCGGTATGTGCTTTGAACAACTCTTTTTGAAACGCCATGTAGTTTTGCGATTCATTCGCAAATCGGCGACCTGCTTTATTCACCACGCAAGAGCCGGGGAATGATTTTTCCATAATACTTAATCGCGGCTGCGGCTCGCCTGGAACGCAGACAGTGGTAGTCCACCAAGCACCATTCAGGAGACGCGTCTTAGCACCCAGACCCAACCCAGCAATAAGAGCATCTCCCCGGTTGGTCTCGGCGCCGGCACTCCATTCAGTGTTGGTTGGGGCGGGTAAATACTGCTCACGCAAGGCCTGATTTTTTTCAAAACCGCCAGAGGCCAAGATCACCGCTTTACGCGCCTCGACCCTGATCTCTTTGCCGTCTTGTTCAATGACCGCGCCAACCACGCGACCCTCTTCAACCACCAAATCTTTAAACCCTGTATTGAGCTCAATGGGGATATCACGTTGTTTCACACTCAAGAAAAGCCGGCCAACGCCTGCGGAACCACAGCATAAACGACGAGAGATAGGGGTGCGAAGCCGCCAAGGAATGTCAGAGATATAATCCCAGATCATTTTACCCAGCAGCTTAATCCAGCCGGGCATTTGCACCATCAAAACCTGGGCCTCGACCTGAGTGAAGTGGATAACACCAAACATCCGCATCATGTGGTGGGTGTAGCGTAATTTTTTATAGTCAGCACCAAGCTCAGAAGCCATAAATGGCGCTGGCTCAAGTGATCGGTGTCCCTCTTTAGCGCCAGGGACATTGGTGTAATAATCAGGGTAGTGATCCAGAGACTCGTATCGAACCGGCGTTCTATCATGCAGGAATCGGAGCATCTTTGGGCCATTTTGGAGATAACTCTCGATGAGCTCGTCTGGCACATCCTCACCGTCGAGTGTTTGCCGCAAATACTCACGCGCTTCGTCAAGTGAATCACTGGCGCCAGCTTCTTGTGCGTAGTGATTGCAAGGGACCCAAATACCGCCACCTGAAGAGGAACTGGTGCCACCGACTTTATCGGCTTTGTCGATCACAAGAATGTCTTTGGTGCCCATCTCATAATTACAGACGGCCGCTGTTAATCCACCGTTGCCAGTACCTACTACCAATAGGTCGACGGATCTATCCCACTGTTGACTTGCCATATCCTCTACCCTCAATCAATCGCCTGACTTTGTTATTGTCTCGTCTTGTCGCATCGTTTGGATCAGGCGCCCTTTCAAACAGTCGCGCCTGTTTTTAGGGGTGCTGGCTCGACACGGACAGCACCTCGCCTGTCATATAACTGGCGTAATCAGACGCCAGAAAAATCATCACATTCGCCACTTCCCAAACCTCGGCGGCACGTCCAAAAGCCTCTCTCTCTGCCAGTTTCTCGAGCAATTCCGGCGGTGTCGTCTTCTTTAGAAATGCATGCAGCGCGATACTTGGCGACACGGCATTGATCCGAATACCAAAGTCCGCAGCTTCAAGCGCGGCACAGCGTGTGAGCGCCATTACGCCAGCCTTGGCCGCGGCATAGTGGCATTGCTCTTTTTGAGCTCGCCACCCCAGAACCGAGGCGTTGTTAACGATGACACCGCGGCCCCGAGGCTGCATCACACGCAGCATAGCTCGCGTCATTCGCATAGTCCCGGTGAGGGTAATATCCAGCACCCGATCCCATTCTTCATCTGTCATGTCTACCAGTAACCGCGTGCCGCCTAAACCCGCATTGTTGATAAGAACATCAACGCCGCCTGTGACTTCCTCTGCATGCTCAATGAGCGCCTGTACCTCGGCTTCTTGGGTGACATTGCAGAGTGCGCCCGATACCTTACAGGCGGGATTTAAACCCTGTAGGGTCTCGACCGCTTGACTCAGACGTCCTTCATGCACATCACTAATTACCAAGGCACGCGCACCCTCTTCAACGGCTTTTTGGGCAGCCGCAAAACCAATGCCTGCACCCGCCGCCGCGGTAATCAAAACCGCCTTGTCGGCTAGCAAATTGTGACCCGGCACATACTCAGGTACTTGTTTCGACATAGAGATTCCTTTGTTAATGGGAGCCTCGCGGCTCTCTCGGCATGTCCAACGCGCGTTCAGCAATTAAATTACGTTGGATTTGATTGGTGCCACCATAAATTGTGTCGGCACGAGTAAACAGGAATAAAGACTGCAATCGACTCAGCTCATAGGGCTCTGCACTTAACAACTCAGCTTCTGGACCCAGAACATCCATCGCCAGCTTGCCCAAGTTACGGTGCCAACTGGCCCAATACAATTTATAGATCATGGCTTCTTTCTGCAGAGATCCGTCCTCGCCACCAGACATCATGCGCATACTGTTATAGCGCATGATTTTTAAACCAATATGCGCGTCGGCGAGACGCTGGCGTATCATGGGATCTTGCGCGGCACCGTTATTCTTCGCCAAGGCGACAATTTCATTCAGTTCCGATTGAAACAACATTTGCTGACCCAAGGTGGATACGCCGCGCTCAAAACCGAGCAGCGCCATCGCAACTCGCCAGCCATCGCCTGGCGCACCTACGATATCATCGGCATCACACACGGCCTCGTCCAAAAATACTTCGTTAAACTCTGCCGTCCCTGTTAGCTGATGAATAGGCCGGATAGCAACGCCAGGTTGATCCATTTTCATCAGGAAAAACCCAAGGCCTTTTTGCCCCTGACTCTCGGGATCGGTGCGCGCAATAACAAAACAGAAATCCGACTCATGCGCCAGTGAGGTCCATACTTTTTGACCACTCAACAGCCACTTGCCGGACGACTCGTCAAAGCGTGCCTTCGTTTTCACATTCGCTAAATCAGATCCAGCACTGGGCTCAGAGTAACCCTGACACCAGAGCTCTCGTCCCGCTTTAATACCGGGCAAATACTTATCGCACTGCGCTTGCGTGCCGTAGGCAATCAAAGTGGGGCCGGTGAGTGTCTCGCCAATATGCCCGACACGGCCGGGCCCGCCAGCCCTGGCATACTCTTCATTAAAGATCACCTGCTGTTCAATACTGGCGCCACGGCCTCCAAATTCTTTGAGCCAGCCTATCGCTGTCCAACCGCCTTCGGCGAGGGCCTGCTCCCACACTTTACGCTCTTCAACAAAACTGTGTTCATCGCCGGGACCACCACGAAATCGAATGGGTTCAAAGTCTCCGCAAAGATTGGCTTCAAGCCAATCGGCCACCTCTTGTCGAAACTGCTCATCTTCTGCGCTAAAAGTGAGCTTCATTTCAACACACCCCCGTGAGTAAGAGGTCGGCAACCCGCTCTTTGTGCTCGGGTGCCGCACCCAAAAAGCTCTCGGTAGCTTTGGCGCGCTTAAAATACAGCTGAATATCGTATTCTTCTGTAATGCCCACCCCACCAAAAAGCTGAATTCCGCTACCGGCAACAAAAAAGAATGCATCACTGCAGTACGCTTTCGCCATACTTGCCGCTTCGGCCAATTGCGTATCGGTGTAACGACCAGCAAGCCATTCATCAATCGCACAGGCGGCGAAATACACAATCGAACGAGAGGCTTCTACTTTTAACATCATATCGGCACACTTATGCTTGATCGCCTGAAACGAGGCGATAGTGCGACCAAACTGAACGCGTTCTTTGACATAATCAACGCTCATATCAAGACTCGCCTGAGCACCACCCAGTTGTTCCGCAGCGGTAAAAATGCGCAGAACGTCAATGATCGCTGTAAGTGCATCAACCGCGGCAAGGCCCCGAGCTAACTCGCAGCCCTGTGGGACAAAGACACCATCTAAAGTGACTTCAGCCAAGGGTCTGGTTTGATCCATTGTGGGTGACTTTTGACGCGCCATGCCATCTGCGGTGCCATCGACTAGGAAAAGCGCTAACTCGTCTTCGATACGCGCAGCCAACAACAGGATATCGGTACTGTTTCCATGGCCCACAAAACGATAGTGTCCGCTCAAATGAAAGCCGCCCTCGGTTGGGGTTGCAACTGCCGTTACTGCATCAGCGGACCAGGTGCGAGATTGCTCAATCACGCCCAATGTCGCAGTCTCTCCCGCCATCAAACGCTCAAAATAGGTCGCTTGTTGTTCATCGCTGCCGTATTTCAGCAGCGCCGCCGTCACCAAAGCGGTTGAGGCGAAGGGACCGTTATATAAGCGCATCCCCATCCGCTCTAAAATACCGATTGCTTCGACACCACCCAGTCCCAGCCCCTCATGTGCCTCTGGAATGAGGATCGCCTGCCAATACATCTCTTCGCACAAACGCCGCCACGTATTCGTATCGTAGCCCGAGGCCGTCAGCAGTGACTGTCGAATCACAGGCGCCGTTGC
>OBNU01000019.1_pt1 | contig 30409 bp, 25 predicted proteins | sample 1494211 | NCBI WGS metagenome assembly OBNU01 (sample SAMEA3275559, study PRJEB22092) | marine metagenome | biome: ENVO:01000252 "freshwater lake biome"; feature: ENVO:00002042 "surface water"; material: ENVO:00000021 "freshwater lake" | collected 2014-06-21T10:00:00+00 | depth 2 m | reverse complement strand
CTGTCACATGTGTCATGGTGATCGCGCCGTATCGGGTAGCTCAATACCTGATTTACGCAAAATGAGCGCCGATACTTGGGAGCTTTTCAAACCTATCGTGCTGGGTGGTCTGCGACATGAGCAGGGCATGGTGGGGTTTGCAGAGACTCTAAGCGCCGAGGACACTGATGCTATTTACGCGTATCTAGTGAAACGCCGTAACGATCTCGCTGCAGGACTTGACTGAGAACGGTCGGTAATTTGAATCGGAACCCAGCGAGAGCTGGGTTTTTTGTGTCTCGTGACGTGCTTTTCTCGAAGCCTCGGCAGGGATGCTCGCTATTTTTTGTTGGTCTGTTATTTTTTTGATGCGCGTTACTCGCAGCCCTACTCGGGGTGGTCGCTATCTTATTGTGGTTTGTTATTGTTGTTGATGTGCTTTGCTCGGTCAGCTCATCGCTCAACTGTTGCTCCGCCAGCGCCATCAAGTATCGCCGTCACTAAAGTGGGCGCATACTCACTGCTTACCGAGATGTCAGCGCTTACAGAGGGCTGTGTTATGCAGACAGTTGGTCATTGATTGATAATTCACTATACTGCGCGATTACCAATGCTAACCGGACGTACTTTGCTTCCAGATAATAAGATCGCGTCATTAGACGGACGACGACGGCGCAGCGAGCGCAGCAAACAAGCGATCATCGATGCTGTGGTCGATATGATTAACGAAGGTGAGTTATTCCCAACGGCGGCGCAGGTCTCGCAACGTGCTGGCGTTGGTTTGCGCACAGTGTTTCGCCATTTTTCTGATATGAATACGCTGTTCACGCTTTTTAATGAAGACCGTAGGCCGCATTATCGCGCCATGTTCGAAGAAGGTGGTGATCGCACTGGTGCTTTAGAAAATCGAATTGTAGCGCTGGCAGAGTTCCGAGCGGTGCGCTGGGAAGATGTTACCGCGGTGATGCGATTTAGTGTTGCCCAGCGCCGCCGCTACAAGGCTTTGGCAGACAACTATGCAGACTATCAGCATGGCTTGTTGGAAGACCTTAAGACATGGTTGCCTGAGTTGTCACAGCAAGAGCCTGTGATTCTTGAAGCGGTGGTGGGTGTCTGTTCATTTGAATACTGGGACCGCTTGCGTGATCTGCAGGGTTTGTCGGTTGAGGAAGCTACTGGCGTCGTTATTCTTTGCCTCAGGCGTTTGTTGCTCGCTTAAGTTTGCATATCCGAAGCGAGCACTTGGCTTAAACGCCACAATCGATCTTGTCCCCACGCTTCCGCCACGACCCGCTCGTCGGGTGCTATGAGCCTAAAACTCGGGACGCCCCAACTACCCCATGCGTACATATCTTTGCGGTTTTGCTCGAGTGGCGCGCCCCAGTTTGGCGTCTTTAATGCGCGCTGGGTGTCTTGCCAAGATAATCCGCTCCGTTCTACGATCTTTCTTAAACCCCTGTCAGATAAGCTGTTGACGCCTTCACAGAAGGCACCGTCCATAAAGCTTTTTAAATAAGCTCGCTCTTTGCCTTGTGCAGTCGCTAGTGGATAGATCGAGAAGCCTCTTATCACGCCCTCACCGATAGGGTCATAAAAATTGCCGTAACCTTGCTTGTTCAGGGTCCGCGCTTCTCGTGCGCAGTCCTTCATAATATACAGACCTTTGGCGCGACTTAGAGTGACCCCTCGCATCACCATGGGCAATACGGGCTTCAGTACCAGGGTTACGCCAGCACGGTCGGCCCAATCGCACACGGCGTCAAAACAGATTGCCGAGTAGGGTGACCTTAAGCTCAAATAAAACTCTAGCTGATATCCCTCTGCTGGTTTAGAGGGCGGGATCACGGCAGGTCGATCGAAGAGCGGGTGAGCGTAAATGCCGAGAGAGGATAGGCGGTGTTCAAGGTGGTATAGGCGATCGACCCCCCAGTACCATTCGCCCCCATAGTGAATCATGGCGCCCGCATAGTGGCCCATCTTTTTCTGGCGCGTAGTACCGGCCTCTACTTGCTGCGCTGCCTGCTGCTGTTCTTGCTCAGACGGTAGTGAAAAAGAATCGCCACTCCACAGTGCCTGAATGACCGCGAGTAAGTCGGCTACTTTGACTGTGGTACTTTCCAAACATCGGGCTACAGCTACCGTCGCCGCAGCAGTCGCTGCCTGGGTGGGTGCTTCGCTATCAGGAAAGAGCAAGCCATAGCCAGGTGCAACCCAACGGGCATCCTTGAGTGCGAGTTCCTTGAGTAAGGTTGGCTCGGGATTATTGTTGCCAGAAACTCCACTGGTTAAGTGTAGTCGGAATTCGCAGTCTAATTTATCTTGCACTTGGTTGAGCGCTTGCAGTAGCAAATAGGAGTATGGGTCATCGATTTGAATAAAGATGTCTAAGCAGTGAGGCAGCCCATTCTTGATCCGTTCTCGCTCTATTTTGGCACGCTGCTTGAGTAGGGTGCTCTCGCTTAAAGATCGTCTCATAAAGAGCATTTGCAGATAACGCTGCAAACGACTTTGGGTGCTAGATGAAGCGCCAGTTTGTCTGGTTAGGGTGGGTTCTGTCATCGACGTTACACTCTTTCTCAATGGCGTTATTGTGGCATTGTCCGTGCTAATAGTGAAGGTTCATAGCCTAATCTAACAAACATCTATTCGGGCTTGGGATCAACGCTTCAGAGTTGGGTGGTTGATTTTAAAGCTGCCAAATTGCGCAATTGCTGCTCGCGACTCAGTGTTTTAGATTCGGGATTCGGCTTCGGAAGGGCTGGCAACTCGAAAGTTTCTCCTGCCAGGACTCGATCTAAGTAGGCGCTAAAATGGCGCTCGAAGTTGGGCAGTATGTAAGCCTCGCGTTCATTGGCTAACTCGTACCACCCGGTATCCCGTCCTGCTAAATAGACAATGGGGTGGGTCCAGGAAGCCTCGCGTTTTGGCGACGTGGCACTGCAGGCCTCAATATAGGCGTCGTGCGCCGAGGGGATGCCAATTTGTTGCAGATAGTCGATGCAGAATTGGTGCATTTTACTCAGGGTCGGCAGGTAGTCACTGTGCTCGATGGCCTGTTTGGCGCCTTGTAAAATGACGGCGACGGGGTACTTGGTGAGAGATTCGAGCCACAACTTTTTGATCTGCTTAACTTGCTCGGCATCTGGATAGGCTGCGTAATATTGGTTGTGATAGTTCAATCGAAATAGCGCAAAGACCTGATTAATGGCTTCAACATAATCTTCGCGGGGCACATGGTTGGCAGATGCCGGATTGGGGTTCGGCAGTTTTTGGCCTATCTGTTCGATTGTATTGGCGATATCGGTAATGGACTTGTTGCCGCTCATCGTTGTGCTCCTATTGCGCCCATGAGGTGTCACTCAAGTCATCTGCGAGACTCTGAGTACGCGTGGCCGAAGCGCCTTTGCCTGAGGGTGATATTTGGTGTTGCCTAGCCCAATGGAATTTAACATGTTGCAAAAACTTGCTGTTCCAAGATGTGTGGAGCTGATTGGAATCTAGCCAGAATACAATGAACTCGGGGATCAGCTTATCGGCAAAGTCGCGGTCGATATGGGACAGTTTCAGAATATCGTAGACGTCTCGACTCGGAGCCCAGTCTTTAGCGATGCGAGTCGGCTCGGTACTATGAGTAATGGCAGAGGTATAGCGAGCCCACTGTAATCGGATGTGCTGTATGAATCGAGAGTTCAGCTCTTTGGGCGCGCTCCCGCGCTCGCGCCAATACAATATGAACTCCGGGATTGCCTGCTCTATAAACTCGCCGTCAATGTCGTTGCGCGCGAGAATTTCAAGTGCATCGGCACTCGGTCGCCAGTCGCGGTCGAGGGGGAGCGGTTCGTGCACGTCAAACGAGGATGGTTTGGCTGCTGGTGGGGCCGAAGGCACCTGCTGTCTTCGCCATTGAGCAATGACGTGGCTCCGGAATTTGGTATTCCATGCGTGTGATGGCTCGCCTCGCTCCCGCCAATACAAAATAAATTCATCGATTTGCGCCAGAGCGAAATCACGCGGGATGGCGTGATTCAGTTGCAGCAGCTGTATGATGTCGTCGCTGGGCGTCCAGTTATCGCGCAGAGTCAATGCGCGCTTGGGTAGTGATGTAGGGGTGGTCGGTACAGAGCCCGCCTTATGAGTAGATTCATTAAATGCAAAAATGAGCTCATGATGCGTGTGAAGAGGGGGTGATTCGATCAGTAAGATCGCTTTTTCAGCTAAATTTCGGCTGATGCGATGCAGATCGGTTGCAGTCCAAAAGGCGCACTGTTCCAATAGCTGAGCGCGCTGGATGGTGAACCAATCGAAACCAGCCCGAGAGCTTGCGGGTGAGGTTTGCGTTAACAATCCGAGTTGCTGTAGTAGTATCGCCTCTTCAAGACCGATCGTCGCTGCTAATGCCGGCGAGAAAAACATGGGATGTTCTGGCAAGAGAGACGAACGCGACATAAAATTTCCGATCTGCAAGGTCAGATAAACGAGCTAAGGGATAAGGTTACCTCATGGCGAAAGCAAAAACAGCGTTTGTCTGCAACGAATGTGGATCAGACTATTCGAAATGGCAGGGACAATGTACTGACTGTCAGGCCTGGAATACCTTGGTAGAGTTTAAGTTAGGACCGGCGTCTTCGAGCTCAAGCAAACGCAGTGCGCCGAGCCCACGCAACGCTCATTATGCAGGAGCGCAGAGTCAAGCTCAGACACTGGCAGAGATCGATCTTGAACAAGTGCCACGATTCACGTCGGGCGCTAGCGAGTTCGATCGTGTTCTTGGCGGCGGACTCGTGCCGGGATCGACTATTTTGGTGGGGGGGCACCCTGGTGCCGGGAAGAGCACTTTGTTGCTACAAACGATGTGTCACTTGGCGCAAGACCGCGTTGCTCTTTATGTGACCGGTGAAGAGTCGCCGCAGCAGATCGCAATGCGGGCGCGCAGGCTGGAGTTGCCGGTTGATCGCTTGCAATTGATGGCCGAGACCAATATTGATGCGCTTCTTGCGACTGCTGAAGCGATGCAGCCCTCGGTTATGGTCGTTGATTCAATTCAAGTGATGCATTCCGATGATATTTCGTCGGCGCCGGGAAGCGTGTCACAGGTCCGCGAGTGTGCAGCGCGACTCACCCGTTATGCCAAGGTATCAAACACAGTCGTCTTATTAGTGGGTCATGTTACCAAAGACGGCTCTTTAGCTGGCCCTAAGGTGCTTGAACATATGATCGACTGTTCGATCCTGTTAGAGGGTGATGCCGATACACGGTTCCGCACTTTGCGCGGCCAAAAAAATCGCTTTGGTGCAGTGAATGAACTCGGTGTGTTTGCCATGACCGATCGGGGGTTGCGAGAAGTCAAGAATCCCTCGGCCATTTTCCTAGATCGGAGTCACGAGCCCGCTCCGGGTAGCATTGTAATGACTGTTTGGGAGGGTACGCGTCCGCTGCTGGTTGAAATCCAGGCTCTGGTTGACGATAGCTCGCTCAGCAACCCGCGTCGAGTGGCGGTGGGGCTAGAGCAGAATCGTATGGCGATGTTATTGGCGGTATTGCATCGTCATGCAGGATTGCAGTTGAGTGATCAGGATGTGTTTGCCAACGTGGTTGGTGGCGTGAAGGTGCTCGAGACCAGCGCCGACCTCGCTCTGCTTGCAGCTATCGTATCGAGTTTTCGAAGCCAAATTCTCCCCCGAGATTGGGTCGTATTTGGCGAGGTCGGTTTGGCGGGCGAGATTCGCCCTGTGCCGAGCGGACAAGAGCGACTTGCTGAAGCGGCTAAGCATGGCTTTAAGCATGCGATTGTTCCCAAGGGGAATGCGCCGAAGCAGCCGATTTCGGGGATCACTGTAGTGGCGGTGAACACTTTAGCAGATGCCATGTCTGCTTTGGGGATGAACTAGTGCTGCGAAGACTGCTGTAGAGAGTCGAAAATCGCCTCACAGTCCCGATAAAATTGCAGCTGGGCGCTGCCCAAATAGGGAGCGATCATCGTTAAGAGCTGCAGGACCCCGCGGTGAATACCTACCTCGGCCGATTGGGGTCCATGAATTAAGCGGTCGAAAGTGAACCAAAAAGTGGCGGTCTGAGACAAGTTGTCTGCGATTGCACTGAGCTGCTGCTCTCGCAGATCAATGTTGTTGGGTATCAGTTGATCACTTAAGGCATAAAACGCGGCGCGCTTGAGTTTGAGAATCCGCGCGAAACCACGCTCTATAGTGGTATAGCGATCGATTAGGTCGGTGAGATTGTTATAGATGAATCGATAGTCGTGCATGTCTTCCAGTAGCACAAACAAATAGAACCAGTTGTTCTCGATACTGTCCTGTTGGCCGAGTGGTGCAGCAATAGGCGCTGCCAGCGTGGCGCTAATTTTCGATTCGAACCGGTCGAATAGCGCATCGATAATAGGCTCTTTACCCTTGAAATGGTAATACAAATTGCCGGGACTCATGTCGAGTTCATCGGCGATGTCGAGCGCCGTGGTGTGCGCTTCGCCCTGTTCATTGAAAAGTGCTAAAGCTGTAGCAATGATGCGTTCGCGAGTCTTCACAATGCGTACTCGGTAGCGAGATGCATCATTGTGGCACACTTACGCAGAATAAAAAAAGGGCCGTATCAACGGCCCATACAAGAGGAATCGTGGAATTCCTGGGTAAACCTTAAGCTGCTCGGTTAATACCTGCTGCTTTGCGAAGTTGCTCAAACTTAGCTTTGGCCTGATCAATCCGCGCCTCGATCAGCTCGCGATCAGCCAGTTTGTTAAGGTTGAATTTGCTGGTATCGATGTCTGCCAGCTTCTCTTTCGCTTCGCTTTCAATTTTTTCACCGCGAATGACGAGTTCTTGATACAGGTCGCTCGCTTTACTGCGTCGTGTCGCAATCTCTTCATTCAGTGTCTTGAGGTGTGTTTGAACTTGATCAAACGCTTTACCGTAAACACCGAGACCTGCTAGAACAGCTTTGCGTGGCAACTCAAAAGCAGATGCCGCTCGGCTCGTCTTTGCTTCAGCAGATTGTGAGGCAGCTGGCTTCGCTTTAGCGGTACTGGTGCGACGTGTTGTGGTCGCAGTGGCTTTTTTGGTTGCCGCTTTATTAGCAACGGGTGTCTTTTTAGCGACGGTTGCTTTCTTAGCAACGGTTGCCTTCTTGGCTGCTGCCGCTCTTGGTGCGCGTTTCCGTGCCGGTTTTGCTGCTGGCGCTGGCGTAGCTTCGACTACTTCAGCCGCTGCAGAATTCGTGGTGTTCTCGATTACTGTATCGTCCATATCATGTCTCTCCTGTGTGTTTCGATGACCAACACATGCACGATAGACGGATAAATTAGAAAGAGCATACTAAATGCGAAATTAGTGTGATTTATTCGCTAAGCTCGCATCCATGTGGTGATGCTTAACGTAATTATGAGTTATTGTTAGCCCCCCGCGATATAGGATGTTAGTTGTGCCCTCACTGAGTCTTAAAGGATTTGTTCAAACAGTTATTGTGGTTATTGTTGGGTTTGGTATCGCCTTTCAGATCCTAACCGGTAAGCCAAAACCTGAGCCGACAGCGTTGATGGAACCGCCGCCTATTCCGGTGCAAACGGTAGTTGCCTCGCCGCAATCAGAACGCCTCTGGATAACCACGCAAGGTACAGTCGAACCCACCATTGCGACTCGACTCAGTGCCGAAGTTTCGGGTCAGGTATTAAAAGTCTCTAACAATTTTGTGGAAGGGGGTTTTTTTCGAAAGGGCGATATTCTGCTTGAGGTTCAAGCCACCCAGTATCAGCTTGCTCTTGCTCGGGCTCAATCACAGTTGGCCGCGGCCGAGCAGCGCCTCGCAGAGGAGCAAGGGCGAGCGCTCCAAGCGAAGCGCGAATGGCGTGATTTAGGGAGTGAGTCTGCGAACGCCTTGTTCCTGCGAGAGCCTCAATTGTCAGCGGCGAAAGCCAGCCTAGAGGCGGCTAAATTCGAAGTTCAGAAGGCAGAGCAGGATCTTGATAAAACGCGAATTCGAGCCCCTTTTGATGGTCGAGTTCGTCAGAAGCTAGCAGATTTGGGGCAATATATCGGTGTAGGTATGTCAGTCGCCGACGTTTACTCCACCGATCAAATGCGAGTTAAGTTGCCTCTCACCGATCGGCAGCTGTCCCTAATAGACGTGGGCGTTCTGGAGTCAGATTTAATGGCACCTGAGCCCGTCACCATTGCGGCACAGGTGGCAGGGGCTAGCTGGGAATGGTCAGGTCAGTTGATTGGAACAAGTGCTGACGTCGATACCCGCTCGCGAGTTCACTATGCCATCGTGACAGTATCAGATCCCTTCGGACTCACCGATGATGCAGAGCAACCCCCTCTTACGCCGGGTCTGTTCGTCTCTGCGCGGATTCAGGGCAAGATGATTAATAATGTGACACGACTGCCACGAGAGGCGGTCCGCACGGATGGCACTATTCGCTGGGTAGACCAACAGCAATTGGTTCAGGAACGCCCGGTGCAGCTACTCCACAGTGATGGTCGAGAGGCGTGGGTCAACAATCTACCGCAAGGGCTCGAAGTTGTGGTGTCGATGCCGAGCACGGTTTTACTGGGGACCCGAGTGATTGCTCAGCGCGCGCCTGTATTGGTTGCGAGGGGTGCTCAGTGAACGGTTCCATACGATGGTTTATTGATAATCCGGTTGCTGCTAATTTACTCATGATCTTGCTTTTGATTGGTGGCGCTCTCGCTATTCCTGCACTCAATAAGCAATTTTTTCCCGAGATCGAGATTAATTCGGTCTCGGTATCGATGGTATATCCCGGCGCCAGCCCGCGCGAAGTTGAAGAGCAAATTTGCGCGCGTATTGAAGAAGCAGTGCACGATTTGCGCGGTATCAAAGAGATACGCTCGGTCGCGCAGCAGGGCCTTGGGACGGTCCTTATTGAGGCGGCTCAAGGCTACGATACTTCACAGCTCACAGCAGAGATAAAAACTCGAGTTGATGCGATTAACACGTTTCCGGGCGATGCTGAGCGACCTGTGGTGGTTGAGAATGCCTATCGCCACTTGATGGCGGTGGTGAATATCGCGGGCGATATTAGTGAGCGTGAACTCAAGATACTGGGCGAGCGTCTGCGCGATGACTTATCCTCTGAGCCCTATGTGTCGATTGTGGAACTCAGAGATCCGCGTCCTTACGAGGTGGCAGTCGAGGTCTCTGAGGAGACGCTAAGGCGTTATGGCATTACCTTTAATGATGTTGTTAATGCAATTCGTGGCTCCTCGTTAAACCTTCCCGCTGGCGCCATCAAAGCGGTATCGGGCGATATTCGTTTGCAGACCCGTGGCCAAGCTTATGGCCGCGTAGATTTCGAGCAAATACCGCTGATCACCCGGGCCGACGGGGTGAATATCACCCTCGGAGATGTGGCGAACGTTCAAGATGGTTTTGCAGACATCGACATTCAGAATCGCTTCAATGGGCAGCCCTCACATGCACTCGAGGTGTTTGTCACCAGCGATCCGCAAACCCTGCGTACCAGCGAGGTTGTGCATGAGTGGATCGATCGAACACGACCCTCATTACCTGAAGGGGTAAGTTTAACGATGTGGCGAGATTCGTCCGTCCCCTTTGTGGGTCGAGTCGATACCTTGCTGAAAAATGGCATCGGGGGTTTGGGTTTAGTTTTTTTAGTGCTGCTCTTGTTCTTGCGTCCTAAACTCGCGCTGTGGGTCTGCGTGGGTATCGGTGTTGCCTTTATGGGCACGTTTTTTGTGCTGCAATACACCGGCACTAGCCTAAACATGATCTCGCTATTTGCCTTTTTGCTGATTCTGGGGATCGTAGTTGACGATGCGATTATCGTGGGCGAGGCCATACACACCCACCAGACCAATGGTCACCCCGGAGTCGAAGGGGCATCAATGGGCGCGAGTTCGGTGGTTAAGCCGGTGATGTACGCCGTGATCAGCACTATGATCTTTTTTGTACCGATGCTCTTTATGCCCGGCGATATGGCAACAGCGGCGCAAGCCATTCCCGTGGTTGTGATTTTGGCACTCGCATTCTCGCTGATCGAAAGTTTGTGGATTCTCCCCTCACACCTCGCTCATATGGGACCCGAACGTCCCTCTAAGTCGGCCTTGCTGCGCTCTCTGGAAACTGTAAGATCGCGCTGTGCCGATGGTCTAGTCAACTTTTCCAAACAGCAATATCAGCCATTTCTAGAGAAGGCTTTACGGCACAACCTTTTGGTATGCGGCTTGTTTCTGGTGGCTTTGGTCATGAGTCTAGCCGTGTATGGGGGAGGGTGGATCCGGTCGGCATTTTTCCCTCAAGTTAACTCTGATTATATTCAGGTTGAGGTGACTCTGCCTGATGGCGGTGCATTCGGTCGGAGTCTTGAAGTGATGGACCGTGTAGAGCAAGCGGCGATAGCGTTGCGCGACGACTACAATGCGCGCGCAGAATTTCAAGAGCAGGTCGCGATAGGCAATATTTCCGCGACGGCACGAGAAAACCAAGTCTACGTTATCGTCGAGACTTTGTCGGAAGCGGTCGACACGCAAGCGTTGGCAGTTGAGTTCGAGCAGAGTTGGGGTGATCTGGGCCCCGTTGAATCTTTGCAGGTCGACTACACGATCAATCACCTTGGCAAGCCTATCACTCTGGTACTCACATCGAGTTCAGTAGCAGAGCTGCAGGCGGTATCTGCAGAGATGCGAGCTGTGCTTCAAACCTATCCCGGTGTATACAATATCAACGATTCGCTAGAGGCGCCCCGTGACGAAATTGTGCTCGATTTAAAACCTCAGGCCGAAACTTTGTCGGTCTCGCTCAGCGACCTAGCCAGACAGGTAAGAGAAGCCTTCTATGGTGCGGAAGCACAGAGAATCCCGAGAATCAAAGAAGACGTGAAAGTCATGGTGCGCTATCCCGAAGAGGAGCGCTTGTCGGTCGATGATCTGGGCGAGCTCCGCATCCGCTTGCCAGAAGGTACCGAGGTGCCGTTCGATACCGTGGCAGAGGTGTCGGTTGAACCAGGCTACCAGAAGATTGAGCGTCTCGACAGAAAACGCATTTTGGTGGTCTCTGCGGACGTGGGCACTGGCATGTCGAGCCCGCGTGCCATCGTTGACTCAGTGATTAATGAGTATCTGCCGGTTTGGCAGCAACAGTATCCGTCAGTAACGGTGGCATTAGATGGTGAACTAGAGGAAGAGACCGCATTTATGACCGCAATGGTCACCTACATGGGTCTGGCATTGTTGGTGATTTATGGCTTGATGGCGATTCCGTTTAAATCCTATTGGCAACCATTTCTTATTCTCACTGCCGTTCCCTTTGGCGTCATGGGAGCCATCCTTGGGCATTTGATTTTGGATTGGCAAGTGAGCATGTTCTCTATCCTGGGCGTCATTGCGTGCGCCGGTGTGGTGGTGAATGACAATTTAGTATTGATCGATCGAGTCAACAGTCTTCGAAACACGGGCGCATCGCTTTACGACGCCCTAGTATTGGGCGCTCGCGATCGATTTAGGCCTATTATTCTGACCTCGCTCACGACGTTTATCGGCTTGCTGCCGATCATGTCTGAAACCAGTGTCCAAGCCCAGTTCTTGATCCCGATGGTGACTTCGCTCGCATTTGGGGTTTTGTTTGCAACCGGGGTGACTCTTATCTTGGTACCTTGTTTGTATTTGTTTGGTGAACAGGTCGGCGATGCAGCGAAAGAAATGTTTAAGCCCTCGAAAAGCGAATTGGCATAAAAAAACACCCTGTTAGGGTGTTTTGATTGAACCTTACGGCTAAAAGGCGGTGTTACTTGCCTTTGGGCCCTGCAGCGATAATGGCCTCAGAAACGTCGAACTTCGTGATGTTGTTCTGGAATAAGTTAGCCAGAGCCTGCGCTTGCTTATCGTAGGCTGCGTCATCACCCCAGCTTGCTCGCGGATCGACATAGCGTGAATCGACGCCCGGGATCTCGGTGGGGAAGTCAAGGTTGAGAATGTCTAGGTGCGAGGTGGGCGCGTTCTTCAATGCGCCACTCTGAGCAGCTGCAACAACGGCGCGCGTCACGGGGATCGGGAATCGTGAACCGGTGCCACCGGGCGCCCCGGAACCGCCTGTCCAGCCAGTATTGATCAGGTAGACCTGACTTGAAAAGTCTTCGATACGACGCATCAATAAGTCGGCATAATCACTTGCAGGTCGCGGCATAAAGGGAGCGCCAAAGCAGGTCGAGAAGGTGGGGTGAACCCCTGCTTCTGCACCCACTTCAGTTGATCCAACACGGGCTGTGTATCCACTTAAAAAATGGAACGCCGCCGCTTCTTTGCTGAGTATCGAAATAGGAGGTAGCACGCCCGACACATCGCAGGTCAGGAAGATGACGCAGCTCGGTTCGCCAGCCGCATTTTCGATGACCCGCTTTTCGACGTGCTCAAGTGGGTAGCAGCAGCGTCCGTTTTCGGTCAGGCTGGTATCTGAGTAATCGGCTTGGCGGTGGTCATTTAACACCACATTTTCAATGATGGAACCGAAGCGAATGGCATCCCAAATCACGGGTTCATTTTTTTGGCTCAAATCGATGGTTTTCGCGTAGCAGCCGCCTTCGAGGTTGAACACCGAGCCCTTCGCCCAGCCATGTTCGTCGTCGCCAATAAGGTAGCGGTCAGGGTCTGCGCTCAAAGTGGTTTTTCCAGTGCCAGAAAGCCCGAAGAATAGAGTTGTTTGACCATCTTCGCCGACGTTGGCTGAGCAGTGCATACTCATGACGTCTTTTTCAGGCAATAAAAAGTTCTGCACAGAGAACATCGCCTTCTTCATTTCGCCCGCGTAGCGCATCCCTGCGAGGAGGACCTTGCGGCGGCCAAAATTGATGATGACCGTGCCATCGGAATGCGTGCCATCTCGTTCAGGATCGCACTCGAAAGAGGCAACGTTCAGAATTTGCCACTCTTCTTTACTGCCCGCGTTGTAGTTGCTGGGGCGGATAAACATGTTACGCCCGAATAATGATTGCCAGGCGGTCTCGGTAGTTACGCATACCGGTATGTAATGGTCTTTGTGCTCACCTACGTGCAGGTGTTGGATGAACCGGTCGCGTTCTGCGAGGTAAGCTTTTACTCTGTCCCACAGAGCATCGAACTTCTCTGCGTCAAAGGGACGATTCACGCTACCCCATTCAATGCTGTCCTCGGTACTTGGTTCGCGAACGATGAAGCGGTCGGCCGGTGAACGTCCTGTGCGCTGTCCTGTTGTGACGAGGAGGGCACCAGTATCAGAGAGCACACCCTCCGAACGCTTTAAAGCTTCTTCGATAAGTTGTGCAGGTGTTAAATCTGAATACTTGGTTACGGCCGTGCTTGATTCGCTCATTTTGAGTCCTGTCTGTGTCTGTCGAAAAGGTTATGACGCTCTGCTGGCATCTATATCAATTTTCTGGTGGCGGTATTATGGCAGATCAAATGAGACTTTTGGGAAAAAAGTCGTACCAAAAAGCCCCTCTTTTGGCTTATCGACCTGTTGCGATTACCAACGCGATTTTGGCCGCGCTAAAAGACCTTAGTGTGCCATTGGCTTGGGCAAAATAGTTTGCTCTGGATCAAGGTGCGTTCGATCGAACCGATATTGCATATTGCAGAACTCGCAATCGACCGTGATCTCGCCTGTTGCCGCTAACAGCTCAGCGATGTCTTCGCGCGGAAGTGCACTAACGGCACTGTGGCTGCGTTCACGCGAGCAGGAACACTCAAATGAGACGGGTAATTGATCGAATAACCGAACTTCTTCTTGGTGGAATAAGCGATAGAGCAGGCTGTCTGAGTCTAGAGACAGCAATTCATCGGGCTTCAACGTCTCCGCTAATGCGGTTACATGCTCCCATTGATGGGCACGTGGCGCCGGATCTTTGGTGATTTCGGCTGGGAGCTGTTGCAGCAGCAAGCCAGTAGCACGATTGCCATCACAGGCCAGCCAAAAACGTGTCCCCAATTGCTCGGATTGTTCAAAATATCGATCTAAGGAATGTGCGAGCGAGTGTTGCTCGAGCGAGACTATGCCCTGGTAGCGCTGACCTTGGTCGGGATCCACGGTAATCGTGAGCTGACCCTGGCTCAATAAATCACAGAAGGCGGTGCTGGTTGCGTGCTCTGCACCACGCGCAATACCGCGTAATTTTCGGTCGTGGGTGCTCTCTGCCATGATCAGCGGCACTTGGCCTGAACCGCGAGCTTGCAAAATCAACTTGCCCTTGAATTTCAAGGTGGCAGTGAGCAAGGCAGACGCGCACAGCAGTTCTCCTAATAGCATTTTTACGCCGGGCGCATAAGCATGAAGCTTGAACAGCTCAGTCAGGCTTTGGTCGAGGGTCACGTATTCACCTCGAATATCGGCATTACCGAAAATGAAGCGTTGACTGTGATCTTGGTGCGTCGTGGTCATTATGAAATCCGTTATCAATAAGCGAATCGTGTGGGCTGCAGTGAGTTTTTTCAAGCGCCAACACAAACATGTTCTATACTACCCCCCTTCCTTGCACAGAGCCACGCCGAGATGCCCATGACAGCCCTGAGTCGATCGATACTATATGCGGTAACGGTGCTGATTTGGGGGTCGACGTGGTACGCGATTGAAATGCAGTTGGGCGTAGTCAATCCGGTTGTCTCTATCGCTCACCGGTTCGCTCTCGCAGGTCTGGTAGTGCTGTTAGGTTTGATCCTGTCGGGTCGCTTTCGACCTATTGCACGACGGCACCAGAAGTTTTTATTCCTTCAGGGCCTGCTCTTGTTCAGCGGTAATTATATTTTCATCTATAGCGGCACAGCATCGCTGCCTTCGGGCCTAGTTTCGGTGGTGTTTTCGATGATGGTGATCACGAATATGCTGGCAGGGAGAATTTTTCTTGCGCTACCGCTAAGCTGGCATGTCGGATTCAGTGGGTTGGTGGGTATGGTCGGTATCGGGGTCATATTTGCTCCCGAGATTCAGGCATTTACGCTTAAAGACGAATCACTCAATGCGATGATTTTGTGTTTTATTGGGACCTGTCTCGCATCACTTGGCAACATCGTGGCGGCGCGGAACATGCGAGAACGGCTCGCGCCGTTGCAGTCAAATATGGTGGGAATGCTCTACGGTGCTGCCAGTCTGTATGCCGTCAGTTTGGTGATGGGTTATCCCATTATTCTGGATTGGAGCGTGGAATATTTGGGATCTCTGCTCTATCTGAGCTTGGTGGGATCCGTTGCAGCGTTTTGGTTTTACGTCACCCTTATCGGTGAGGTCGGTCCCTCAAAAGCCAGTTACATAGCGCTTCTCACCCCTATTGTTGCACTCACTATCTCGGCGTTATTGGAGGGTTACCAGTGGACCTTGTATGCCACGATTGGCACAGTGCTGGTTTTGGGCGGTAACTATCTGGCGATGGGGCGCAACTAGAGTGGCAGTGATAAGGCTGACACACGCGCATAGCATGACGATCGATGAAATCGACCGTGCCGCACGAGCCCTCGCAGTTCAGCTCAAAGAGCGATACGGCGTTGAGTCAGAGTGGCTACCGGATCGCATCGTTTTGATCGGTTCCGGCGTGAGTGGATTCTTGCAATTGGCGTCGGATCATTTGGTGATCGAGGTGCGGCTGGGTCTGGCGTTGAGTTTACTGAAGCGCGCCATCGAGCGCGAAATCACAGACTACCTGCGGACGCACGTTACGTAAGATTGCGGAGTGTGATTCTCGCTACACCTTGGCTCAACTTGTGTCAGGTTCGTCGCTCCACAAATCTGACCGGATTCGGATCCGCCACGACCCGATGCCACGCTTCAGAAAGGTGAGTGCTCCGCTCAACCACGGTACTCCAGTAGCGCTGTCGCATGGCTGGGTCGAAGTGTTTAAAATCGCTCCGGTCGGGAATTTTGGCGTGGGGTAATTTGCTCACAAAGTGCCGGTTTGGTGCGAGTAACACTAAGTGATCGATTCCTCTGGGATCATGCTTCCGACGACGCCACATCTTGTCAAACCACCCCGGTGTAAGGTCGGTCGCAAAGTGGGGATACAGGATTAAACCCGGTCCACAAAAATCGGTTAGGTCGAAGTGGTAATCAATGATACCTCCGTCCCAATAATGCCCGGGTGGTGCCCCATGAATGTTCGATTCTCCTGTGAGCACGGCGGGAATGGAACTACTGGCGTGGATAGCAGGAGCAATAGACGACTCCTCTAATGGCACGAACTCGGTACTGAATCCCGAGATGGGGAGCGGCTCATGCGGTGTCGAGCCGGAGTGGAAGATCACGCGCTGAAAATGTCGCTGCAGAACCGATCGCGACACAGCATTACCCACCGCTGCGCCCGCCATGTGCGATGCCATCCGCAGGGGGCGTTTGGGGTTCACCGAAACCGGTGCTCGTGCGGTCACGATGCGAGTTCGGAGCCTGGTTTCGTCCAGAATGGCTTGCTTTCCCTCGCGACCTAAAAGATCGGACAGCATTGACCGCGTCACTGCACTGATTTCTCGAGCGGTTGGTCTACCCTGATACGTTTGGTGTAAATAGGGATCCAGAAATGCCTCCATCGCGGCCTGCGGATCACTCTGGGCAAGATAGGCATGGCGCCAACAACCGATCGATGATCCTACCGCGGTCAGTGGCGAGCTACGTCGACTTAGCAGGGTGTCGTGCAAGGCAATATCAAGCTGGCTGAGCACCAGCCATTTGGGGCCACCCGATGCACCAAGCAGTAAATCAAAGAGGTCTGCCGTCCAGCCCTGCTCTTGCAGACGCTGGTAGGCAATTCGCCCCGCAAAGATGTCTAATGGAAAGGGTGAAGCTGTCATGATGCTCCTAAAAAATGGCACCTTGCAATGATACCGAGCTTACAGAGAGATGGCGATGTGTGATAATGCCGCACGAAATTGGATCGCTTGACCCCGTGGAGACCCTCACCCAATGACAGCATGGCATACTCTGTTGTTTTACAGCGTCGTGATCGCACTTGGATCATATGTCGGTGGATTGTTGCCGCGGCTGATTACAATGACACACACCCGCACTCAAATGGCGATGAGCACGGTCTCAGGACTTATGCTGGGCGTCGCTTTCTATCACTTGTTGCCACATTCCTTGGGTGAGTTTGGCCCTCAGTATTCTATTGATGATGTGGTCTGGTGGCTGATGATTGGTCTGGTTTCGATGCTGTTGCTGCTGCGCTTGTTCCACTTTCATCAGCATGATTTTTCGGTGGCGGCTGATCACGCGCATTGTGATCACCATGACCACTTACACGCACCACAGCAAACTTCCCAGCACGTGAGTCATTTCAGCTGGGCAGGTATTGCGCTCGGTTTGAGTGTGCACACTATTGTTGATGGCATTGCTCTCGCTGCTGTCGTGTTGGCGGCTCAGACCAGTGCGACGCATGCTGCGTGGGTCGGGTTGGGGGTGTTCATTGCTATTTTTCTGCATAAACCCCTAGATGCGATCTCCATTGCAACGCTGACGCGCGCGGCGGGTCTAAGCCGTCAGAAGCAGCACCTGATTAATATGGGTTTTGCGCTCATGTGTCCGCTCGGTGCCGTCCTGTTCTATCTTGGGTTTACCACGTTTGATGGTTTGAGTTCCGCTTGGTTGGGAGGCACGCTTGCCTTCGCGGCGGGCGCGTTCATTTGCATCGCATTGAGTGATTTAATGCCAGAGGTGCACTTTCACAGTCACGACAAACTGAAGCTGAGTCTGGCGTTTGTGGTGGGTATTGTGATCGCGTATAGCATTACCTTTATTGAACCGGCCGGTCTCCACTAAGCGCCAAGTCGTTACTGTTTGGCGCCCATCTTTACTGCCAGTGTTTGTGTGAGCACAGCATCTTGTGAGGGCGGACTTGTCAACCAGTCCGATGCTTGCTCGCTCACCAAGGTTTGCATCAAGTTAATATGGTCGGCGTCGGAGTTCAGGCAGGGAATGTACTCGTAGCGCTCCCCTCCCGACTCTAGAAAATACTCGCGATTCTCACCACCGATTTCTTCGATCGTTTCCAAACAGTCGCTGGAAAAGCCAGGGCAGATAATCTGCACAGATTTAATCCCTTGTTTGGGAAGTGACTTAAGTGTGTCGTCGGTATAGGGCTGCAACCATGGCTCACGCCCGAATCGACTCTGGAAAGTGGTGAGATAATCTGACGACTCTAATCCGAGTTGTTCAGCGATCAGGCGCGTGGTCTTGTGGCATTCACAGTGGTAAGGATCCCCTTGCTCTAGGTAACGCTGCGGCATTCCGTGGTAGGACAGAACAAGCTTGTCGGCGCGACCGAACTGATGCCAGTGTTGCCGAATCCGCTCTGCGATAGCGCCAATAAATACTGGATGATCGTGGTAGTGGCTGATAAATCGCAGATCAGGCAGCCAGCGGCGAGATGTGAAGTTATGTGCGATGGCGTCGAAAGTAGAGCCGGTGGTCGCGGCACTATATTGCGGGTATAGGGGCAGAACAATCAGTTTTCTGACGCCGCTACTCAGCAGTGATTCGAGCGCTGTATCGATCGAGGGCTGCCCGTAGCGCATCGCGAAAGCGACCACAACCGAGTCGCCGTACTTTGCCCTGAGCGCCTGTTGCAGCGCTTGGGCTTGATCATGAGTGTGGTACATCAAAGGTGAGCCCCGATCTGTCCAAACTTCTTGGTAGGCCTGTGCTGATCGTCGCGGTCTAACTCGCAGAATGATGCCGTTGAGAATCAGCCACCAGAGTGGTCGAGGCACTTCTACTACCCTAGGATCCCACAGAAATTGCTTCAGATAAGGTCGCAGGGCTTTCGCGGTGGCCGCTTCAGGCGTTCCTAGGTTGGTGATGAGCACCCCTACCGTCGGCGTCTGACTGTGATCGTAATCGCTATAGCCCTGATATTTCATGAAGATACTCGGTTCTAGTGAAGGTTAATAGATACGGCGTGCTTGCCATTCAGGTTCAGTTTTCGACTCATCGCTTAAAACAGGCCATCTGACGCGGCAGTGCGGTCACTCGTCGAACGCCCCTGTGACACACAGCGGTAGCGCCTTATTGTAACTCCCGTAGTCGCCGCAAACGAAGCGGGACAAGCACAGTCAATCTAGTTAACAGGAGTATACGATGAAACACATTTTACGTTACGGGGTCCTCGCTTTCTTATCGATCGGCATTGTTGCCACTGCAGCGCATGCGAGTGCTGCCGGCAGATCTGGCGATCAAGTTGAGCGCACTGCGGTCTCTTACGCAGATTTGAATTTAGACTCTGCTGCAGGGCGAGCCACCTTGCAACAGCGAATCGATCGAGCAGCGGCGAGTGTCTGTGGTCCTCAAAGCACGCGTTTAGCCGGCAGTGTTGGCCGTGCTGTGAAAGGCCAAGAGTGCTTCGAGAAGGCGCGTGCTCGCGCCATGTCAGTGATCGATAAACGTCTCGAGGAGTTGTAAGACAGGCATTCAAATCTCCCCGGTATGGATGTCTTACTTTAGCCGCTTTATGCGGCTTTTTTTTTGAGTCGCCGCTCAGATTTTCAGAGGCGGAGATCTAGCCAAATCGACCTAAGCTGTTACAGTACAGATTCAAAAACGACAATACTTACCCACGGATTAGATTGGCTAATCTTGGCCTCGGAGATTCCTATGTCATTGGATTTTGACAGTGCGCGCTTAGAGCATCCTCATTTTACCGAGGATCATTTGGCATGGCGTCAGCAGTTACGCCGTTTCTTTGATACCGAGGTGGTGCCTTATATCGAGGAGTGGGAAGAGTCGGGTCACATTCCGAATACGCTATGGCCCAAGGCCGCGGAGATTGGATTGCTGGGTATGGGGTACCCCGAAGAGTACGGTGGAACTCGAGAGGGTATCGATGTCTGGCATTCATGGATCGTGAACGAAGAAATGGCACGATTGGGTGCGGGCGGTATACCCGCGAGTTTAATGGTCCATAGTATCGGTTTGCCACCGGTCATCAATTTTGCTCAAGACGCGATCAAGCAAGCTGTTGCCACCCCCGTGTTAGCCGGTGAGGCTTGGATTTCACTCGGCATCACCGAGCCCGGCGGTGGTTCAGACGTCGCTAATCTCAAGACGGTAGCGCGCCGAGAGGGCGATCACTATGTGGTGAGCGGTTCAAAGACCTTTATCACTGGAGGCATGCGGGCCAATTGGGTAAGTACCGCGGTGCGCACCGGTGGACCGGGGCCTGGCGGTGTCTCTATGTTACTGATACCAACAGATGCCCCCGGATTCTCGAGAACCGCGTTAGATAAGAAGCAGGGATGGTGGAGTTCAGATACCGCAACCTTGTATTTTGACGAGGTGCGGGTTCCCATAGACCACCTAATAGGTGAGGAAAATCAGGGGTTCAAAGTCATCATGCACAACTTTAATGGTGAGCGCATGGGGATGGCAGCCTCGATGGAGGCCTATGGACGGGTCTGTCTAGAAGATGCCGTCTCTTGGGCGCGTGAACGACATACCTTCGGTCAGCGTCTGGCTGATCACCAGGTGATTCGCCACAAGATTGCGAGCATGAAACAAAAGCTGAATGCCACGCAAGCGTACATTCGCTGTTGTTATGAACAAATTGAAGCAGGGCGACCCAATGCGGCGGATATTGCCTTACTGAAGGTTCAGGCGAGTGAAGTCATGGAGTTTTGTGCTCGCGAAGCTATGCAGATTTTGGGTGGCGCTGGGTATTTGCGCGGTCAGCGAATCGAGCGAATCTACCGCGAGGTCCGAGTCAACGCGATTGGCGGTGGCTCGGAAGAAATCATGCGTGACTTGGCCGCGCGACAGTACCAGTTATAAGGAGATTATTATGGCGACGGCAGCTCAGTGTGAACAGTTTCGGCAAGAAGTTGCGGGTTGGCTGGCCGCGAATAAGCCTGCAGACCCGGGTTTTTTGCTCCCGCAAAGCTTTATGGAAGTGGGTAGTGAGCAGCAGCTCGATTTCCTGCGTGAGTGGCAATACAAATTGTGGTCAGCGGGTTTCTTGGGCATGGCGTGGCCGACGCAGTATGGTGGTCAGGGTGCAGAACCCATTTTCCAATCGATTGCCGACAAAGAGATGGCGCGCGCCGGCGTTCCGATTGCGTTTAACGTAATAGGTTTGGGATGGGCGGGTCCATTGATCAATGATCTTGGTACCGAAGAAGAGAAAGCGCGCTATCTCAAAGGCATTCTGACAGGGGATGATATCTGGTGCCAGGGGTTCTCGGAACCTGATCACGGCTCTGACTTAGGGTCGGCACAATGTCGCGCGGTGCGTGATGGCGATGATTACGTGATCAACGGCAGTAAAATCTGGACTACCATGGGTAACTTTGCCAAGTATATGATTTTACTGGCGCGCACTAACCCAGCAGCCGAGCGGAAGTACGACGGATTATCTTTCTTTCTGGCACCGATGACAGTGGCGGGTATCGATCCCCGGCCGATCCGGAAGTTAACCGGTGAGTATGGATTCACTCAAACCTACTTTAACGATGCCAGAATCCCTGCTTCTTGTCTGATGGGGTCAGAGGGGCAGGGTTGGCAGCTGGCCATGAAAACCCTGCAGTACGAGCGTGGTGCTGAAGCCGGAGCCGCTGGCGGTTTGTCATTTGTGCGGATCGCGCTCGAGGATATGATCGAGTCGCTTACAGATATGACACGCGATGACCAGCCACTGTTGCAGGACCCCGTAGTGCGCGATGAACTCATGCAGCTCATCATCAGTGACCAAAGTATTAGCATTGGCGAGAAGCGCGCTACGATTCAAGCGCTCACCAATGATTTTCCATGGTCACTGCCTTTGTCGACTAAGTATCGATGGACAGAATTTGCTCGGCACATGCGTCAAACAGCGGTGCGATTGCAGGGAGCGGATGGCACGCTCTACGTGAAAGACGCAGACGCGGTGCAGGCAGGGTTTTGGCAGCGAGCCTACTTGCAGAGCTTTTCTGCCACCATCGGCGGCGGTACGAGCCAAGTTCAAGCCAACATTATTGCCGAGCACGTGCTCGGCCTGCCAAAATAGGAGGCACCATGAACTTTGGAGCTACAGCGATTGAGTTCACAGAAGAGCAGGCGATGCTGCAAGAGTCTGCCATGCGCTTGTGTGCTGAACTGTCACCGATTGAGACAGTTCGTTCGTTACTCGAGGATCCTCAAGGTTACAGTGAGACCGCTTGGCAGATGATGGTGGATATGGGCTGGACTGGTCTGGCGCTGCCCGAGTCTGTGGGTGGATCTGAATTTGGACTAGGCGCTTTCGTCACGGTGTTCGAGGCGATGGGTCGCCATTTACTGACGACACCCCTCATGAGCACCGTCTTAGCCGCAGATTTACTGGCGCGCTGTGACCTGGCTCAAAGCGAGCATTTTCTGCGTGAAGTGACTGCGGGCGCTAAAGCCACCGTGGCATTCTTGGAGCGCGAAGATTGGGGCTCTACTAACATTGCGACTACTCTAGTTGCAGGGCGCTTAGAGGGTCGCAAGGTTCACGTAGCAGACGCCGCGAATGCCGATTTGATTGTGATTCCTGCTCTGCGCGATGGGCGGTGCGTGCTGGTCGTGTTACACGGTGAACAGCTGGCAGAGCTGCACAGGCATGATCATGATGTGCTGGATGCAACCCGACGGGCTCAGACTTTGGCATTCAGTCTTGCGGTCGATGAAACTCAGATTATCGACTCGGCACATGCTGAGCAAGCGCTTGCCGATACTCGTTTGGTAGGCGCAGCATTGGTCGCTGCTGAGGCAACTGGGGCTGCTGTCTCGTGTTTGAATGTCACCGTTGATTACTTGAAAACACGCAAGCAGTTTGGTCGTCTGATTGGCTCGTACCAAGCCCTAAAACATCCTTCGGTTGATATTCTATGCGCAATCGATGCGAGTAAATCGCTGATTTACCAAGCGGCGACCGAGTTGACCTCTCATGCGCTCACACGGAATGCTCGTATCGCTTGTCACATGGCGAAGTCAAAGGCGTCGGAAACTCTGGTCTATGCGGGTGACCGTGCAGTGCAGTTCCATGGCGGCATGGGCTTTACCTATGACTGCGACGCGCAGTTATTTTTGAAGCGCGGGCTGTGGGCACAGCAAGCATTTGGTGACCCTATGCATCATAGAAAGCGTATGGCGGCATTAATTCTGGATGCTGCAGAGGTCTAACTGACGACTGTTGTCGTAGTTAGAGCATGAAAAAAAAATCGCAGTCATCGACCTTTTCGGGGTTCAAACGAGGTTTAGGGGCCGGTCTCGCTGGCCTTCGTGCCGGTGGTGCCCTTCTCGCTGACTCCCTTTACAGCAAGGCGACAGGCGGTGACGCCGGTCAGAGCGATTTCGTTAAGCGAGAAGCGGAGCGGTTCGTCACCGAGCTGGGTCGCATGAAAGGCAGCTATATCAAGATCGGCCAGTTAATGGCCTTGTTGGGTGAGCATTTCTTGCCGCCTGCCCTCGTGACCGCCTTGCGTAATTTGCACGACGCGACCGAGCCCGTGCCCCTTGATACGCTTGGGTCTGTACTTGCCAGTTTAGATCACGTGAATGAACTGCAGATTGATCAACAGCCACTCGCAGCTGCGTCTTTGTCTCAGGTACATCGGGCTAAGATTATCGCGAGCGATGAATGCGTGGTCTTAAAAATTCAGTATCCACATCTTGCCGCGACTGTTGATCAAGACTTTGATACGGTGGTCAAGATGCTGCAAGTCGCGCGATGGCTGACACCGGGTCGCGACCTAGAGCGCTGGTTGAGTACTCTGCGAACCCAGCTCCATCTGGAAATGGATTATCATCGTGAGGCTGCTTACACCTCGCGGATGGCAACCATTGCCGCCTCTGATCAAAGCGAGTACGTCAACTTGTGCGTGCCTCGCGTATACCTCCGCTTCAGCTCCAACTGTGTACTTGCACTGTCTTACCACTCAGGATTTGCGGTTGACCACAAGACGGTACAGAGCCTGTCGTTAGCGCGACGGAATGCTCTGGCTCAGGCGATGCTTGAGCTGTTTTTCAAAGAGCTCTACGTTTGGGGCATCATGCAAACGGATCCGAACTTGGGGAACTATCTGATTGCGCCGCGTCCTCGTGGTGACACTGGCGACAAGGATACCTTGGTATTATTGGATTTTGGTTCGAGCATTGAGTTTTCCGATCAATTCTTGAGTGCTTTGGGCCGAACGATTGCCGCCGGGCAGCGACAGTCGAAAGATGAGTTGATTGGGGGACTTGTTGCCTTGGGCTGTTTGCAGCCCGAGGCACATGCCGACGCCAAGAATAGCTTCGCCGATTTTTGTCTGCTGCTACTTGAGCCTCTGCGACCTCAGGCGGATCTTCCCACTCAATATGTGGACGAAAAAGGTCTCTACTGTTGGGCAGAGTCGCAGCTCATTGCGCGTGTCGCCCAACAGGCGCGGGCCTCGGTGAAGAATCGTTATTTCGCGTCTCCGACCCAAGAGTTTGCAGTGATTGCACGCAAATTGATGGGTGTGTTCACGTTTATTTGTCTGCTGAACCCGCGATTTAATGGTCACACTATCGCTCAGACTTACATCGAAAGCTGGCAAACCAGAACTACTGCGTCTTAATCGAGGGGTTATGAAAGAGAAAGCATTACCGGTCCAGCGGTGGCAGCGTCTGGGTAAGATGGCTCGCTTAGCCGGCGGTGTTGCGGGGGGTATGCTGGCTGAAGGCTTTAAACAATGGTCCAGAGGTCATCGTCCGAGCTTGAGAGAACTGTTGCTTACTCCCGGTAATGCCGAGCGAGTTGCAGAGCGTTTGAGCGAGATGCGTGGTGCGGCTATGAAGCTGGGTCAAATCCTGTCGATGGATACTGGCGATTTATTACCGGAGCCGCTCGCCGAGATTCTGGGACAGTTGCGATCTGAGGCGAGTACACTCCCACTCAAACAGACTCAAGCCACTTTGAAAGCAGTGTATGGGGATCAGTGGGCCGATCGCTTCAAGCAGTTTGAGATGACCCCTTTCGCCGCAGCTTCCATTGGTCAGGTACATCGAGCTGTGACCCACGATGATCAAGAGATTGTCATTAAGCTCCAGTATCCGGGCGTGGTAGACAGTATCGATGCCGACATTGAAAACATGGCGACCTTGCTCCGCTGGTCGGGCTTAGTCCCTGACGGTATCGACCTTGCTCCGATTCTGGAAGACGCGAAGGCGCAGTTGCACGATGAAGCTGATTATCTGCAGGAGGCGGCTCACCTGACTCGCTTCAGAGATGCCCTGCAGCATGACGCCCGATTTCTTTTGCCGCGGGTGATACCCGAGCTCTCATATCGGGAGGCTTTGGCAATGACTTTCGTCCCGGGAGTTGCCATTGAGACCTTGGCGGATCACCCACAGCAGGTGCGCGATACTGTCATGACGTCTTTGATTGAGCTGTTGTTGATGGAGCTGTTCGAACTGCGCTGGATGCAGACTGACCCTAATTTTGCCAACTACCGTTACGATGAATCCTCTGGGCGGACGGTATTGCTTGATTTTGGCGCCACACGATCGTTCAAAGCCAAGTTTGTGAACGATTATCGCTCCCTTGCCAAGGCAGCTATTGCAGGGCATCGAGGCAGAATGCTGGGTGCGGCGGAGCGACTTGGGTACGCTATCGGGGATTCTGATGGCCCTTATCGTGATCTCATCATTGATGTTTTTAAGCTCGCGTTGGAGCCATTGAGTCAGCCGGGTCTCTATGATTTTGGAACATCGGATATGCCGGCGAGAATGATGGCGCTATCACATCGAGTCACTGACCACGCCGATTTTTGGCAGGTACCCCCGGCCGATGCGATCTATTTCCATCGCAAAATTGGGGGTCTATTTATGTTGGCGCACAGACTCAAGGCGCGAGTGCCGGTGTATGACTTGTTCCAAGCGGTAATTCGCTAGAGTGGTCATTGCTTCATCGGGGCTTAATGAGGGCGCACAGCTCGGTTGATGGGTTATTCTGCTTGAGCTACTTGAGCTACTTGAGCTACTTGAGCTACTTGAGCTACTTGAGCCGCTGGACTTGGGTGCAGGTGCCGCCGATTTCTTGACAGTCAGTCATGCGATATGAGACTGCAAGTTCTTACAGGTGCTGATCTAGAACTTGCGCCGCCCAGTCGGTGATACTCTGCTTGTGTTCGGGATCTCGTTTCTTCCATTGCGAGGTGATTAAACTCATTCTCGGATTGGTGCTTAGGGTATCCAGATTTTGATCAATAAAGTGCCAGTATAAGCTGTTGTATGGGCAGGCCTCGGGGCCGGTTGTCTGCTTTGGATCAAATTGACATTGAGCGCAGTGATTGCCCTGCTTTGCGATATAGTTACCCGAGGCTGCATAGGGTTTGCTGGCCATTATGCCGCCGTCGGCATTGAGAGCCATACCCAAGGTATTGGGCAGTTCAACCCACTCATACGCATCGACATAAACGGCCAGATACCACTCACAAACCTGCTTCACCGACAGTCCGGCAATCAGCGCAAAGTTACCAATGACCATGAGTCGCTGGATGTGGTGGGCGTAACCCAGATCAAGACTCTGCCCAATGGCCTTGCTGAGACAGCGCATGGGTGTTGCGGCAGTCCAAAACCACTGTGGCAAAGGTCTGGCGGCCTGCCACGTATTGTGCTCGGCATAGTCGGGCATAAAACGCCAGTAGATGCCTCTAACGTACTCGCGCCAACCCAGAATTTGGCGAATGAAACCTTCGGTGGCAGCCAGGGATACTTCACCGAGCTGGTAGCGGTGTTCGACTTGCCGGCACACCTCGAGCGGTTCGAGGAGCCCTGCGTTCAGATATAAGCCGATCAATCCATGAAATAGGGTGGGTGATTCTTCGGCAAGCGCATCTTGGTATTGGCCGAATAGCGGTAAAAAATGGGTCAGAAAATCATCAAGCTGCTGTTCAGCTTCGGTCCGAGTTACGGCTGCACAAAAATGGTTGAGATCGCCGGGGTGGTCCGCAAATAAAGCATCAACCTCGGTGATGACCTGGCGTGTGATAGGGCTTATAGCAGGTTGGCGTCGAGCGGGAATCTTGTCTTTGTTGCGCCAGCCAGATCGGTTATCTGCGTCGTAGTTCCATTGTCCACCCTCGGGCCCGCCGCTTGCGTCGAGTAATATTTGGTAGCGTTTACGCATTAACCGATAGAAGTATTCCATCCGCAGGGATTTTTGCCCGTCTGCCCACTCGTTAAACAGGGCGTGGCTCGCTAGAAATCGAGAATCTTCTCTTATTTCACAGGCGATGCCGAGTTGACTGGGCCAGCTGTCAAACTCAGAGCGAAGACGCCACTCACCGGGTTCACAGAGGATGATTTGACTCACTTGAGTTTGCGCAAGCACCGTTTGCACTGCCGCGAGCAGGCTCACAACGCCTTCATCGATAGTCGTGTAGTGTACGGTGAATCCCCTCCGCTCAGCTTCAACCCGAAAATGACGCATAGCCGCTAGTAAGAATACGATTTTGTGTTTGTTATGTTTGACATAAGTGGTTTCTTGCACCACTTCCGCGAGTAGTAGCTGATCTCGATGCGGGTCTGCATCGACGAGGGCGGGGTTGTGCCACGACAGTTGGTCGGCGAGAACGAGAATAAGGCGAGAGTGCTGAGTCATGCGAAGTTATACGCGCGGATCCGAAAAATAGACGAACAAAGAGTCGAAATTTCCTGCGAGGCGTGGTACTAATAAACTACTTTTAGGTCAAAGTAACTTTGGGAGCTGTATGCAAGTTGAACAAGAACTACTGATCGCACTGCGTCGTATTATTCGTGCGATCGATCTTCATTCCAAAAAATTGAATCGTGAATCAGGGCTGACTGGCCCCCAGCTAATTATTTTACAAACCATCCATTCACTCCCCGAGGTAACGCCGAAACGTCTTGCCCAGAAAGTGACCCTCAGTCAGGGCACGGTCACGGTAATTCTCGATCGGCTCACAGCGCGCGGTTTGGTAGAGCGAGTGAGATCAGAGACCGATCGGCGTAGTTATCATCTGACTTTGTCCGAAGAAGGCGCAAAGGTTCTGAGCCTCGCTCCGGCATTACTTCAGAACGAATTTATCGATCGATTCAGCCAGCTGGAGCAGTGGGAACAGACTCAAATCCTGTCGTCGGTGCAACGTGTGGCGGTGATGATGGATGCCGTCGGTATCGATGCAGCGCCTATGCTTGAGCTCGGCACTTTGCAAGCTGCTCGCTATTAATTTCACCAGAGCTTTGACCGCTTTGTGCGCAAGCTAAGGATTTTTATGCAAGACACCAAGCCAGCGTCCCCCAGTTCAGGCTTCTATATCGACAAGCCCGTCTTTTTCTCATCGCTGATTATTGTGGGTTTGCTGGTTCTCGTAGCCACTATTGCGCCAGTGGCAACGGGTGAGTTCTTTACCAGTTTCCAGGCAGCGATCATCCGCTATGCGAGTTGGTACTACGTTCTTGTGGTGGCCATTATTCTGATCGCCGTGCTGTTTTTCGGGTTCTCACGATTGGGCGATATCAAACTCGGGCCAGACCATTCAACCCCCGATTATTCGCGATCTTCGTGGTTTGCGATGCTGTTCTCTGCAGGCATGGGTATCGGACTTATGTTCTTTGGGGTTGCTGAGCCTGTCATGCACTTTTTGGCACCGCCAACCGGTGACCCTCAGACTGTCGAAGCCGCGCGAGAAGCGATTCGACTGACGTTCTTTCACTGGGGGCTTCACGGCTGGGCAATTTATGCGATTGTTGCCTTGATCTTGGCTTATTTTGCCTATCGCCACAATCTGCCGCTGACGCTTCGATCGGCATTGTATCCCCTGATCGGAGATAAAATATACGGGCCGATCGGCTCGATTGTCGATACCTTTGCAGTAGTCGCAACGATCTGTGGTGTTTCGACCAGTCTTGGTTTTGGCGCCTTGCAGATTAATAGCGGTATCTCTTATCTCACCGGTCTACCCATTGGAACGGGCGTTCAAATTGCGATCGTCATTGGTACCATGCTACTGGCAACCTTGTCTTTAGTGATGGGCTTAGATGCCGGTATCAAGCGGTTGTCTGAGCTTAATATGGGACTGGCGGTGATACTGTTAGTTGGGGTAATGCTGGCTGGGCCAACGGTACTCTTACTGCAGATGTTTATGCAGAATATCGGCGGTTATTTGTCGGATCTGGTGGGCAAGACCTTTAATTTATACGCCTATAATCCAACCGATTGGTTGGGTGGATGGACCATTTTCTATTGGGGCTGGTGGCTCAGTTGGTCGCCGTTTGTGGGACTCTTTATTGCGCGTATTTCGCGGGGCAGGACAATCCGGGAGTTCGTTGTCGGTGCAATGTTCGTGCCTTGTGGTTTCACTCTATTGTGGATGGCAATGTTCGGAAATAGCGGAATTCAACTGATCCTGGATCAGGGGCACGTTGCTTTTGGTGAGGCGGTGCAAGCCAATCAGGCGGTGGCGCTGTTTCAGTTTCTAGAGTACTTACCGGGATCTTCCTTGATTTCGATTCTGGCTATCGTGATGGTGGTGGTCTTCTTTGTGACATCGGCGGATAGCGGAGCGATGGTTTTGAATATGCTGTCAGCGCACGGTCGCGATGACACACCCAGGCTACAGCGCGTGTTGTGGACAGTGATCATTACGGTAGTCACGATCGCACTGCTACTGTCGGGAGGCTTGGGTGCCCTTCAGACTGCAGCAATTGCGAGTGCCTTGCCCTTTTCGGTTGCGCTACTCGCGGCTATTTACGGGTTTGGTCGGGCATTACATTTAGACAAGGCGAAACGGGATATGGCTGTGCTCAATGTCACCATGCCGTCAATTAGCGACAAAGGGGAGTGGAAGAAACGGCTCCAGCTATTGTTGCATTATCCGAGCGAGACCAGCATCCAGCGATTTCAGCGGGACTCGGTGTATCCTGCACTGCAAGATTTCGGCAAAGAGCTGGATCGTTTCGGCATTGGTTATGTGCTCACAGATCAAATTGACGAGCGCGGTAAAGCAGGCATTGTGGTCGACCATGGCGGTGAAATGGATTTTATCTACGAAGTCCGATGTCGTTCCCACGTGACCCCTCTCGACGATATCAGTCACACTGGATTCGAAGGGGATGACGAAAGTCTCTACTATCGAGCAGAGGTGCATCTGAGCGAGGGAGGCCAAGACTACGATGTGATGGGTTGGTCGAAGGATCAATTGATTACCGATGTCGTGAACCAATATGAGCAGCACGTTCACTTTCTGCAGTCGATCCGTTCCGTGTAGTCTGAGATGATCTCACCCCGAGCCAACACCCCCATCGTTAAACGGCACTGAACCTTTGAAACAGGGCTCGTCACAGGCATACTGTGCGCCAGCGCAATGGGGTTGAGAGGGCGATCTCGATTTGATAGCGAGTGATCAGACAGGCCGTGGCGCAGGCAAACTATGAACGGGGCACGAATGACAGATCAGCAACTCACAGTGCTTATCACTGGTGGCGCAGGCTATATTGGTTCGCACACGGCGGTATCTTGCCTGAA
>OBNU01000018.1_pt1 | contig 32140 bp, 31 predicted proteins | sample 1494211 | NCBI WGS metagenome assembly OBNU01 (sample SAMEA3275559, study PRJEB22092) | marine metagenome | biome: ENVO:01000252 "freshwater lake biome"; feature: ENVO:00002042 "surface water"; material: ENVO:00000021 "freshwater lake" | collected 2014-06-21T10:00:00+00 | depth 2 m | reverse complement strand
TTATGTGGGCGGTAAAACCCCAGCCCTTGGCATTTGGTGCCCATAACACGACTCGCCATTTCTAAATGCAAAATATGCGGCACCAATAGCAATACGCCTTTACCTTGAGCCTGCACGCGCTCAAAGTGCTCTAATCCTTTGATAGAGCCATACAGATCCGCTGCCGCGATATGCAGCATTATCAGCGTTTTCTGGGCGAGAAACTTGCCACTATCCCACTCGTTTCGCAAACCCATACCTACGTCGTAATCGAAGAAGTCAAATCCGAGACCGCGATCCCTATCCCCAATGAGATCCATTAGACATCTTTGAGCTTGGCTAAGCACCGGCGGTAGATGGATTAAGTCATGCGGGTCAAACGAGGTCGCCATATTACGGATTGCACTGCGTGGCGGTCGGGCTGTGGCTTGCGTATTACGGTGCCTGGAGTGCGGATTGCACTCTGCGGTATCGGGACTGCGGGCTGCGAATCCGAGTTACAGGGGTCAGGTTGCAGGTTGCAGGTTGCAGGTTGCAGACTACAGAACGTGAATTTCGGACAACAGACTGTAGGTACACAAATGACCTTTAAGACCCCACCAATCCCCTTAACCACTGCTTTCACACAGAGTATTGCGCAACCAAAAAAAGAGGCGTATCCTACAATTGTGACATCTTGATGACAAAGATGTTACAAAGATATGAAACTGTCGTGACGACAGATAACTCAAAGGAGTCTAAATTATGGTTAAAAAGTTCATGATGGCATCCAGCCTTCTCGCATTAATCAGTGGCCCTGCATACGCAGATGGCGTAACACAAAATTGCATTTTGACCGGCGTGGTCAATAAAAGTATCGCTGCCCAACGCGGGCTTGACGTCTACATCGAGTTCAAGAAAGCGCGCCCAGCATCACGTGCGGAATCATGCGACCTGAGCAAAGGGCAAACCCTAAAAGTCGACGAGACCGCAACAACCGGGCTTGAAGCACTGCCTCACGGCACCAGGGTAGCGTACCAATATACCGTGCTGGCCGACAATAGCGCCCAGTGGGAACGTCTTAGCCCTTTACTCTGAGCACTTCGGGCTAGAACGACTAACAAAACCGGCTTCACGCCGGTTTTTTTCGTTAAAAATAGGTGTAATTCCACGCGATCATGATTACTATTAAAGTGCTGCTGTAATGGCGCGTCATGTTTTAATTAGGAGTACGACAATGCAAGAAAAACCGGTCTACACGAACGCTAGCGGTCAGGTAGAGTCACTGGTCAGCACACATAAAGTGCTTCGAAACACCTACCTATTGTTAGCTATTACTCTCTTGGTCAGTGCAATGAGCGCCGGCGTGTCAATGGCGGTAGGACTCAGCCAAGGCGCGGCACTCGTGATGATGCTGGTCGGATTTGGTTTGTTATTTGTGGTGCACAAGACTGCCGACTCAAGTAAAGGCTTGGTTGCGATATTCGCATTTACTGCGGTTATGGGTGCCTCAATCGGCCCAATGCTCAGTGCATATCTCGCCATGCCGAACGGCCCTGCCGTTGTTATGCAGGCGCTTGGCGGCACAGCTTTGGTATTTTTTGGTCTCTCGGCTTACGCACTCACAACACGGAAAGATTTTTCGTTTATGGGTGGGTTTTTGATGGTTGGCCTATTGGTTGCGGTAGTTGCAATGATTGCTAATATTTTTCTGGCAATCCCTGCACTCTCACTCACAGTGTCCGCAGCAGTGGTCATGATTATGTCGGGTCTGATCCTGTTTGATACCAGCCGCATTATCAATGGTGGCGAAACCAACTATATTCGCGCAACAGTGTCGTTATACCTCAATATATACAACCTGTTCATCCATTTGCTTCATCTCATCACAGCGTTTTCTGGCGACGATTAAGCGAATCTCCCTAGGGCGTCATCAGACGCCCTAGCCTATTATGACCCTTGCACTCATCATCTCGGCCGCACCAGGCGAAACGGTTCATCAGCATGCGGTTCGCTATGCACAAGCCGCTAAGGTTTCACAGCACACTGTTGCAATGATCTACTTCGTTGACCAGGCGGCATCTATTGCGCTACCCGAGCATCAGCATGTCGCAGCACTCTGGCAAGAGGTTGCCGATCAGCACGCAATAGCACTGAGCGTGTGCAGTACCGCGTTTGCTGATCTGCCCCATCGTGATAACCCATCGCAGCAATTCGAGGTAATTGGACACGCCACCTGGATAGCAGCTACACAAAAAGTGGCTCGGATAGCGAGCTTTCCGAGTCAGTATCATGGCTGAGCGTATCGTTATCATCAGCACAACAGCCAGGGGCGCAGTCTTTGACCTTGCAACAATGTACGCGGTCATGGGGTTGCCAACCTCGGTCTGGCTCAGTGAACTCCCCAATCAAGGCCAGACGCGTTCAATCGAACAGCTGCAAGAGTTTGGTGGAGAAATCGTCATCGGATATCCACACCTGTCAGCACTCCTAACCTCTGCCGCGCAAGTGATCTCTGTGTGAAGCGGCGCGACGGCACACCCACTTTGCGATGAACCGCCCACGCACACTCATTATTCTGCTACCCGACTCACTGACATCGTTTTTACACCACGGTGCAGGTGATGACTGGTCTGACTCTGCACTTTTACTCCTGTGTGACCCAGCCGCCATCTCGGCCGAACACTTGCAACAACTCAGGGCGCTGAGACCGCCCCGCTATTGGCTAGTCGATAAGCCCGCAGTAGATAGCGATGAACAGTTCATCGACTACGCTCAGTGGCTTGAGCTTACAATGCACTTCGACCACACATTTTTTTGGCCGACCCCCTAAGGAATATGACGTGTTACCCCATGATTTCCAACCAGACTGTTATCAAACCCTTCTCGAACGCAAAGTGGAGTCTGTACGCGCACTCTTGGCACCCGTTACTGAACTAGAACCCACAGTATTTGCCTCTCCCAAATCTGGTTTTCGAATGCGCGCTGAATTCCGCGTTTGGCATGCCAACGACCGTCTGTTCTTAGCGATGTTCGACCCCGCTGAACCCCGTATGCCAATCGAAATCACTCAGTATCCTTTTGGTAGCATCGCGATCCAATCTCGGCTCGAGCCACTGGTCGACGCGTTAAACCAGAGCGATGTGCTCAAGCGCAAGCTGTTCCAACTGGAATTCTTAACCACAACCACCGGCGAATGTCTTCTTACACTCATTTACCATCGAGCCCTCGATTCAGATTGGGAAGAACAAGCCACAGCGCTCGGAATTGCTCTGGACTGCAAGATGATCGGTCGCAGTCGCAAACAAAAAATAGTGCTGAGTGATGAATACGTTTCAGAGCAGCTTAAGATTCACGACGAATCCTATTACTACCGGCATTATGAACAGGGGTTTACTCAACCCAATGCATCGATTAATCAATCAATGATCGAATGGGTCTCGGCCCAGGTGGGCGACACTGAACGCGATTTATTGGAGCTCTATTGTGGTTTAGGCAATTTCAGTATCCCGCTCACGCGTCGATTCCGGTACGTTCTAGCCACCGAAGTCTCTAAATCCTCGGTGAAAGCGGCGCAAGAAAATATCGCCTTAAACCAGATTGATACGCTTAATATCATTCGCTTGAATGCAGCAGAAACGGCTCAAGCGATTCGGGGAGACCGCGAATTCAGGCGACTTGCTAACAGCCAAAGGCCGCTGCAAACCTATCAATTCGATAGTATTTTAGTTGATCCGCCTCGTGCCGGACTCGACGCCGATTCTCTTCAGTTGGCCTCGACCATTCCGACCATCATTTATATCTCGTGTAATCCAGAAACACTGACACGAGACCTGATACAGCTCTCGGACACCCATGAGATTGCAAAGTGGGCTGTCTTTGATCAGTTTCCGTACACACACCACACTGAGTGTGGCGTTATTCTGCGACGTAGACCGGGCTAGATCAACACATCAGAGCGCATCAGAACGAATCAGAACTAATCAGACCAAAGCGAAGCGTCACAAAAGAATCAGAGTCCAGCAGTGCCCGCAGCGGCGTTTCGACAACTCAGATTCTGGCTGTATCGACGCCCGACCACAATGTTTTGAGCCAGGCGTCGAGTTCGTACTCTAAACGACCAGATTGTTCAGCAGTAAAAATAGCCAGTGGATAGCCCGTAGACTGAAACACGCCCTGAGTCTCTATGAATCGCTTGAGTTCGCCCGCCCGGGCTGATTCAGGTTGCAGCAAAATGACCGCCCGCTCCTTTGGCAGGTAGACATCAGCAAACGCTCCCGGTGCTAGCTGGCAATCTGTCGCGAAGCTCACTCGCCGCAGATATAGCCAGTTACAGCATCTTGCCTGCAGTGGGTTGCCACATTGACGACCTTCGATAGTGCTCCACTGGCCGGGGGCGAGAATCTCGAAGAGTTCCGACTTTGGCGCTGAATCAATCGCCAGTAGCGCTTTTACATGATGAATCATTGCTTGTAACTGCGCGTTATGCTCTGCGGAACTCGGCCAGACTGTGACCGCGGGGCGATTGGGATTGGTGGCCAGCAGTTCGCCTCCCTGCGCGCGCCCCAAAGGCGTAATTACCGTACCCAGTGAAGTATCTTTAAGCCAACTCAGCTCAACCAGGAGACGCTCGATGTAATCTCGATGGGGCAAACCTTCCCGTTGCGACCAATCGACGGCGGTATGCCTTTGCTGCGCCTCGATTGCCACCAATAAAGGATGCTGAGCCACATCGGCAGGCCACACGATATAGCGCCCATATTTTTTGCTATCCCGATACGCGCCCCCTTCGAACTCACCCTTGGGCGTCAGTAACCAATCGTCCCCTGAGCGCACAATCCACTCGTAGTCTTTGAGAGCAGCAAAAAGTTGCTGAATCGGCACATCGAGTGACCGCGCCAGCGCGCTCGTGGATAACTTATCAGTTGCTGGCATGAACTGCCGCGACTCGCTGATAACGCTCACTCAATGCCTGATACAGTAAATCGGCAAAATCAGCTGCAGAACTGTCGAGCTCAGAGACGACCTCGACCAAGTGCTCGTTATCCTCGCGACCCGCCCAATTTTTAACGTAGGTGCCCTCTTTATAGCCGTGATCTTGGCGAAAGAAATTAAGGACATTTTTGCCAACATAGGCTCGGTAGAGAGAATCGAAATCCAAATCGACAGCATCGAGCAATGAGCAAAATAGATGGACTGAGAACTCGTGTGTCGTCAGGCAATGCTGCGCGAGACGCTCGGTCACATCGCGGATATCCCGCTTATCGAGAGCGTGTTGCTTGATCGTGTCTTGAATCTCATCGGCCATTAGCTCTATATCAGCGCCCTCTTTGAATAATGCGGAGAGTCCGAAATGCCAGATATCAACCACCTCTAGACGTACTTGCTCGATATCGTTAGTTTGATGTTTCCACCACTTATACCCAACGTGATCCATGAGTTCCGCACATTCGATCCAAATGGCTCGATACCACTCGTAATTTTGACTGATCCATTGAGGATGAACTTTCTGGTTCATCTGATCCTGTAGCTTGAGCATGGTCACGATAGCGGGCTTCACGATGCGTTCCTAATATGGCTGAATATCATTGTTGTTCCTCTGCAGAGTGCTGGTAAAACTGACCCGAATTAGCCACATTGTCAACCAACAAAACATAGTAAATTCGGTTCAATTTGGGCACACTCAAGCAAACATAATTTTGAGGATAGATCATGCGACGCCTTCTGCAACCCACTCTAGCAGTCCTTTTCGTGGCCTTACTTTCGGCCGCTGCAAGCACGCCCTCTTCCAGCTGGTCTGAATCGCGCCTTGAGCGCATCACCGGTATGCTCCAGAACGGTCTTGACCGCGAGCTTATGATCGGCGGAGAAGCACTCATTTGGCACGATGGCAAAGTGGTCTATCGAGAGCAGATTGGCAAACGGGATCACAACGACGCCGAACCCTTGTCGCCCGACACGATTTATCGTATTTACTCGATGACCAAGCCTATCACCAGCGTTGGCATCATGATGCTCGAAGAACAGGGCAAACTCAGACTGTCGGATCCCCTCGCGGCTCACCTACCTGAATTCGCCAATTTGGGTGTTTTTGATTCGAGCGCCGAAGCAACCACGGATGGCGAGATTCCGACGACTCCTGTGGTTCGGCCACCAACCATCGAAGACCTGCTCGCGCACAAGGCCGGATTCACCTATGGGATATTTGGTATTACACCCGTCGACCAAGCCTACATTAAAGCTGGACTCTCGAGTAACCCCGCTATCACGCTTGCAGACTACACCCAGCGATTGAGTCAAATACCGCTACTGCACCAACCCGACACTCATTGGCACTACAGCGTTGCCACCGATGTGCTAGGACGGGTAATCGAGGTGGTATCAGGGCAGACTTTGGCCGACTTCTTCGAACAGGAGATCTTTCAACCACTGGGGATGCAAGACACATCGTTCACGATAGCGCCTGCTAAGATCGAACGCCTTGCCACCCTATATTCACCCGAAGGTTTGGGAGCACAGTTCGAAACCAAAGGTATGGCAGCACAACGAACGGGTCCGGGGCTGGAACCAGCGCTAGACTTCTTTAATGCACCCTACCAGCCTGGTGCCCTTTTTCAGTCAGGCGGCGGCGGTCTGCTGAGCACCACAGACGACTATTTAAAATTCAGCCTGATGCTACTCAACGAGGGTGAGCTCGAAGGCACACGACTACTCGCGCCGAGTACCGTGCGGCTCATGCGCTCTAACTTTTTGAGTGATCAGGTTACCAACTCTTACATTAACGGCGGAACACCGCGCGAAGGTCGTGGGTTTGGCCTGGGATTTGGCACTATTGAAGATCAGGCGCTTGCAGCAACACGCCAGAGTGAGGACTCGTTTTACTGGGGCGGCGCTGCAGGCACCACTTTCTGGATCGATCCGGACGAGGACATCATTGGCATCTTTATGACGCAAAGCATTCCGCATCAAACAAAGCTCGGGCAGGATTTTATCCAGCTAACGTACCAAGCCTACCTACGTTGAGCTCGACCGACGCCGCTCTGCTGCGTCGAGCGGCTCAATACATGCTGATGAGTGCCGCCGGTTTCGCGCTCATGGGGGCGCTCGTGAAGAGCGCTGGGCAATCATCGCTGCCCGTCATGCAAATCATTGCCGCTCGCGCCTTAGTCTCCTTAGTTCTGAGTTACGCAGATATTAAGCGTGTTGGCGTGTCGGTTTGGGGGCACAACAAACCATTGCTGTTTGCACGGGGACTAGTGGGATTCCTCGCCTTACTCTGTGTCTACTATTCTTTGGTGCATCTGCCTTTGGCTGAGGCTACCTTGCTGCAATATACCCATCCGATGTTCACTTTGCTTATCGCCCTGCTCGCTTTGGGTGAAGGCATACGACGCAATACGATCACGTGTCTGGCTTTGAGTCTTATCGGCCTGCTTCTGATCGTGTCCCCGAGCCTAATCCAGAGCTCACCAAAGCACTCCCTCGCGTCGTTACCCATTGCCATTGCACTACTCGGTGCACTGGGATCGGCGGTTGCGTACGTGATCGTCAGGAAGCTCGCCGCCACAGAACACAGCTCGGTGATCATTTTTTATTTTCCGCTGATTTGCCTTCCCGCTACCGCAGTACTGGGCTGGAGTGACTTTGTCTGGCCTACTGGAATTGAGTGGCTCATTCTGCTGGGTGTCGGCGTTTTTACACAGATCGGGCAACTCGGTCTTACCAAAGGTTTGGCCTTACACAACGCGGGCATTGTCGTGGCATTTAGCTATGTCCAGGTCCCGATGGCAGTTGTGCTCGGTATACTATTTTTCGAGGAAGTACCTAACCTATGGGTCTTAGCGGGCGGTTTGTGTATTCTAGCAGGCGCTTGGATTAACACTCTAAATACCCCATCTAAAACATTGGAGATACGATGAATCGTTTCCTGATAACACTCTGCTTGTTGTTCACTGCCACACCCAGCTTGGCTGACGTAGCGATTGTCATTCACGGTGGCGCAGGCACCATTACGCGTGAGAAACTCACCCCAGAGCTTGAAAACGAATATCGCAGCATTCTGGCCTCGGTCTCGGAGTATGGCTATCAACGCTTAAAAGAGGGCGTCCCCAGCGAGCAGGTTGTGGTTGAGGTGATCAAACAAATGGAAGACAGTCCGCTCTTCAATGCGGGCCACGGCGCAGTGCTGACCCACGACGAAACCGTGGAACTTGACGCCTCAATCATGCGCGGATCCGACTTAAATGCCGGTGCAATCGCGGGCGTGACCCGAGTCAAGAATCCAATAGCGCTTGCGCTCGCCGTGATGGAGCAATCGGTTCACGTCATGCTCGTCGGTATTGGTGCCGAGACATTTGCCGAGCAAATCGGAACAGAATTCGTCGATAACAGCTACTTCGTGACACCACGAAGACTCGAGCAAGTCCAGCGCGCGAAGCAGCGCACCGCGCAAATGGCGATTCCCAAACCCGAGAAATACGGCACGGTGGGTGCGGTAGCCCTAGATTCACAGGGTAATCTGAGTGCGGGCACGTCGACCGGTGGTATGACCAACAAACGTTTCGGCAGAGTCGGTGATGCACCTATTATTGGCGCAGGCACCTACGCCGACAACCAAAGCTGTGGTGTCTCTGCCACCGGCCATGGTGAATATTTCATTCGTGCTGCGGTAGCACACGATATCTGCGCGCGCGCTCTGTATCAGGGATTATCGCTGCAAGAGGCGGCGGATGCTGTCATTCAGGACAAGCTTGTAGAAATGGGGGGCGACGGCGGTATCATTGCTCTGACACCTGCAGGAGAGGTGGTGTATAGCTTCAATACACCAGGGATGTACCGAGCTGGTATTGACGCAAACGGCGTCAAAACGCTGGGGATTTATGCTATCGATTAATGTTTGGCAACTGAGTCGCGGGTTGTTCCTGAGTCTTGGGCTAAGCCTATTTTCGTGCATGGTAACCGCAAGTTCACTAACGGAAGTGATGCAACAAGCGGTCAAGCCGCCCACTGAAAGGCTGGTTTACGGCCCAGATACCGAGCATTTTGCCTTGCACTGGTTGCCCAATGCCAGCCACAGCGTGACCAAACCTGAATTGATCTTTATACACGGTGGTTGTTGGCTCAGCGAGTATGATCATACTCACGCGGATAGCTTTGTGAGTGATCTTGCAGATCGTGGGTTCAGCAGCTGGTCCATCGAATATCGTCGCTCTGGAATCACAGGTGGCGGTTGGCCGGTGACCCTAGAAGACGTTATTTCGGCCATTCAAGCGATTCGGAACCATTCCGACAAGGCCCCAGTGACATTGATTGGGCACTCTGCTGGCGGACACTTGGCGCTCCTAGCGGGACTTCATCTGGCAAATGCAGGATACCCCGTATCAGTCATAGGACTCGGCGCCATCACAGATCCTCGTACGTATGCACTCGGTGATAATTCATGCCAAAAGGCCACCCCGGCTTTTATGGGTGGCATGCCGGAAGCGCAAGAGAACGCCTATGATGAGGCAAGCGTCGTTACTAAAGCCATTGGTGCACTGGCAAACGTTTGGCTGCTGCACGGTGCAGACGACACCATAGTCCCCACCTCACAGGCACAGGTTGAAGGGACTCAAATAGAGATTATTGAGGGTGTTGGGCACTTCGATTGGCTCCATATCGATAGTCGAGCGCACCAAGCTTTACTCAACCGGCTAAACCAGATCACCGCGGATGCCCCACTATGAAAGGTCTGCTCGAACGGGCACAGGCGTATGATAAGAGCGATCCACTCGCCTCGCATCAATCTGCATTCTGCTTGCCTCCCTCTATAGTTTATTTGGATGGCAATTCACTCGGCCCGGTAAGCGCGAACGCCAAGCACTTTCTGAACGAATGCGTTGAGCAGCAGTGGCAAACAGATCTGATTGGCAGCTGGAACACACATCAGTGGATTACCATGCCGCAACGGGTCGGTGCGTCTCTCGCTCCCCTTTTGGGTGCAGAGCCACATGAATTGATCAGCTGTGATTCGATCTCCGTGAATCTATTCAAGCTTCTCAGCCACATCGTGAACAGCTGTTCTGAGCGCGACACACTGCTAGTTCAACGAGGTAATTTTCCAACCGACAACTACGTTGCTCAGGGGCTCGCTCAACTGACGTCCGGGCGAATCACACTGAAAGAGGTGGACACCGCAGACCTTAGCCGTCATCTAGATACGCGGGTTGCCGCAGTCGTGATGTCTCAGGTGAATTACAAGACTGGCGAACGTTATGATATTGCAGACATTTGCGAGCATGCGCATCGCAATGGCGCCCTTGTGCTGTGTGATTTAGCCCACAGCGCCGGGGTGTTAAAGCTCGACCTTCACCAGCTTAAGGTTGATTTTGCGGTGGGCTGTGGCTATAAATTTTTAAACGGTGGACCAGGCGCACCGGGCTTCATTTATGTGGCTGAACGTCACCACAATCACTTGCAGCCTGCGCTAACCGGATGGATGGGGCACAGAAGTCCATTTGACTTTGAAGCGGATTACCACCCGGCGCATGGCGTCACGGGCCTGCTAACAGGCACACCGCCCATTTTGTCGATGGCGGCTCTACTCGGCGCGCTCAAGGACTTCAAAGGGTGTGCCATGGAGAATCTTGAAGCCAAATCACACGCATTGGGTGACTTTTTCCTAACCGCACTCGCAGAGCTAGGTATCGCAAATCAACTCACGCTTATCACGCCAACAGAGCACGCCAGAAGAGGTGCTCAGCTCAGTTTTGAGCATCCAGAGGCCTACGGGTTGTGTCAGGCGCTGATCGAGGCCGGAGTCATTGGCGACTTTCGAGCACCTAGGATCTTGAGGTTTGGATTCTCACCGCTCTTTTTAAGCTTTACGAATGTGCTTCACGCCGCAGAGATGCTTCAGAGGATTCTCGCAAGCCAAAGTTACCGTGACGCCAAGTACACAGAACGTAAAGCCGTAACCTAAGCCCGCTGATCAAAGCATCGAAACTCAGTCAGAAGCGTCTCGAGTAGCAACACTGGAAACGGTAAGCTGATCGATTATCTTGCAGCGATCAGCCCACCGAAAGCGAATCTAGGAAGCGATCTCGAACAGACCCGCAGCACCCATTCCGCCGCCAATGCACATGGTAACCACCGCATAGCGAACGCCTCGACGTTTCCCCTCGAGTAAGGCGTGACCGACCATTCGCGCGCCGCTCATGCCAAAGGGATGACCGATGGAAATAGAGCCGCCATTGACGTTCAGCTTGTCGTTATCGATGCCGAGCTGATCTCGGCAGTAGATGACCTGACACGCAAACGCTTCGTTGAGCTCCCATAGACCGATATCGTTGACACTCAATCCATGTCGCTTCAGTAACTTAGGAATAGCAAAAACAGGACCGATGCCCATTTCATCTGATTTACACCCCGCTACCGCTAATCCGCGATAGTAGCCGAGCGGCTCGATTCCCTTACTTGCTGCCAGCGCCGAGTCCATGACGACGCAGGCTGAAGCGCCATCAGATAACTGCGAAGCGTTACCCGCGGTAATGAAACGCCCTTCTTGAACCCAATTACCCTCTTTCCAAACGGGCTCCAGCGCACTCAGGCTCTCTAACGTGGTTGAAGGGCGGTTGCACTCGTCTTTATCCACCACGACATCTTGATAGGTGGTTTCTTTTGTCTCACGGTTAAAAACAGCCATTTTAGCGGCTATTGGTACGATCTCATCGGCAAACAGACCAGCTTGTTGTGCGGCGGCTGTACGCTGTTGGCTCTGAAGTGAGTACAGATCCTGAACCTCGCGCGAAATGTTATAGCGTGCCGATACGATCTCGGCAGTCTCTAGCATCGGCATGTAGGCAGTAGGGTCAATATCTACGACCGTTTGGGATACCGAGCGATAGGTGTTTTTGTGTTTCGTTTGCACCAAAGAGATAGATTCAACGCCACCGGCGACTGCAATATCATATTCATTGCACATGATGCTTTTGGCAGCGGTGGCGATCGACATTAGGCCAGAAGAGCACTGACGCTCAATCGACATACCGGCTACTGTGTCAGGTAATCCCCCTGCTAACGCGCAGAGACGACCCAAATTGTAGCTCTGCGTACCCTGCTGAGCCGCAGCACCGAAAATACAGTCATCGATTTCTGCAGGATCTAAGCCCGCTCTTTGCACTGCAGCACGAACCACATGGCCACCCATCGCTGGCGCTTCGGTATCATTAAACCCACCGCGAAAAGATTTCGCCAAACCCGTTCTTGCTGTTGATACAATCACTGCTTCTCTCATCGCCAATCTCCTTACTCAAAGATGCAGCACTGTGATCGGTTTACCTCTAAAGCTCAACCCGCATAAGGACTAACCCGCGCCGCGACTCACCAAATCGGCACTCATGTCTCCGATCAAATCGATTCCAAGGTATGCTTTTTCACGAAACCACCAGCGCTGCTGATGCAAGAACACCGTGTCCTGGTAACGCCCCGAGGCCACAACCGCGAGTGGAAACGACTCGGTCTGCTGAATCACGGTCCAAGAGGATGACACACTTGCCTCACTCTCATCTTCAGACAGCTCGATTATAGGATTAGTGATTAAGTGACGGGTTCGGCACGTGCCGTCTGAGTAGGTTCGCACCATCGAGCGCCACATTGCCTCGATGTCCTTCGGCTCTGTGAGGATCTGATTGGGGCCGAGTCGGATGTGACCAAACTGAAACAGGGTCGCTGCCTCGGTAAATTCCCCAGCATCAATGTGCTGAGCGTAGCGATATAAAAGATTGGGGATCGCTATCGCAGGGTTTGACATGGGGCTCTCCAAAGCTCGATCTCGAAACATCAATAGGCAAGTTTAGCAGAGGGGTAAACACAAGCCACGCACCCTATCGAGGTCGCCTCAAGTGGCGCTCAACAACCTGCGATAGCCTGCCTAACAGCGCATCACTTTTGAAACACTTTCTGCCCTCGGGCCCAGGTTTGTAGCACAGCAATGTCTTTGATGGGCTTGGCATCGGCAGCTAAAGGACTCTGCTCTAGTACTACTAAATCAGCCTGCTTGCCGGGCGTTATAGATCCTTTGATATCTTCTTCAAAGTACTGGTACGCGCCACCCTGTGTCATTGCGTAGAGCACGTCTCGGACGCTCGCCCGCTGATCTTCCCCTAGGACATAACCAGAGCGGGTCTGCCGCTCTACCCCCGTCCACCACAGTCGCATCATGTTCGGTGGTACAACCGGAGAGTCGTTATGCACGGTATAGGGGATTCCGAGCTCTTGAGTGCTCTGAAGAGGGCTGATATGGCTCGCTCTTTCATCACCAAAACTCACCCTGTGCCAGTCACCCCAGAAAAACGTATGAGCAACAAAGTAAGAGGGAACCAATCCCAAGCGCTTGTAGTCCACCAAATGATCTGGACGGGTTAGCTGAGCGTGGATAACAACGCTGCGACGATCATCACTGGCATCGATTCCAGCGTAATCGTGCGCAGCAACCACCATATCGATCGCCGCGTCGCCATTGGCATGGGTAATAAATGGGACTCTTTTATCGAGCAAAGCCTTTGCCTTGGGCTGATAATCCTCTAATTGAATGACCGGATAGGCGATGTAATGCTTGGGATGTTCGACACCTTCAGGGGCCTCGTTATACGGCTCGCGCATAAAGGCGGTGCGGCCTTGAGGGGAGCCGTCGAGCATAAACTTCACGCCTCCGATTCGAATACCATTAACGTAGCTCGTTTCATACTCAAAAGATTGAAGATCTTCTTCGGAGAACCCGTTACCCACTGGAAATGCTACCAAATCAATAGGTAACGGACTTTGCTCAGCAACGGCTCTGAGCTTGCCAATGAGTTTAGGATTCGCACCACCCTCTTGCACTGTCGTTAAGCCCTGCGACGCATGGGCGTCTACCGCCTGCGCGACAATCTCGTCAAAGCCTTCAATACCGTCGCCTGACACACTCGCAAGGCTCGACGGAATCAAATAAGTTGCGCTCTCCTCGAGCACGCCGCTCGGGGTTTTACCATCAGCCTCTCTGCGAATGACACCCCCACTAGGGTTCGCAGTTTCGATTGTAATACCGGCGCGATCGAGTGCCCGAGAATTGGCGCTAGCAAGATGACCCGACACGTGTGTAATCACGATTGGGATTTCGGTGGATACCGCATCTAGATCGTGCCGTGTCGGATGACGACCCTCGGCTAGATTAGAGTCGTCGTAGCCAAAGCCATAGACCCAATCATCTTCGGTGATATTACGTTCATCAATGAATTGCTCGATCGCGGCCTGGAGGCTCGCGATATCAGTTGTCGTGCCGACCGGAGGAGGATTCAAATTCACCATCGTTGACATCGCTCCTACAAAGGTTGCGTGCCCGTGTGAGTCAATGAAGCCAGGCACCAGCGCTCGATCACCGAGTTCGATGACCCGTGTGCCAGTGCCGATGTACTCGGCTATCGCGTCGCGTGAACCAACGGCAACAATGGTGTCACCGCGCACAGCAACGGCATTGGAACCTTCGGTGCTGTCGTCCATCGTCATGATATTGTCACCAAGAAAAACCGTGTCCGCCGGATCTATCGTGGACGCTGGCTCTGAAGTGCAGCCGACCAAAAAAGCAATTGCGGCAGTGAGTAGTAGGTGATGCATGCCATTTCTCCCCCGTTTACTGACATCTCATCCTAACACGGCGGCTGCGCGTGTTCGTAAGAGCCAGTTCATCAAAAGTTTGGGACCACTTTAGTGCGGTTTTCACGTAAACTTAACCGCCTTTACTGAAAGGAAACTACCATGCGACTCGTATCTTGGAACGTTAATGGAATAAGAGCGGCTGTCGGAAAGCACTTTTTGGAATCACTAACAGACATGAACCCAGATGTGATCTGCCTGCAAGAAACGAAAGCTCAAGACGACCAGGTGCTCGAAGCGCTCTCTGAACTGCCAAGCGATTACCAGACCCTGAGTTACTGCGCAGAAAAAAAAGGCTATTCGGGCACCGCGATCATTACCAGAATACCACCCATCTCGGTAACAAGAGGTATTGGTCTTGAGGAACATGATCAAGAAGGTCGTGTTCTGTGCTGCGAGTTTGCGGGCTTCTATCTGGTAACCGTCTACACCCCTAACTCTGGCAGTGAATTGAAGCGCTTAGGCTACCGTACGGAGTGGGACGCGGCCTTTTTAGCCTATGTAAGTCAGCTCCAAAACAGCAAACCTGTGGTCATCTGTGGCGATCTCAACGTCGCACATCGAGACATAGACCTTGCTCGCCCCAAACCCAACTACAACAAAAGTGCTGGCTACATGCAGGCGGAAATCGACGGTATCGATGCACTTTTGGCGGCAGACTTTGTCGACACCTTCCGTCACCTGCACCCTGCTGAACAACAATACAGCTGGTGGAGTTATCGGGCAGGAGCGCGCGAGAAAAACATTGGGTGGAGAATTGACTACTTTTTGGTGTCTTCGACACTCGTCGATCAGCTCTCTCGTGCGCATATCTACACCGACATCTATGGGTCAGATCATTGTCCTGTTGGCATCGAGTTATCTATCTGAATAGCGACTCCAAACGGATTTCACACACAACGGGGGTGCAATAACTAATCGCCCATAAAAGCCTATTTTTAGATACACTAGCGCAATCTTAATAAGTCACTAGCACGGACACTAGCATGCAAGCACCGACTACCCTGGGCGAATTCATTATCGAAAGCCAAGGCGAGTATCCGGAGGCCACTGGGGCTCTGACATCACTCTTTTCATCATTGCGCCTGGCTGCGAAAGTTGTGAATCGCGAGATTAACAAGGCCGGTTTGGTCGACATTGTCGGCTCAGTGGGCAATCAAAACGCGCAAGGTGAGCAACAACAGAAACTCGACGTGTTCGCCAATGAAAAGTTTAAAACAGCACTCGCCGCCCGGGGCGTTGCGTGTGGTATCGCCTCAGAGGAAGAGGATAACTACGTCACATTCGACGAAGGCCACAACAAAGATGCCGATTATGTCGTGCTGATGGATCCGCTTGATGGTTCTTCTAATATCGACGTTAACGTGTCCGTAGGTACAATTTTCTCAATCTACCGGCGCATCTCTCCGGTGGGATCACCGGTGACGCTCGACGATTTTTGTCAGCCGGGCAAAGATCAGGTCGCCGCAGGTTATATCATCTATGGCTCGTCAACCATGATGGTGTACTCCACCGGTAACGGCGTGAACGGATTCACTTTCGACCCAAGTCTCGGTGTGTTTTACCTCTCACATCCCAAAATGACCACCCCTGCATTGGGAAAAACCTATTCGGTCAACGAGGGCAATTACATCCGCTTCCCTGCAGGTGTAAAAAAGTACATTAAGTATTGCCAAGAGGAAGACCAAACCTCTAATCGGCCCTATACCTCGCGCTATATTGGATCGCTTGTGTCCGACTTTCATCGTAATTTGATTACCGGTGGCATCTATATGTACCCCAGTTCCAGCCGCTACCCAACTGGTAAACTCAGGCTGTTATACGAGTGTAACCCGATCGCTTTCCTGGCTGAGCAAGCGGGTGGACGTGCCATTGCTGGTATCGATCAGCGCATCCTCGATATCAAGCCAACTGAGCTCCACCAGCGCGTGCCCTTCTTTGTCGGCTCAGCAGAGATGGTTGATCAACTCGAGGATTTCTTGCGACGCGAGCAAAACAGCGCGCCCTAGCAGACCCTAGCTACTCGATTACATCCGGTAAACAGCGTCGAACGCCCTGAAGCGTTAAGGACTGGATGTCTTGCAACCGTGTTAGCCGATGGTCAAGCAAGAGATCCAAGGGATCAACGAGGTGACACTTCGTAAACCACACCGCCCTTCATCACAAAGCTGGGGGTCATCAGAATTGAGATATCTTTTAGAGGATCACCATCCACTGCGACAAAATCGGCATATTTACCGACTTCAATCGTCCCAAGATCCTCGATCTCGCCCAACAGCGTTGCGGCATCGCGAGTTGCCGATTGAATAGCAGCCATCGGTGGCATTCCAGCCTCTACCATATACTGAAATTCTTTTGCATTCTGGCCATGCGGTGACACGCCGGTATCAGTACCAAAAGCGATCTTAACCCCAGACGCATAGGCCCTTGCGAAGGTATCTTGAATTTGCGGGCCAACAGCAGCTGCTTTGGGCCTAACGACGGCTGGTAGTTTACCCTCTTGTTTGGCCAGCTCAGCGACCCACTTGCCCGCGGCAATCGTGGGCACATACCATGTGCCCCGTTCTCTCATTAACGCCATCGCCTCTTCGTCCATGTAGGTTCCGTGCTCGACCGAGTCAACGCCAGCAATAATGGCTCGCTTCATACCCTCTGCACCATGGGCGTGCACCGCAACTTTAAAGCCATAGTCTTTAGCGGCAGCAACCACGGCTTCAAGCTCTCGATCAGTAAACTGGGGGTTATCACCGCTTTTTGCGAGCGATAGTACGCCTCCAGTCACAGTCAATTTAATGACATCAGAGCCGTCTTTATAGCGCTGACGGACTGCTTTATAGGCGTCGTCAGGGCCATTCAAAACACCTTCCTTTGGACCCGGATCATGACGTAAATCTGATCGAATACCGTTGGTAGGGTCAGCGTGTCCTCCAGTCGTTGCGAGCGATTTACCGGCCATGAAAATACGCGGGCCAACCACTAAGTCTTGATTGATCGCATCACGAAGGGCACTAATGGCATCGATATCAGAAGTCCCTAAATCTCGGACTGTGGTGAATCCCGCCTTCAAGGTTAAGGCGGCATAATGGGTCGAGCGCAGCGCAATATCAGCCGAGTTCATTTAGAACCGCTCACTGTAGCTGCCAGGCGGGTCAAGTTCACCATCGAGGTGGACGTGCATATCAATAAACCCCGGCATGAGAGTCGATTGCTTTAGATCAATCACTGTTGCCTGATCGATCTCGATATAGCCTTCAACAACGCGCTCAATTCTGTCAGCTTCCACGATAATCGACATGGCCTCCTGCGGTGTAGCTGAAACACCGTTGATTAAAGTGCCGACGTGGAGGATCGTTGTTGCACCTGCCACATTGGCAAGGCACATTTGAAGGACAATACTGACGTTCAAGAGTGCTCTCATAGCGCTATCTCAATTGGTTTATGGATATATGCCGATAGTTGATCAGTTTTAGCGATGACGCAAGTCATTCAAGCTTTTTGGAGCCCAGCGATTATGTCGCGTGCCTGCTGTTCGAGTACTTTAAAGCGCTCGTAGTCAGGCAATTGCGCGCAGAACCATTCAGCGATCTTCAGCAAGTCTTCACCATAGTTTCCGGTCGGATGTATTGGTGGCCCAAACCGGATTATTCTGCGCGCATTATCAGCGAAGGCGGGAATGATAGGCACATTCGCAGCGCGTGCGATGTGGTAGAAGCCTGAACGCCATTTACCGTCTGACTTGCGCGAACCTTCACAGGCAATCACCAGAGCCAGCTCATCTCGAGCAGCAAATTCAGCGGCGACTTGTTCGGTGGCATTGGCTTTTGCCGTGCGATCAACGGGTATACCACCCATATCCAACATGAAGTTGCGCATGATGCCAGTGAAGAGAGTGTGCTTACCCATGAAGTTAGGTCTTACCCCTTCCTCATGAGTCGCACCGGTGAAAAAAACGAAATCCCAGTTAGTGGTATGCGGAGCGCCAGCCAGCACGTATTTCTTGAGATTTTTAGGCAGCGGAGAATCGATCTTCCAATCTCTCAAGTACCAAACCGCCAAAATGATCCGGCGAACAATACGCGACAACAGTGTAGGTTTGCGCACTGGCGCGGGGTTCAGTGATTTATGCAAGGCGCTCGCCTCCAAAAAAAACTAAATATAGCAAGTATGATGCGTGTTTTCATCTGGGCTTGGAATGAATTTTCCAGGCGCTTCAGCCTGCTCGTAAGCCACTAATTGGCGTTTATGCCAGTGAGACTTGAGCGTGCAACAGAATTTCGTTGTGTTCCCATGACATCTGTATTGGCGAGCTTCAGCTGGAACACTGACAGTCATGGCCCGAGTCCTTAAGTAAAGGTAGCCCCTGTGCTCCGGTCGACCCGCTGCATGTCACATAGAATTGCCTAGAAGCACTAACATAAAAAATAGACTAAGCTACACTTCACTCTGTGTTCTCTTTTATGTAACAAAAAAATTAGGTTGGCACAAAGCAGTGAATAAGACGCATATCACACCACACCGTCGCTACAATCCACTCATCGAAGAGTGGATTATTGTATCTCCACAACGCGACCTTCGACCTTGGCAGGGTCAAATAGACAATCCCGAGCAAACAGACCGTGTAAGCTACGAGCCCAGCTGCTACCTGTGCCCTACCAATGAACGCAATAGCGGAGTGATCAATCCAAACTATCAGGGTACTCACGTATTCGATAATGATTCACCCGCTCTTCTATCGAACACCGATACACCCATCGCAACGCCTACTGCGCATCCATTAGTCAAGCGAAGCGCGATTAACGGTCGTTGTAGGGTGATCTGCTACTCTCCCGATCATTCATTATCGATGGCGTCTCTCTGTGAGACTGAAATTCAGACGATCATTAATACGTGGGTAAATGAACTCTCCGAGTTAGGACAGAAGTACACCTCGGTGCAAATTTTTGAAAACAAGGGTCCCATGATGGGATGTTCTAGCCCGCATCCTCATGGCCAGATTTGGGCGACGAGCGAAATTCCAACAGAGGTTCTCAAAGAACACCGGACACAGACAGACTATTTCAATGAACACGGAAGAGCTCTCTTACTCGATTACGCTCAGCACGAGCTTGAAGCCCAAGAACGGCTTGTTTTTGCCAATGAACATTGGCTGGTGCTCGTACCCTATTGGGCGGCATGGCCTTTTGAGACTCTCGTATTACCGCGCAATCGTGTCATCGAGCATCTCGATCGTACCACAGAGCCCGAGCGTTCTGCCTTAGCCTCAGCGCTGAAAAGATTAACAACACGCTACGACAATCTGTTCCAGGTCTCATTCCCCTATTCTATGGGGTGGCACGGCTCACCGGGAGGGATAGTGTCACGAGGCTGGCAATGCCATGCACACTTTTACCCACCGTTACTGCGCTCGGCTTCGATAAGGAAATTCATGGTCGGCTTTGAATTGTTGGCGGAAGCGCAGCGCGACATTACGCCTGAAGCGGCAGCTGCTCGCCTTCGCGCAGCGTCTGAAGTTCATTATCTTGATCGAGACCGATCATGAACGGGCCAGTGACACTGCTGCGGAACCATGTATCGAGGGACTCAACCATGGGGGCCGCCGTTTTCGTTCGCGCGCCTGGTCGCGTCAACTTAATAGGGGAACACACCGATTATAACGAAGGTTTTGTCTTACCCTGCGCCATCGACTTTGCAACCTATGTGGCGGCACAATCGCGGCCAGACGGGCGCATCGTTGCTACCGCTCTTGACATAAACAATACAACGATCTCATTCCAAATAGAGCGGGGCTATCAGTGCGACCCGTCAGCACCGTGGTCCAATTATGTGAGAGCAGTCACTCAAGTCCTGGTTGACAGGGGGCATGCGATTCATGGCGCTAGTTTGGCCATCACGGGTGATATTCCACAAGGTTCCGGCCTAAGCAGCTCGGCTTCGCTTTGTGTTGCTATCACCAAAGCACTCGATTACCTATTCACACTGCAGCTTTCGGCCTTAGAAATCGCACAAATTGCGCAAGTCGCAGAGAACGAATACGTAGGTTGCCATTGCGGCATAATGGACCAAGTCGCGTCCGTAATGGGCCTAGAATCTAAAGCCGTCTTGCTCGATTGTCGGAGCTTAAGCGTGACACCCATTCAGATACCCTCCGAGATAGGCATCGCGATCGTGCACTCCGGTATCACGCGAGGTCTAGTGGGGACCGAGTATAATATGCGGCGGAGTAGCTGCGTTCGAGCAAGTCTTACCATGGGTGTAAGCACTCTAAGGGACGCCTCACTTTCTCAGCTGAACGCGTATAAGGCTAAACTGGATGAATGTGCTTATAAGTGCGCTCGTCATGTCATCACTGAAAACAGCCGCGTGCTCGCTTTTGTCGATGCCCTTAAAATAGATGCGCGTTCAGAGCTCGCGAAAATCATGAAAGCATCTCACAATTCTATGCGAGACGACTTCGAAATCACTACGCCGGCAATAGATCTCCTAGTCGAACTGATTCAGATTGCCTTGGGCCCTGAGTGCGGAGTAAGAATGACTGGAGGTGGCTTCGGCGGCTGCGTTGTTGCGTTCGGTGATAAAACTACGCTCATAAACCAGATACCAAATGTACTTAGTGAGTATCAACGACACACGCAACTTCGACCAAACCTCTATCTGTGTACTCCACAAGCAGGTGCTTCGTTACTTGATACCGCCCGGGTCGCAATATGAGTAGCAGTTGAATTTACCAGCGCACCACAGGCCGTCAATAAAATCAAAAGGAATCTTTCTATGTTTGGCGTATGCTACTATCCCGAACACTGGCCAGAACACCTCTGGACAAGCGATGCCCAGCGGATGGCTGACCTTGGTCTAGAATACGTTCGCATCGGAGAATTTGCTTGGTCTAAGATGGAGCCACAGCCTCAGTGCTACGACTTCGATTGGATGGACCGCGCGATCGATGGACTCGCCAAGGTTGGACTCAAAATAATCATTGGTACTCCCACGGCAACACCGCCAAAGTGGTTGATCGATGCAAACCCCGACATCCTGCCACACCATCCGAAGACAGGTCGAGTTCGAGGATTTGGTTCGCGTCGACACTACGACTTCTCGAGCCAATGTTACTTGCGAGAGTCGCTCCGTATTACGCGAGTTCTCGCCGAACGCTACGGCAAGCACCCAGCCGTCTGCGGGTGGCAAATCGACAACGAACTGTGTTGTCACGATACCGCTATTAGCGTATCGCCCTCGGCCAAAACTCTTTTCCGAGCGTGGTGCCGCCGTAAATACGAGTCTATCGAAGCACTCAATACCGCATGGGGTAACGTGTTCTGGTCAATGGAATACCCAGATTTCGAGTCGATCGACTGCCCCTTCGGCGCAGTCACGGAAACAGCACCAGCACACCAGTTGGCCTTCCGTCGTTTTAGCTCAGACCAAGTCATTCAGTATCATGATGCCATGGTGACGGTATTGAGAGAGTATGCGCACAATCAATTTATCACACACAACTTTATTCCCATGCACGAGACCGGTGTTGACAATCACGCACTCGCGCAAAATTTGGATTTCGCCAGTTACGACAATTACCCGCTAGGACGGACTGATCAGATTTTGGTTGACAGTCCAGCCGCACAACTGCAGCCCTATATGCGTACCGGGCATCCGGACTACGCAAGCTACTACCAAGACCAAACAAGGGGGCTAAAAGATCGCGGTTTCTGGGTCATGGAACAGCAGCCAGGCCCGGTCAATTGGGCAAACAACAATCCACGTCCACTGCCCGGCATGGTGCGACTCTGGACACTAGAGGCTTTCGCTCATGGCGCGGATTGTGTGAGCTATTTCCGATGGCGACAAGTGCCATTCGCACAGGAACAGATGCATGCCGGCCTATTGCGCAATGATGATTCTGAGTCAGAGTATTTACCGGAAATTCGACGTGTGATCGACGAAGTGCGAAAACTCAAGCTAAAAGAGCAGCCCAAGACTCGTAGCCGCGTTGCTATTATGACCCACGCTCACGCTAACTGGGTCACCGATATCGAACGTCAGAGTCATTTCTTTGATGCTGATACAGTGCAGAGAGACTTTTATTCCGCTTTACGGGAATTGGGATTAGATGTCGATTTTGTGGATCCAAATCGAGACTTCGACGGATACGACTTAATCTTAGTGCCCTGTTTGCCCATTGTTGAACCCGAACTCGTTCAGCGCATCAAACACTCTAACACCACCTTTATTTTCGGGCCGAGGTCTGGCGCAAAAACGGAGGATCTCGCCCTGCCGAGCACCCTACCGCCGGGCGAATTGCAGAGCGTGTTACCCATCCGCGTACTCTCGGTCGAGACGACTCGGCCTGACTGCCCCGAGACCTTAGTTTGGAACGGAGCTTGCTATGATAGCCTGATTTGGCGGGAGACGCTCGATCCGGGCGAATGCGAGATCTTAGCAACTACGAATGGAGTTGAGCCCGCTCTGGTTCGTTTCGGGAACTGCACTTACTTTGCCACCTTGACCTGCAAGCGATTCTTAGTGGACTATTTCGAGTCTTTATGCGAAACACTGAACATTCCCACTCAACGCTGCGCAGAGGGACTGAGAGTGACTCGTCGAGGCAATCTCGGTTTTGCGTTTAATTTCAGTGCCCGTACTCAAACAATTAATGTGGAAAAGACCGCGGAGTTCTTACTGGGTGACTCAGAAGTTAAACCTCAAGATGTTGCAGTTTGGCGGCTATCAAACCCAAGATAGCAAGATTATGATGCGCGTATGCTCTGGCTAAAGTGAGAAGATCCGAGCACAAGTCTTACTTTGAATAGAGGCAACAATAATGACGCATGAGCTCATACAAACGCTGGTCTTCACCGGTGTATTAACGGGTATCGCTTTACTGACCTACCTCAAATGTCGCGACCATGGCCGCAGTGATAACGATTCAAACCGTGAGTACTTCCTTGCAGGCGGGAGCCTAACTTGGTTGTTTGTAGCCGGCTCCATTACGCTGACGAACTTGAGTACAGACCAACTAGTGGGTATGAACGGTAATCAAATGATTTTGCTCGCAGTCTGGGAACTAGCGGGCTTTGTGGGGTTACTTGTATTGGCAAAAATCTTTCTTCCCGTGTACTACCGCAACCAGTGTACAACCACGACAGAGCTGCTAGAGAAACGGTATCAGAGTAAGCATTTACGTGCGGCCGTTTCAATGTTATTCCTCTTCATCAACGTATTTGTATTCCAGCCTGCCGTAATATATACCGGGGCCTTATTTATGCTCTCCATGACCGGCGTCGATTTTGATTTGATCGTCGTTGCCGCTGCATTCGCTGTCGTTGGAGCCGCGTACGCAGTAGTGGGCGGCTTGCGGGCGGTCGCGGTGTCCGACACCTATGGCGGCATAATCGTTTTTATCATGGGGCTTTTAGTGGTGTGGCTGGCTTTAGATGCCATACGCTTCGATTTTAGCGGAATCCCAGCCGAGCGCTTAACCTTACTCGGTGACTCCGACTCCCCCGTGCCCTGGCATACCTTACTGACAGGCATGATTCTTATTCAGATCTTTTACTGGAGCACTAATCAAACCATCACACAGCGCGCCATGGCTGCTCCAAGTGTCAAAGAAGCACAAAAAGGGGTATATGCTGCGGCCTTAGTTCGCGTCTTGCTTGTGCCACCTATGGTAGTTATTCCCGGTGTCGTCGCTTATAAGCTCTACGGCGACATTGGAGATGCCGCCTATGGACAGATCGTCGGAGACCTCATGCCAAGCGCACTATCAGGCGCATTTGCCGCCGCCATCGCGGCCGCCGTATTGAGCTCATTCAACAGCATGGTGAACGCGTCTGCTGCTATGTACGTATGTGATTTTCATCAGCGGTTTATCAACCCAAAGCCAAAAGTCGCTCGTCTCAGCGGAGTCATGACAACTATCTTCGTCATAATCGCTATCGGAATGGTGCCTGTTTATGCACAAGCCGACAGCATCATCAACTTACTGCAAGAACTCTGGGGTTTGATCAGCATGCCCATCTTGGCGTGTTTTACGGTCGGTCTTCTGTTCACGGGAGTAGACCACCGTGCGGCTCTGATAGCGCTTGCCACTGGCGTTCTTGGCTACGCTTGCTTGATATGGTTGTGGATGCCCCTACACTACATCCACATGATGTGTTTAACCTTCTTTTTCTGCGTGGGATTTGCACTCCTAATAAATCGGTTTGTATTTCGTGGCCGCGCCCAGTTCGCAGGCCTCCATCAATTTCAGTGAACGTCATCGATTGCGGTGATACTGAACATCACAATCGAACACGGCAAAAGCTGCGGCAAATCAAACCCTCGGCTCATCAAACTCTTACCACTGAGAGCCGTTCGGCTGAGACGTGCGCACTGTGCTTGCAATGCCGCGTCTTGAGGCCAAACGAGTCGCAGAACGTATCGTTTTAATTCGCTCAAACCCACCAAGTGTAGCCGGCGCGCCAAGATTCGCGCTGGGCTATCGAGCAAGGCGTAACTGACTAACGACTGCGACTGATCAGGGCTCACAAACTGACAGGCGCTTTCATAATCTTCAACGGTCAGTCTAAAAAAATCACCTTGCATCGTTAGCCAACGCCAGTCTTTGTAGACCTTCACGGCCGATTTCAAGACGCCGAGATCGGTCTCTTCTAGTGTCGAAAGGTCACATTCAATACCCATGTGACCGAGCATCGCCACACCTGCCCGAAGTTCCATCGGCAACTCACGACCGGTCAGGTGGCATTTCTTTGGGCCAACGTGTGAACCCATCACCGCACTGGGAAACAAATAAGAAAAGCCATTCTGAATGCCCAATCGGTCTATTGCGTCATTGCTGTCCGATGGCCAAATTCGATCCGTATGATGCAGAATCCCAAAATCGGCCCGACCGCCACCTGAGGAACAACTCTCAATAACGACCGTTGGAAAAGCCTTGCGAAGCCGCTCGAGCAACGCATAAACAGCTTTCACATACAGCGAAACTTTTGCTCTACCACAGGTATCTGACGGTTGATGAATTACTCGATTCATATCCCATTTTAAATAAGCGATTCGGTACTGTGTAAGCAGCCGCTGTAAAGATTGAAACGCTGCCTCTTGAACCTCGCGACGTGACATATCTAGAACCAGCTGGTTTCTCGCCAAAGTCGGCTCTGTAAAACTGGGCTGCAGGGCCCAATCCGGATGTGCTCTGTACAGATCGCTGTCGGGGCTAACCATTTCCGGTTCTACCCATAAGCCAAACTCCATACCCAGAGCCTCAACTCGATCAATAAGTGGACCTAGGCCATTTGGATATTTTATTGGATCTGGCTCCCAATCGCCCAAGCCAGACAGATCGTTGTTTCGCCCTTTAAACCAACCGTCGTCTAGGACAAATCGCTCGACACCAACCGCGGCTGCGCGCTCTACCAAGTCGAGCAATCGAGGTACACTATGATCAAAATAAAGTGCTTCCCAGGTATTGAAATGAACTGGCTTTGATGAAATCGGAACCCGCTTCTTTAACTCTTCACGCACATACCTGTGATACTGTTGAGACAAGCCATTCAATCCCGTTTGAGAAAAGCTCGCATACATTGCTGGGCTCCTGTAGGTTTCACCTCGCTCTAGGATTACCTCACCCGGCATGAGTAACTCCCCCAACTGCACTACATTTTGCCCGATCGCAAGCGCCTCCTTCCGAAGTTGATAATTACCACTCCAACCCAAGTGAAAGCCGTAAGCCTTCCCTTGATTTTCGTTACAACCGGACTCGTGCACAATCATGAAAGGGGATTGATCATGAGAAGTACGCCCAGTTCGGTTTTCTAAGGTAAAGGTTCCATGTCGATGCTGGTGTCGGTAAGTCTGAAATTCTCTACCCCAACGACCATGAAAAGTCATTAAGTGATTGAAATCCTCTGGCACAGAGAGAGTGGCTGCCGCGCAATGATTGATAAATAGCGGATCATTCGCTAGGTTGATCACCTCAGTGCTAAAAGAGATGACCCCTGCCGCGCATACCTTAATGTAATGGTGAAGCTCAAGATCATGCTGATCGCATCGAGACGCGAACCCGAGAGTGTCATCGTCTTTTTCGACCATGACGAGCTTTGGTGCAGCATCCCATGCCAAGCCATGACGATGCAGCTGCAAGCCCGGATGACCAAAAAAGCCATCGCCCAAAAGAGGGCACAAACTGACATTACTGGGCATGGGCGGAAGCGCAGGCGGCTCGGAGTGCTGCTCCGCAGCCAGTTGCTCAAACGAGTGCATCAAAAGATCCAGTTTAGGGCCCCAATAGAACAGTGCGGGTCGCCCCGAGTGGGTAACAAAAATCAACTCAGAATCAGCGTAAGCTAAGGTATAAAATGGCGCTATGGGATTCATTGATCATCCAACGTCAGACTGAGCATAGAGTCGCATCACTGTATGCCTTTTTGACTCATCTGAATAGTCTGTCTGAGTCCCCTACTGCGCGCTTTCGAGGTGAACCAACGAATTACATCTTGCCCAGGGCTGGGTGAACAGGGACTTCGAGCCGCATCGCGGCGAGCCTGTGAACGCCGATCAGCTGTGCTGAACGGCTGGATTAGTCCTATCAATCGAGTGGCGATGAATGCCATCCCCCGTTAACTGCGTAGAGCCCGGTATTATCAATCGAGTGGCGATGAATGCCATCCCCCGTTAACTGCGTAGAGCCAGCCCAAATCTATCAGCACAGAGGTGGATCGCGATGGTGCCCGGGGCCGGACTTGAACCGGCACGCTGTTGCCAGCGAGGGATTTTAAGTCCCTTGTGTCTACCAATTTCACCACCCGGGCGATGAAGGCGCGAATCATAGCATAAGCCCCCGCCGTTTTGGCAAGTCGAAACCTTTTTATAGCACTTTTTCTGAGGCCCACTTCTGCTAAACTGCGGTGACGGTTGGGGGAGAAGACTATGGCATCAAATCGCGGGCAGTTCAGCTCACGGCTCGGGTTTATTTTGGCTGCAGCGGGCAGCGCTGTAGGACTCGGCAACATCTGGGGATTCCCCACACAAGCAGCCAGTAACGGTGGTGCCGCTTTCTTGATCGTGTACCTCATATTGGCTTTTTGCTTGGCTTATCCGGCCTTAATGGCAGAATTGATCATAGGTCGCCACGCACACGCAAACGCCTCGCGCGCCCTCGAGAAAATCTCTGCAACACCGCGCATCGCGAGAATAGGCCACGCCGTTGGATTCGCTGGGCTGATCGTCGCAAGTTTAATCCTAAGCTTCTACGCCATCGTCTCCGGTTGGATGATCGGGTTCTTTGTGGCGAGCTTACTAAAACTCTTTGGCTTAATTCTATCAATGTTTTTGTTCGTGCTAAGAAGTAGCACAGCCCCTGAACTTGTTCACATTGTTGTTGTTCAGCCAGCAATATGGCTAGAGACTTTCTCGACACCTCGGAACATCCTGCTGATGAGCCTTTTTATGGTGTTAACCATCGGCATCATTACCAAAGGCATTCATGGCGGCATCGAAAAGTGGTCACGACGCTTGATGCCACTCCTTATCCTATCTATTGCCGGCTTGGCTATTTATGTACTCACCCTCCCCGGCGCGATTGACGGACTCAAAGTGTACTTGCTGCCGGATTTTAGCAAAGCAATTGCACCCAACCTGCTGATTAACGCCTTGGGCGCTGCATTTTTTAGTCTGTCATTGGGGGTTGGAACAATGCTGATATACGGGTCATACATCAGTGATGATGAGCACTTACCCTCGTTGGGAGGCTGGGTCACCGCAACCGACGTTGGTATCGCTGTGCTCGCGGGTTTCCTGATCCTTCCTGCCATGTACGTGGCTCTAAACAATGGCGTCGAGATCTTCAGTGCATCAGGACAATTACTCTCTGAAGACACCTTGATCTTTACGGTGCTGCCGGCCCTGTTTAACAGCATGGGAACCACAGGTCTTATCATTTCCACCATCTTCTTTCTATTAATGACAGTCGCCGCTCTAACGTCATCAATTTCAATGTTGGAAGTCCCAGTGGCCTACACTATCGAAAACACCTCGGTGTCTCGCACGACTACCACTTGGATCGTCGGTATTCTTATTGCCTGTATCAGCGCCGTAATTATTGTTAACTTTGATACATTATTTGGACTCGTGATCACCGTGACCACACGCTATAGTCAGCCACTATTGGGCTTTATGTTCTGTATTTATGCAGGCTGGCTCTGGCGTCGTGACTCGCTCCTTAAGGAACTGCAAAAGAACCACCCAAATGCTGAAAACGAGTGGTTTTGGCGAATTTGGCCTGGCTATGTCAAAGTGATATGCCCTTTAATCATCCTTGGCATCTTTTATCAATCACTCTAGAGCAGCCGCAGTCGCCTTGGCTCAGTTTGAGCCATCTCGACCGCGGTAGCGCTGCCAAACATCTCCAATAAAAAACAGTCCATAGCCAACCGATCCTAAGGCAAAGACAGCCGCGACCCAGTCGCCCGTCAAGGTGTACATGTACGCCGAAAACGCAAACATAACCGATGAGAGAATCATCCCTACCCACTTGCCGGTATCCGACATGGTTCTTCTCCTTCTACCTTGAATTAGGTTTCGAGTTTACTGTGCCAGACGCATCGTTTGAAAGAGATATTGGTAGAAAGGCTTGAACCGATCCTGCCCTCTTCGCGTGTGGAACACTGCTTTATGGCAGGGCGTTACAGGCCATGGTGCTCGCGGCCAAACTTGTAGCTCGGGCCCTTAAGTGTTAGAGTCGCGGCCCTTTCAGAGCAGGCTCGCGCATGCTCACATCGGCTAAACAAGGCTTTTATTTTGCAAACTCTCAAACAGCAATGGTTCGCTAATATCCGTAGCGACCTTCTGGCGGGGCTCGTCGTTGCCCTAGCGTTAATACCTGAAGCGATCGCCTTCTCGATCATCGCCGGAGTCGACCCCAAGGTGGGCTTATACGCGTCGTTTTGCATTGCTGCAGTAACCGCCTTTATGGGCGGGCGACCCGGCATGATTTCGGCTGCAACCGCGGCGATGGCGCTCCTGATGGTCACCCTTGTGCGAGATCACGGGCTGGAGTATTTGCTCGCGGCAACCATACTAACGGGCGTACTCCAGATCGTTGCTGGTTGGATTCGGCTGGGTGTTTTGATGCAGTTCGTATCGAGATCGGTGATCACGGGTTTCGTGAACGCGCTCGCTATCCTGATATTTCTGGCCCAGTTACCCGAGCTAACAGGTGTGACTTGGCACGTTTACGCCATGACAGCTGCTGGCTTGGGGATTATTTATCTGTTCCCCTATCTGACTAAGGCGATCCCCTCACCTCTGGTTGCTATCGTGGTGCTTACCGCCTTATCGCTTGTTTTCAACATCGATATTCGCACTGTGGGCGACCTTGGCGAGCTGCCAGATAGCCTGCCGATTTTCTTGCTGCCCAACATCCCACTCACACTTGAAACGCTCCTGATTATCTTTCCTACTGCAGCAACACTGGCTTTAGTTGGCCTGCTCGAATCGCTACTCACAGCATCGATCGTAGACGACTTAACCGATACGGATAGCGATAAAAATCGCGAATGCGTTGGGCAGGGTTCAGCGAACATCGTCGCTGGTTTATTCGGAGGCATGGCGGGCTGTGCAATGATCGGTCAGTCGGTTATTAACATTAAATCTGGCGGCCGCGGCCGTTTATCGACTCTCTCAGCCGGTGTTTTTCTGATTATCCTACTGGTACTTGCGGGGGAATGGGTGGCGCAAATTCCGATGGCTGCGTTAGTCGCTGTGATGATTATGGTCTCTATCGGAACTATGAACTGGCAATCCATCGTCGATCTAAAGCATCATCCAAAGAGTTCGAGCGTAGTCATGCTCGCTACTGTCGCTGTTACCGTATCGACCCACGACTTAGCCAAAGGTGTCATCACAGGTGTGCTGCTCTCAGGTCTCTTTTTTGCACAAAAAGTAGGCCGATTCATGGTAGTTAAATCTGCTGCCGAGGAAGATGGCCGTAAACGACGGTATCGGATTTCGGGGCAGGTATTCTTTGCATCCGCTGACCGTTTTATCGCTCAGTTCGACTTCCGAGAAGTGATCGAAACGGTACAAATCGACGTCACACGGGCCCACTTTTGGGATATTACTGCGATCAGTGCGCTTGACAAGGTGGTTCTGAAATTCCGCCGTGAAGGCACCGAAGTTGAAGTGATTGGACTGAATGAAGCCAGTGCCACCTTGGTCGATAAATTCGGCATGCACGACAAAGAAGATGCCCTCGACCTTGTGGGAGGCCACTGAGCATGGAAGGCTCGATAATAGAGCAAGTCACACTCGCTGCAGTCGATCGTTCTTCATTTGCCACTGCTGTCACCGACTATGCGAGCTGGGCAGCGCAGTAAAGCGGCTCGAGAGGCGGGTCGAGTCTTTTTGGCAGACTTACAACGTCGCAGTCTTACCCAAACATCGACCGCGGTGGATATTAAACAACGGTTCGGCTACTTACACGAAACTCTGATTCAGCGTGAGCCCTCGGTACAGCTTTTTGTGCTTGGTCGCAGAGGAACCTCAGCTCAAATGACTCAGCGCGATCTAGGGCGTAACCTAGAGCAAGTGGTTAGAGCCCTTCACAAGCCCATTCTGGTAGCCACTGACGCTTTTTCTGAACCCACGCGGGCACTGTTTGCCTTTGATGGCAGCCATATTTCAAAACGAGGCGTGCGCATGCTCGCAGCCAGCCCCTCTTCGGAATTATAGCTATGGAGACCAAGGTCTACAGTAGCGTAGCATTCTATGAGGAGCTGAAACAGTCTCTGGCTCATAGCTACGTTATGGACTGGTCCAAAGTTAGCGCTGTAAACTTTGAAGTGTTTTACTTTCAACAACTCAAGTTGATTGATAATTTTAAACGCATGCTGCAGATCATGTTGGTTTGCAACCAGAGATGGTGCCCACGTGTAGATGATAAAGAGTATGGTTTAATTAGGCTGTTTAAGAGTCTCAACGACCCATACTATGTCAAATATGCGTTTGGGTGCATGCCCTCCTTGAAGTTTGACAAGATGGATGAGTTCTTTGTCGAATTTCAAAAGACACTTCTTGACCACTATGAGACGAGTCTTGTGTATAGGGAATTCCCTTTCATGAATAATATTCAGCACAAGAATAAGCTCAAAGACTTTCACGAGAAGAAGAGACAATCTTCCTATCAAGAAAAGTCTGGTAAGACAGCGTACAAGTCCAACCACGTATCCCATGTGCGTATGAAAGACTCTGATGAAGAGTCCCTTGATCCTTATGACCTGGACATATCTGATGAAGACATGCCAGAGCTCAAGGGAGATAGTGACGACGAAAGTGTCACGGATGAAGTGACTAAACCTCTTTCTACCACCTCTGACAAAGAAGAATTCTCCAGACCTGAAAAGGTGCTGGAACCCACTGGAGGGGATGATTTGCTTGCAGCGATGCAAGGTCAGAGTAGTGATAAGCCTAGGGAGGCTTACGGCTGCATGAAGAAGATGTTGCACGGCAAATGCGACAGAGT
>OBNU01000017.1_pt1 | contig 33607 bp, 29 predicted proteins | sample 1494211 | NCBI WGS metagenome assembly OBNU01 (sample SAMEA3275559, study PRJEB22092) | marine metagenome | biome: ENVO:01000252 "freshwater lake biome"; feature: ENVO:00002042 "surface water"; material: ENVO:00000021 "freshwater lake" | collected 2014-06-21T10:00:00+00 | depth 2 m | reverse complement strand
CTTCTCTGAATTGACCCGATGTGCCTGCGCCACCGCCGACAATAGCGAAACGAGTCGGGATTGCTGTTGTACTGCCTCCAGCGGCAACAACATCTGGGCCACCACAGCCTGCAGGTGCCGCTAGAGGATTTTCACCGGCCAAAAACTGTTCGTAGTTGGCTCCTGAAGCGGTATCGATACCCAACAAGCCAAGCGGTCGCTGGCCTAAAAGAATCTGGTCACGGCTGTAGTAATCCATCGCCATAACCATATGGCCTTTGTCACCGGCGAACCCTGACCCAAAGATCAAAGACACGTTATCGGTGCCGCCATCACCCTCACCCGTCTCTGAGTAGGTTGTGGAAACTTCTAAACCTTCGAAGTCATCCTTTAAGATAAAGTTGATTGCGCCGGTGATGGCGTCAGATCCATATACTGCTGAGGCACCGCCCGTTACCAGGTCAACACGCTCAATAAGCGAAGAGGGAATCGTTGATACATCTACTTGGCCGTTAGTATTGAACGGAACCATGCGCTTACCGTCAAGCAAAACTAAGGTGCGCTGAGGGCCCAATCCTCTTAGGTTAATGGTGGCCGCTCCTGCAGTACCGTTATTGGTATTCGAGCCGTCACCGGGGATTACACCCGGGAGTGTTCTCAAGATCTTTTCAACTTGAGGCTCCTGAAAGAAATCAATCGTTTCCTCAGAAATCGATGTGATTGGGCTAGTAGACACCATGCCAGGCGCGCTGATACGCGACCCTGTTACCACAACCTCTTCGAGCTCTATGTTGTTTTCATTTTGCGCAAAAACACTTGCACTTAGGCCGCCAGCACTTAAAGCAACCGCTATTGTGAAGCTCAATTTCTTTTTCATTAAATTCATTTATGCGTCTCCTTATAGGTTTTTTTAAACGCACTACGCCCCCTACTCTGCGCATTACGACTACGCATGATGAGGTATGACTGTGGTGATGTATATTGACGCATGTAACATTTGTGTAATATTTAACAATTTTCCTTGGGCTGCGGCTTTATTCTAACCGGCTTATTCAATACGCTTCACCGCAACTGATCGCCCGCTGCTTAGCACGGTCATCCGCCACATTCCAAAGAATGAAGGCTCTAAGCGGACAGAATTGGTGCCTATATGTTGATAAGGCCGGCCATGTCTCTGTCTCCAGACCTGTCCGTTGCTTAACACAAATACAGTTTTGTCATCCCAGCCTGTAAAATCGTTTGTTACACTGGAAGTGAACGCAGTTCGTGTTTTCGCTGCATCAAATTCTGAGCGAATTTCGGTTTTCGCTTTTTCAAAAGTGGCGGCAACATGTGCTGCAACCGCAGCGTTTAATTTGGTTTCTGGAATCGTAGCTAAATGACATTTAGTACTTTGTTCTGAATCTGATTGAAGATACTGTTTGGATGCTTCAGGTTCTAGACATCTGACTCTGCTAACAATGGCTTGTTTTATTACCCAGAAATACAATTTCTCGAGTTCGTCAGCCGATAATTTTTGCAGGCCTGTCTCCTGGTACTCGGTCTCTGTCATTAGCGCTTTTATTGTCGTGCCTGAATCCGATGTTGCGGCGGTTGTCCATAGAAGAACAAATGAACTCATCGCGATTGCAAATGCTTGCCTTGATTTAACCATATTCGTTAGCTCTATGCGTTATTTACCAGTTCCATGGAATTATACCCATTACCATTTTATTGTCCGCTTAAGTCAACACCTAAATGTTCTTATTAGAGCCCCAGATGCTGTATTTCTGGGGTAGATGCATGTGCATCAACTTGAGTAAGGCTGTCTAATCGCTTCGTAGTAAAAGAGCTCTGTATGTGACTGACTTCTAGTCTCTTAGGATTTGATTGTACTGCCACAAAACAGAATAAGCTGGTTTAACGCCCTAGATGTTGAGCATGGAAGCGCAGATGGTCGTCGATAAAAGTGCCGACAAAAAAATAGCTGTGATCGTAGCCTCGATGACGACGAATAATCGCTTGGTAGTCAGCCTGTACACAGGCGGATTCAAGCTCATCAAGGAGCAGTTGCTCATCAAGAAACTCATCGGCCAGGCCTTGGTCGATTAGCATAGGAAGCTCTGGTGCGCCGGCTTCAATCAGAGCGCAAGTGTCGTATTTACTCCACTCCTCTTCATCCTCACCTAAGTAGGCTTGAAAGGCTTTTTGACCCCACGGGCAGTCCATGGGAGCACAAATGGGGGCAAAAGCGGATACTGACTGGAATTGGCTGGGATTTTTGAGTGCAATAGTGAGCGCGCCATGGCCTCCCATCGAGTGGCCTGATAGGGCCATATTATCGGTATCGATAGGAAAGTTCTGACTGAGTATCTCGGGTAATTCAGACACGATGTAGTCATACATCTGGTAATGAGAGCGCCAGGGATGTTCGGTGGCATTCACGTAGAACCCCGCACCCAAGCCAAGATCAAAGCTCCCGGCTGGATCATCAGGCACATTGGGCCCGCGAGGCGATGTGTCGGGCGCTACCAGCGCTATACCTAACTCAGCAGCAAGGCGCATCGCGCCGGCTTTTTGCATGAAGTTCTGGTCGGTGCACGTTAATCCTGACAGCCACAGCAGCGCGGGAACATCACCTTCGGCAATTTGCGGCGGTAAGAATACGGCACAGGTCATATCACAGGCGGTCATATTAGATGAATGCTGAAATCGAATGTGCTCGCCAGCAAACGAGGCGTTACGAGAGATGACCTTAATCATAAAGCACCACCGAGCGAATACTTTTACCCGCATGCATTAATTCGAAGGCCGTGTTGATTTCTGCAAGCGGCACGGTGTGCGTAATTAAATCGTCGATATTAATCTTGCCTTCCATGTACCAATCGACAATTTTGGGTACGTCGGTTCTGCCGCGCGCCCCCCCAAAAGCACTGCCGCGCCAGGATCTGCCAGTGACGAGTTGAAAGGGCCGTGTTGCAATTTCTTGACCGGCACCGGCAACCCCGATAATACAACTTTGGCCCCATCCTTTGTGGCAACACTCTAACGCATCGCGCATCACTTTAACGTTACCGATACATTCAAAGCTGTAATCGACTCCGCCACCGGTCATTTGGACGATATGGTCAACTAAGTTGTCGCACTCGCTTGGATTGATGAAGTCAGTCATGCCAAAGTGGCGACCGAGCGCTTCTCGCTCTGGGTTTAAGTCGACCCCGATAATTCGCGTGGCGCCTACCATTTTGGCGCCCTGAATCACGTTGAGGCCAATGCCACCTAATCCGAATACCGCTACGGTTGAGCCGGGCTCGACCTTCATAGTGAATGCAACCGCTCCAATCCCTGTGGTCACGCCGCAGCCGATGTAGCAGATTTTGTCGAAAGGCGCATCGTCGCGCACCTTTGCGAGCGCTATTTCGGGCAGGACGGTAAAGTTAGCAAAGGTCGAGCAGCCCATATAGTGAAGTATAGGCTTACCGTCTATGCTGAAGCGGCTACTTCCATCGGGCATCAGGCCTTGACCCTGGGTTGAGCGAATGGCTTGGCAGAGATTGGTCTTGGGGTGAAGACAGTAATCACATTCACGACATTCGGGCGTATACAGGGGAATAACGTGATCACCCGGCTTTAAGGAGGTCACGCCAGCGCCAACCTCTCTCACAATGCCCGCGCCCTCGTGCCCTAAAATGGCAGGAAAGGCGCCCTCTGGATCATCACCCGACAGAGTGAACGCATCGGTGTGACACACTCCGGTGGCTTTTATTTCAACCAAGACCTCGCCGGCTTTTGGGCCCTCTAAATCAACCTCGCAAATTTCGAGAGGAGCGCCTGCGTGGAAAGCTACTGCCGCTTGAGTTTTCATTTGATACCTCTCAGTTTTGTATGACTCGAAGGCTCCGGTGTCAAAGACGACAACCAGATTCAAACCCAACCGTTCGGCTGATAGGCTTTATGATACGCTTTCATACCAAGCGCTTTGCTGAGGACATCGACATGATCGGGGAGGATATTTAGCACGTTCATGGCCCGCTCTGTAGATTGGTTTCTTCTCGATTTGGGGCGAGCTTCAGAGGCCCCGTCTTGGTCAGTTATAGGCGCGAAACCCATGCCGTATAGGATACACTCGTAGCTCTCATGATTCCAAAGCGCGCCTGTATCGATAGGAAGGCGTCCGCCAATGTGTGAAAAATCAAAGAGTGATTCATAGGCCTCCATGCCATTGAACCACTGATCCTCAAAATCATGCGCGGTTGGTGGCTTGGTTTTCCACATAGCGAGTTTTGCCTGTAAACGTGGATTAATGCGCTCCGGCTTTTGGACTTCACGCCAAAACGCGGTATCAGTTCGTTTGGTGAGGCAATAGTGCATGTTGATAAAATCGAGGATCTCATAATAACGGTTTGCCATAAGACGGTTGTAGCGATCTGCCAGATTTTGAACGGAGGCTTTGTTCGCAGGCCAATGCTCAGCAAGTAACACAGCGCCAAGGTCGCTTAAGTAGAGCCCCGTTGACTCAAGGGGCTCGATAAATCCGCCTGATAATCCGATGGCGACACAATTGGCCTTCCACAACTGATGGCGCCGCCCTACTTTGAAAGGTACAGACCGCACAGAAATGTCTTCTGTTCCTTTACCCTGATAGGCGCGCAATTCGGCTTCCGCGTCATCTTCACTGATGAACTGGCTTGAATGAACATAGCCCACCGAGCGTTGATTCTGCATGGGGATGTCCCACGCCCAACCGTTGGAGAGTGCGGTTGCGGTGGTATAGGGGCGCACCGTGCCTGGGTAAAACCGTTCATAGGGCAAATGCATGGTCACGGCCCGATCGCACAGCAGAAACTGCGAATAGTCTTCAAAGCCTACGCCCAGCGTTTTGCTGATTAGGTGCCCGTTAAAGCCGGTGCAATCTAGGAACATGTCGGCATGCAGGGATTCAGTGCGGTCTGTTGAAACAGACTCAATCCAGCCTTCAGTGTCCGTTGCAACGCTCACGAGGTTCGCTTGCACGTGCTCCACGCCTCGCGCTACCGAGAAGTCTCGCAAGTAGTCCGCGAACTTTTGCGCATTCATGTGGTAGGCGTAGTTAAGCGTTGTGGGGACCGCCTGCTTGCGCAAAATAATGGGGGCAAGATTGGCTTCGCACACGGCGGGTTGCACGGCGCAGGTGTCCATGAACCGCATCGAACGATCGCTCTCTAGCCAGCGTTCGCCTGACAGATCTAGCGGTCTTTCCCGCACACTCGTAAATGGGTGGTGGTAGTGAGAGCCGTCATTCTCTGCCCAGTTGCAGTATTTGATCGACTGCTTGAAGGTTGCGTCAGTTGCGCGCATGAATTCGACCTCGGGAATACCTATGACGCTAATCAAATGACGCATGGAGGGGATAGTCGCTTCGCCGACAGAGATCCTGGGTATGTCGGGTGATTCCAGTAGTGATATTTTGACCTTCATGTTCTGGCCGCGATCGTTTAGAGCACCGTTAAGATAAGCTGCTGTAATCCAACCGGCGGACCCTCCGCCAACAATCACTAAACTTCGCACCTTAAGCTCCTAAACGTTATTCATGTATCGGTCACACCGCTCAGACGAGCCATGTCGTTCACTCATACCCCAGGAGTTTGCGTAAGCCTGGCGCTGCATGGTCAACGAGGCGTTTCTGAACAGAAGGTAATTCTTTCGGAATTTCAAGTGCAATGCCAGACAAGTTGTCGCGGAAGGTGCCGCTCAGTTCAGGTTTGCTGCCCAGCCGGACGCGTTCCTGCCAGTCCTCAGGTAGCTTGCTATGCCCCATGGGCCTGATCAACTCTGAGAAAAAGCGCTCCGCTTCGATCGAATCCAAATTCTTAAGTTGAAGCAGTAAGTCTTCTAAACGAATTACCCTTGCCCTAGTGCCTATCCACGCGCTGCCATTGAGCTCGAAAATATCTTTTAGGGGCGGAGCTTTCTGATGGATGCCCCAAATCATTAGGTTCATGATTTCTTCCAGTGAAAGCTGCCCGCTTTTCAAGTTCTCCATATTGCCCTGAAAATTATCGGAGAGGAAAAAGCGCGTGCGTGCGAGCACCCAGTCATAGGGGTCACGGATCATCAATATGTGATATGCATCTCTTAGTGCAATGGCCGATTGATCTGAAAACAGCATATGCCCCCAGCTGAGCTTGGGCTCATTGGGGTTATAAGCATTCAAGTGCCTCTGCAGAATGGGTATTTGAATAAATGTATCGTTATAGTGCTGTTCTGCTGGTACGAAGGCGCGCATGATGTTCTTCATTAAATGCGTACCGCATTTAGGCACGGAGTTTAAGAAGGTGGGTCTGCTTATTCGCTCTCGGTTTAGTTTTCCGGTGAATTCTTCGAAACGATCTGCATCTAGATGAACGCGTGGCATGAGGCCCCCTGTCGCTGTTGCTCTTGATCTTAGTGAGCCGAACACCCAAATGCAAGCGGCACCAGCGGCCTTGCACCAGCGGCGAAGCGGTGTGATTTTTTTACAAAATATTCAGTTAAAGCTTTACAAGACACTAAAATATGATGAAAGTTCAAGAGATCGTAACATTTTTGTAATAAATTAGGGGCTCGGCTCTCCATTCGTGGAAGGTTCACACTAAGCGAAGCTCCTCAAAACAGAGGGAGTATGGTGATATGTCAAAAACAGCCTTTGAGTACCGTAACCGAACACTGCTCAGTTTGGCTGTGGCCGCTGCGGTGGGTTTGTCCCCAATATCGTTTGCTCAAGAGAAAGAAGACGATGCGGAAGCGGATGCCAAGGAGAAGCTTGAAGAAGTCGTGGTTGTAGGTTCGCGCATCAAGCGTGATGGGTATTCGAGTTCATCGCCGATCGAGGTAATTTCGCCCGAATTGGCGACAGTGCAGGGTATCGCAGATGTAGGGTCGCTGTTGCAAAGTGCGACAGTAGCATCAGGTTCACCCCAGGTAACCGCGGCGATATCAGCCAATGGCGTAACCGAAGGCGGGATCGGTGCATCAACCATCTCATTGCGTGGCTTGGGTGCAAATAGAACCTTGGTCTTGCTCAATGGCAGACGTATTGGGCCTGCCGGTGTACGTGGCCAGGTATCGTCTTTTGATCTCAATTTGATGCCGCTTGTTGCAGTTGAGCGAATCGAAATTCTGAAGGACGGCGCTTCTACGATCTACGGTTCCGACGCTATAGCCGGTGTTGTTAACGTCATTACTCGCAAGGATGAGGGCGCTTCATTTGATTTCTACACTTCGCAACCAACTCGAAATGGCGGCGAGCAGAGCCGCTTGAGCTTGCGCTGGGGCAACAGCAGTGATCGAGTCAGCTTCAGTGTGATGGGCGATTATATTGAGTCCAAAGAACTGAAAAAAGGCGCGCGCCAATACTTTAATTGCGGACAGCAGTACTACTTTGACCCCGACACAGGTGCGCGATCAGATACCATTGATCCCCGAACGGGGCAGCCTTGGTGTAATGACTTGCTTTGGGGCCACGTTTGGATATACGACTATTCGGGTGGTGTCCCACGCGGCGCCAAAGCGCAGTTTGATAGAAATGGCGATTTGGCTGATTACATTCCTGGCTTCGACCCTGCTGTCATGGAAACACCCGCAGGCTGGTTCCCGGTTGCTTACGACGAGCCCTCTAACGGCGTAACGGATGCGGATCATCCCTTCCAAGACGGTGAGTCGTTGGTGCCGAGCACAGAAGTGTACACGTTATACGCGGACGCCGAGATTCAGCTCACTGACACATTGACGATGTACACCGAAGCTTTATTGAGTCAGCGCGAGACCTATGTGAATGGGTATCGACAGTTTTGGACCTACATTTATAACGAAGACTTTGATCTTAACTACTTCTACGGCTACGAGCCTGCAGGTAGCAGCCTTTCTACGGGCTGGCGAGGCCTTCAGTGGCTGAGCCCCACCCCTATTACTGATCACGCTGATGACAGCGTTGAGGTAACGTACGCGCGTGCACTTGTCGGATTTACGGGTGAGATAAATAACTATTCATGGGATTTGTCTGCCCAATACTCGCGCTCCAGCGGCGATTACTTTTCAGACCGAATCTACAATGACTCGATTCAAGATGGTTGGTTTGCTAACGGGTCTTGCGTCGGGACGCAGAGCTCGGTCAGAGGTGTTGACTGTATCGATCCAAGATGGTTAGACGCTGGCTTTTTGGCGGGTGATTTGAATGCCGAAGAGCGCGCTTTTCTCTTTGGTAGCGAAGCTGGCGGGACAGAGTATATTCAATGGAGCGTTGAGGGTTCGATTTCGGGTTCACTCTTTGACCTGCCCGCAGGAGAAGCATTGGGTGCAGTCGGTTTCCAATACCGTCGAGATGAGATAGAAGATGTGCCCGGCGACATTACCCTTGCTGGCAACGCCTGGGGTTCGACCGGGGCAGGAATCACTAAAGGTGATGATGCAACCAAGGCCATTTTTGGTGAGATAGAGCTCCCACTTTTGGCTGATCTGCCCGGCATCCAGAGTCTTACGATGAATGCGTCTGGCCGATGGACTGATGTTTCATCATTCGGCAGTGATACGACCTATAAAGTGGGTTTAAACTGGGAGATCACGCCTACGGTGCGGGTTCGTGCGAGCAATGGCACCTCTTTCAGAACACCCGCGTTATTTGAACTCTACCTCGCTGATCAAACGTCTTTCATAGGCCAGCGGAGCATAGATCCGTGTATTGGCTGGGGGCAGGCTTTATTGGCCAACCCTGGTTACCAACGAATCGCAGATAATTGCGCGGCAGACGGGATTCCAGATAATTTCTCAGGTGCTGCAATTTCTGCAACAGTCGTGACCGGGGGGGGGTTGGGTGTTTTAGAAGCTGAGACGTCTGAGGCCAAGACGATAGGGATTGTCTGGCAGCCCGAGTTCGCTAATTTGAGTGTGTCGGCGGATTACTTCGACATAAAAATCGAAGATCAGGTGTCGCAGCTGGGTGCGAGGCAGATTCTATACCAGTGCTATGATTCTGACTTTTTCCCCAATGATCCGCTCTGTGGGCAGTTTGACCGAGATCCATTGACTAATAACCAGATTACCGAAGTTCGAGACTCCTATCTCAATGTGGCGGAGCAGCGCAACCGAGGTTGGGATCTGGCGGCGACCTGGGTATATGAGAGCGATGTCGGTATTCTAACCTTTGAGACCCAGCACTCTTTCCAAATCGAAGATAAGGTTGCGCTTTTCGCTGATACGGAAGAAGACTACAACGGCTATATTGGGAACCCCAAGTGGACAGGTCGGTTCAGTGTGTCGTTGGATCGAGGCGCCTGGAGTGGTGTTTGGTCTGCCAATATTATTGGCAGTGCGGAGAACTACGACTTGGGCGATGGTGATAACTTAGCTACCATATATTCGGGTACTGCCACTGAGCGCGAAGTCCGACTTGTTCTGGATACCGAGCGAGTGATGTACCACAATGCATCGGTCGCGTATCAGTTTGATAATGGCTTAACTGCACGATTCGGTGTCTCCAATGTGTTTGATAAAACACCACCCTTATTATCTCGCAGTAGCCTAGTTAGCAGACAAGGAAACTCAGCCTTCTACAGTCAGTATGACTGGGAAGGTCGAAGCTACTTCTTTAATGTTCGTTACGAGATCTAGGGATATAAGGCCACTGTGAAAAAGGCCGCTCAACTCTGTTGCGCGGCCTTTTTTGCTATAGACTCATCGAATTGACACGACTGTAATCCGAAATCTTTGTTATTTAAGCTCTATTTTTCTTGAGCTCGAGTGCTCAACTTGTAAACTAGCTACAAAATCAATCGATACTGGGTGAGATTTATGTTTCTTAAGAATAATGGAGCTCTCCAAGCCCATGTTCCTTTACTTTTGGTATATTTCCTCTTGGGTATAGAGCTCGCTTACTCCAACACGGCAATAGATCCCTTTGCTAAGCATCCGCAGTACTCTAACGTTGAATTGTCGCCCGACGGACAGCACTTGGCTATGAGCGCAGAATTTGAGGGCGAACCGCAGATCGCAGTTTTAAGCCTTAAAGACCGCAAACTCTCTTCTCTTATTAGATTCAGCCATACCTCGCAGCCCGGGGCTTTCGAATGGGCCAATAACGATCGCTTAGTGGTATCTTTGGCTTTTCGAAGCGGATTGAGCGAATCTCCCTTGTTTACGGGGGAGCTCTATGCGATTAACCGAGACGGCACCCGCGGCAAGCATATTTTCGGACGTCGAGCTGTAGAGCCAAGATATGCTTCGGGCATGATGCTGGAAGCCGACGGCGATGACCATATATTGGTGCAGGTATATCCATGGAGTCGCAATAGTAGTGATCGTTTAACTGAGGTGGTGCGCGTGAACATTAACACGGGTAAGACTCGCCGTGTGGTGCGTTCTGATTTACGTGGCGCGAGCTTTTTATTGGACCGAGATCTTGAGCCACGCTTTGCGATTGGTGCTGACGATATGGCTAATCAGATCATTTCGGTGAAGCAAGTGGGTGAATTGGGCTGGTCCAATTTTGAATCACCTTTTGATAGCGATTCCACGCCGGTGGGTTTCGCGGACGATCCCGATAATGTCTATGTTCTGGGCGCCACTGAGCAAGACAAAGGGGTCAATGGCCTTTATCGCTACAATTTAAAAACCAACCGACATGAGCGGCTCTTCCATAAGGGTGACACCGACGTCCAGTCCGCAGCTATTGATGGTGATGGCGAATTGATTGGGGTCTCTACAGCTAAAGTCTACCCGGAATTTCACCTTGTAAATGAAGACCATGAATTAGCGGGTCTGATTGGGTCGCTCCAAGCCACATTTCCCAAAGATACTGTGACGATCACATCAACCACGAAGAATAACGACCATATTGTATTGGTTGTGTCATCACCAAATAAGACACCGGAATACTATTTGTACACGAGAGAAACTAATCGTGTCGAATTCTTGTTTGATGCTTTTCCTTGGGTTGATGACGCCATGCTTGCGCCAACCACCGGCTTCCAATTACAGGCGCGAGATGGCATGGCGCTCTATGGCTACCTGACTTTACCAAAAGGGCAGTCTAAAAACCTACCAATGGTGGTCATTCCGCATGGTGGTCCTCACGCACGCGACTACTGGCGCTATGACCCAATGGTTCAGCATCTTGCTACAGCTGGCTATGCCGTTCTACAGGTAAATTTCAGGGGGTCTACTGGGTATGGTCGTCCCTTTATGGAGGCCGGCTATGGCGAGTGGGGGCGTAACATCCAGCACGATATTATCGATGCAACACGGTGGGCGATTAAGGATGGCGTTGCGGACCCTGATCGTATTGCAATTTACGGTGCGAGTTTTGGTGGTTACTCGGCAGTTCAGGCTCCAATTTTGGAGCCCGATTTGTACAAAGCTGCGATTGCCTATGTCGGCGTCTACGATTTGGATCTTTTGTACACCACGGGCGACATTGAAACCACTCGCTGGGGCGCGGCCTATTTGGATAAAACACTTCCCACAACGGAGGAAGAGCGGAAAGCCCAGTCCCCCGTGCATCGTGTGAAAGAATTAAAAACGCCTCTGTTCATCGTGCATGGAGAGGACGATCCGCGAGCGGCGTATGATCACGCGCTTGCGCTTAAAGACGCGTTAGACGCGATCGATTACCCATATGAGTGGCTCGTTAAAGACGGGGAGGGGCATGGTTTTTACAACGTAAATAACCGTGCTGAGCTTAATGAGAGGGTACTGGATTTTCTTGCAAAGCATCTGGTAACTTCTGAAAGTTGACGGCTTAATTCAATTTGGGCTGCGCGACTACTCTCATTGGGGAAGCCCGCTCGGTGAGAGCGATAGCAGTGCGTGATTTTGTAATGGGTTAGGCTTTCTAAAATGAGAGCAGTAAACCAGAGATCAAACTTCGGGCGCCAATTTGTCGCGCAGTGCATAACATGGCATACCGCCCACCACTAGCGGCCTGAAACTACTTGGCCATCCGGAAGGGTTTGGATGTTCAGGATTAGTAAAGGCTACAGCGATTTCAGTATCGCTACTGATCGCTCAAGAGATGGTCCAATCTGAATAAGTGTCCATTGAAAGCCCGCAGCTTGAGAAGGCTCAGGCAAAATAGACTTCTTGGTTAAGATGCCCCCTAGCCCATATCCTCATCAATCGGCTCTGTTGTGATCATGTAGTTATTGATAGGCATGATCTTTGATGAGATGAGAGCCACAAGGTCGTCGAGATAGGCATTGCAGGCAAGAATCACTTTATATTCACGTTTACTAGTTCGCGGTGTTTGTCAATCTAGCCGATCCCATTGATTTTTCCTGTCCTTCAACGGTGTATTTTCATAACTTGTCGCGTCTAGTCGTCAGGCGGCTTATGCTAGGCCAGATAGTTATTTTAGTGGGTCTAGATGCAGACCTCGCGACGCCTTTTGTGGTTCGGCCGACGCACGATACTGAGAAATTGGGTCTGAGTTGTGCATAGCCCAGTATTATAAGAGGGCGGCGCGGCTCGCACCACATATGCAAGATTATTAAAAAATTAAGCTAATTTGATTGGTTAATTTATCCATACCCATACGTCTTTGATTGCGAATTATTCGCGGCCTTACAGGCACGGAATTTGCGCGCTCTAACGCTGAAAATGCTTTCTTCTACAAAAGTCACGGTGCACAATCCCGCTATGGACACAGAACTGCTACGCACATTCTTAGAGGTAAAGGCCACTCGACACTTTGGTCATGCAGCTGACAATTTGTACATTACTCAAGCTGCGGTGAGTGCAAGAATAAAACAACTCGAGATCTATTTCGGCGCGCCATTGTTTGTCCGCGACCGTCACAATATTCAGCTGACGCCTCAGGGCGAGCAGCTAGTGCCCCATGCCGAGGCTATTCTTATGTCGATCCTGGCCGCGCGTCAGGATGTTGCAAGGCGCGAGGGAGCAGGGCCTCGCTTGAGTATCGCAATTCGGGATGGGCTATGGGGGTCCCCTCTCGAGCAGCGCTTTAAACAACTGCGGCATGAACAAAGCGACCTTAACCTACAAATTCAAAATGTCGCCGGCAATACGATCAATAAGAAGCTCAGGGACCGGTCACTTGATGCGGCCGTCGTTTTTGGATCGAGTAGTGCGCCAGAATGGGAATCGGTACCCATCGGCGAACTAACACTCAAATTGTTTGCGAGCCATGGGATCGCCTCATTGGACGAGGCACTGGCTCGTCAATACGTTGACTTAGATTGGGGTGGAGGATTCGCTCGATTTCATGTTCGACATGTTGCCAAGCAGTGGATGCCATCGTTACAGACCAACTCGCTTACGGTGGCGGTTTCGGCCCTTCAAGAGGCCGCCGGTGCTTGCTTTCTGCCACAGAGTTGGACAGAGGTCTTAGGGGGGCAAGGCATTCATGTGGTGCCCGATGCACCGCAATTTAGCTCGCCTATTCAACTGCTCTACCACGAGCAAACCCGACAAGCAGAGTTGGTGGGTGTTCTGAGGCGCTCACTGGCTAACTTGTCGGTATGAATCAGCCCTTAAACCCGATCTGGCGTTGTTGCTGACGGCTTATCAGGGCTGACCATTTCAGAGATCATCAAAGCTCAGGTTGTAGTAGCCAAGCTCTTCGCGTAGACGCTTTTGTTCTAGCCGCAGCTCGGCTTTGCGACGTTTTTCGGCCAGCACTTGTTTTTCAGAGAGGTAGCTGGGTGGGGTGTCGAAGTCATCCTCTAATTCGATGCTATCGTCGTCGAAATCATCGAGAGAGTCGCTATCATTGCTGTCGTCATGTTTGGTCATAATTCACACACTCCAACGTTTGCGCTGACTAATTTCGCGTAATATCACTCTGACTTGCAGTGGAGTAAATCAAAAAATACTGTGCCACACGATAAATTATTTTTATGGTGGGCGAGCGGCTGATGTGGCGTCTTGCCATCGTATTCGCCCCAAAATACGGCTCCTCCATGAGATGCACCAACCACTCACCCACAGGCTCGAAGCAACTCACATGCCAAGCGCGAGAAAGACCAAGTAAATGCCAGAGAGCATAAGGATTAGCGGACTTTGTGGTGTCTATTGAAGTTGTCAGGTTCAATCAAGTCAGTGAATGATGGTCGCGTCTGAGGGTGTCCGCGGACAAAAGTGTCCCACTTTCGGACACTATTCGCTGCGCTAACAGGGCCGGTGATTCAGATGGATCAGAGCAGTCGATACGCAGATCAGCCCAGTGTTGATAAAGTGGTGTGCGTTCCCGATAAAGCTCGGCGAGGGAGCAGGCTTGATCTTTGGCAATCCCTCGTGGGGGATTGGCGCCAATCCGCTCCTCGATGAAAGATAAAGGGGCATCAAGATACACGATGGGTCCATATTGTCGGAGTTGAGCCATAATTCTATGGCTGTAGATTACGCTGCCCCCGGTGGCGATGACCTCATCGGCAAATGGTATCGCGGTAACAACGCGCTCTTCGATCGCGCGAAATTCAGTGGGACCCACGGCTTGCATAATCTCTTCCAGCTTTAGACCCTGGTCACGCTCCAGATCGTCATCAGTATCTCTGAAGCCAAGTCCTAGCAGCTCAGACAGGTATCGGCCTACGGTAGTTTTACCGGCACCTGGCATACCAATGAGTGAGACGCAGGCTGACGTGGGTAACATAGTAATCCTTGCTTGGGAGGTGCAGTGAATCGACGAGTTTACCGGCTTTGTGATGCGGGCAGAATATGACTTGACGTGTTTTTATGACTTTATTCTCTTGCGCGTACCGCCGAGCCTAAGTAGTCTGATCGCCTTCATTAAGCAGGATGACTTCATGGCATTGCGCAGCGTACCACTTGAACCTTTACACCGGTCTTTACAGGCTAAGCTGGTTCCTTTTGCCGGCTACAACATGCCGGTTCAGTATCCCTCCGGTATTATCAAGGAGCACCTCCATACGCGAGAGTTTGCAGGCTTGTTTGATGTGTCGCATATGGGTCAAGTCCTGATTCAAGGAGATACGGCTGCGCTGGCGCTTGAATCACTGATGCCCGCTGATCTGGTGGCTTTGGGTCACCATCAACAAACTTATTCTTTGCTGACCAATGAGCAGGGCGGCGTGATCGATGATCTCATCGTCACTCGCTGGTCCGATGATCAATTTATGCTGGTGATTAACGCGGGTTGTAAAGAGAAAGATCTCGCGCATCTGCGCACTCAGCTGAAAGGGGTGAGTATCACAGAGCTGTCAGAGCATTCTTTGCTCGCCTTGCAGGGCCCTCACGCACGAGCCGTGCTCACTCGGCTTTTTCCCACCGTGGACCAATTAGCTTTCATGAATGGTATGTGGGTCAGTTTTCAAGATGAGCCACTGTATGTCACTTGCTCTGGTTATACGGGTGAGGATGGATTCGAAATTTCGGTGCCTAATCACGCGGTGTTAGCCTTTGCAGAAACTTTACTGGCCTGCGATGAGGTGCTCCCGGTCGGTTTAGGCGCTCGTGATTCGCTGCGCTTGGAAGCCGGCCTGTGTCTGTATGGGCATGAGCTATCGGAGCAAAGAACCCCAATTGAGGCCGGACTTGCCTGGGCTATTGCGAAGGATCGTCGAGTTGGTGGCGCGCGAGCCGGTGGCTATTTGGGGAGTGATATCATCATGGCTCAGAGTGCTGCCGGCGTGGCAAAGCGCCGCGTCGGTCTGAGTGTTGTCGGGAAAAGGCCTGTTCGGGATGGTGCCGTTATACTGAACAGTCGCAATGAAGCTGTGGGCGAAGTGTGTTCCGGAGGCTTTGCTCCGAGTCTTGGTGCGCCGATTGCTATGGCATATGTGCACGCCGAATACACAGGCGTAGGGAATCGGCTGCGAGTGGATGTACGCGGTAGTCTGATAGAGGTGCAGGTCACGGCAATGCCATTTGTTGCGCAGCGATATTTTAGGGGTTAATGCCAGTAATGGTGAACCACACACCGAGGGTAAGACATGACTATTTTATACACTAGCGCGTTCGCACTGGCTCGTCAGATCAAGACTCGTGAAATCAGCTCTGTCGAGGTGGTTAACTTTTTCTTGGATCGACTTACGCGATTCAATCCGGCTTTGAACGCGGTCGTTGTCCTCGATAGTGAGCGCGCACTGCAGCGGGCGGTCGAGGCAGACGCTGCTGCTGCTCGCGGCGAAGATTGGGGGCCACTCCATGGCGTACCCATCACGATCAAAGATGCATTAGCCACTAAAGATTTGGTCACGGTCGGCGGTATACCAGATCGTGCAGGTCAAGTGCCTGAAACAGATGCTGTCAGCGTAGCGCGTTACAGAGCTGCAGGGGCGATCATTTTGGGTAAAACCAATGTGCCTTTTATGAGTGCGGATCTGCAGAGTTATAACGAGGTTTACGGGGTAACGAACAATCCTTGGAATACTGAGCGCACGAGTGGAGGATCCTCTGGCGGCGCTGCTGCTGCGCTTGCGGCAGGTTTGTCAGCCTTAGAGGTGGGCAGCGATATTGGTGGTTCAATTCGGATTCCCTCCCATTTCAATGGAGTATTTGGACATAAACCCAGTTACGGTATTGTGTCCCAGCAAGGTCATATTCCACCTGGTCAATCGATTTTATCGGAGTCTGATTTACAGGTGGTAGGGCCCTTAGGCATTTGTGCCGACGATATTGCTCAGGCACTTGATGTACTGATCGGTGCATCTCCAATCGAGGCGAAAGCCTGGCGTGTCGAGCTCCCGCCCGCACGTTTTGATGATCCCAGTGAGTTGCGGGTTGCAGTTTGGGCTGACGATCCTTTTTGCCCCGTAGATGAAGACATCTGTGCTGCTATTCTTGCGGCTGCAAAGTCGCTAGAGTCGCTCGGCGCAACAGTGGATTACTCTGCTCGACCGAGCTTTGATGTAGAGGCCAATCATCGCACCTATTTGCACCTATTAATGTCGGTGATGGGAGCGGGGATGCCGCAGTCAGTGTTTGATATGGCGGCTGGTATCGTGGCTAATGCCGACCCAGAAGATCACTCAGATGGTATCGAACAGATGCGCGGTATCGCGATGTCACATCGCGATTGGGCGAAGGCTTCTGAGCAACGACTGCAGAATAGGGCGGCTTGGGAGCACTTCTTCCAAGAGTTTGACGTGGTTCTGTGCCCCTGTGCGATGACTACCGCGTTTCCCCACGACCACACTCCCGATATGTCCGCACGCCGTTTGCTTGTGAATGGCATCGAGCGTCCGTACACCGATATTATGCGGTGGTCTGGTCTTACATTGAATGCTGGTCTGCCGGTTTCGGTGGCGCCTATTGGCCTGAGCCGTGAGGGCCTTCCAATGGGCGTTCAGATTGCGGGGGCGTACCTAGAGGATAGAACGACCTTGGCAGTTGCAAAATTATTGGAACAGCACCATCGAGCCTTCACGCCACCTCCTGGATATGATCGTTAAACGGCGATCCAGGATTGGCTAACCAAGATGGTCGAGCCCTTATAAAGGGTTGCTTGATAACATCGGCCGGCCTCGAGAGGCCCTACTCCTGCGGGGGTGCCGGTCATAATGATGTCGTGGTCGGCCAAGCTCATGAAGCTGCTCAACTCAGACAGAATGACGTGCGGCGGGTATAACATCATGCTGATGAGCCCCTTCTGTCTAAGATCGTCGTCTACATGAAGCGTCAGGCTCAAGTCATTCAGTTCATCCGGCAGTGGCACGAACTCGCTAAATAGGGCCGATCCGTCGAACGCTTTCGCCCGCTCCCAAGGCAGGCCTTGCTGTTTTAGTCGCCCTTGGGTTTCCCGCTTGGTCAAATCAAGACCTAGGCCCACGGCAACAAGTTTATGGTCGCAAATGCGAAAGCATATTTCGGTTTCGTAGTGCACAGGCTCGTCTCGATAAGTCTGTAAGACGGTCGTGATTGCCGACGGTGGTTTTAAAAAAACGGTCATATCGTCGGGCTTAAGTCCGCCCATTTCTTCGATGTGATCGGCGTAGTTTTTCCCGATACAGACCACTTTACTTGGCGCTGGTACAGATTGAGTCATTGCGCTTGCGTCCCTATCCGCAAATTAAGTGCCATACTGTACGCCTTTTGTATCGCTAAATCACTCGCCATAAATCCACTAGGCGAAGGCTTTAAGCGCCCGAAATTGATCTGTGAAGCCGCGCCGTTCGAGATGCTTTCTTGTGGGCTCGCCTGGCGCCAGATGACTGTCACATTAGTGTTGTAAAACCTTCAAGAGATTGACGCAAAAACGTCATTACCTGCCTATAGCGTGGCGGTGGGTCCACACCCACAACGCCATTATTAGGAGCAATTATGAAAACAATCACCACTGGTGTGAAAGCCATCGCTATTGCCGTTGCAACAGCGTCTGCTTGGAGTTATGCCGATACGTCGGCGATGGAAGAAATCATTGTGACGGCACAAAAACGAGATCAGTCAGTGCTCGATGTCGCCGCCACTATGGACGTTATTTCAGCCGAGTTTCTTGAAAGAACCAACACGACAGAGCTCGATGATTTGTCTCGTGTACTGCCGAACGTGGTCATCCAGGAGCAAGCGGTGAGTTTGCCGTCTTTCAATATTCGAGGTATTACCGACGATACCGCATCGGTTTCTGCGACTCCGCGAATCTCGGTCTATCAGGATGGGTTCGATATTTCGAAGAAAACGGTATCGAGCGCTGCATTATTCGATATCGCGCGAGTTGAGGTATTGAAAGGTCCGCAGCCTACGTTATTTGGTGTTGCTGCGGCTAACGGCGCCGTCAGTATCATTACCAACACGCCTGATACTGAATTCGATGCAAGTGCTCGCTTCGCGGTAAATACCGAAGCAGGGATCGAGACACAGGCAATGATTAACCTGCCCATCAACGAGCATAACGCAATCCGAATTGCTGGCATCTATCGCGAGATGGATGGCGTGATCGCGAACAACGCTTGTGGCGCGAACTCATACAATCCCTCAGGACAAATCACCGATCACACCGGCGCGAGTAAAAACTGCGCAGGTGGCGATTTGAATGGCGTATCGGTTCAGGCGCTCCGTGCCAGTTGGAAACTGAGCTATGACAACTGGGATTTGGTGACGCGGGCTGCCTACGAGTACAACGACCAGCCCGGCATTGCCTTTAAATCAGGTTCTATTGCTCCTAAAGTTGGCGATACTAGCCCCTTCAGCACGGCAGAACTTGGTTTTGGTTCTGAACTGGGCATCGAGCGCGAGTTAGGCAGTGTCGATCTTACTTTGAACTACCGTTTTAGCGATGCGCTGGTCGCGAGCGTAGATGCTTATTATAAAGATGTGGAGTTAAATGAAGCTTTCGACGCTGATGGCACGGGTCTGCGGATTCAAGATGCGTACTTCGATAACGACGCCATTTTATACGGAGCGTCTGCTCGGCTGGTATTCGATGACGGCAAGCGATTCGCAGGTTTTGTGGGGCTTTCAAACAGCCAAGACCAGTCAAAGTTACCGTATTACGTCATGGTTGATCCGTGGGTTCGCGGCACTTTTGATGCAGTAAAAGCGCAGCTTGAAGCGGCTAATCCAAATATCCCGCTGAATCAGAATATATCGACCAATGCGTCGCTGGCAGAGATCGAAGCACTGCGCAGTGCTTTAGTGTCGAGCTTATTCAATGCCGATGGCACAGTCATCTCGAACCCCAACTTCCCCTCCTCTATTGTGCAAGGCCCCTTCACTTTCGAAGCGGAGCTGGATATTAGCTCTTTGGTTGCGGAAGGCTCTTACCAGCTTACCGAGCAATTGAATGTGACAGCCGGTCTCCGTTACCTGGATGAATCGCGCCTCACTCGCAACTTTGGCGCGTTTGAAGCGGAGAAAGAGTTCACTGCGACGCTACCTCGGTTCGCGCTGAGCTATAGCGTGAGTGATGCGCTATCTCTGTACTTTAACTATGCGCAAGGTCGTCGTTCACCGGTCGTGGATCCGAACTTTGGGGCAACGGTGGTGACCAAAGCAGAGACTGTCGACTCTTATGACGTGGGCTTTAAGTACATGGGTGAGCGTTGGTCACTATTTGCTGCCCTGTTCACCTACAAGTATCAAGATTACCAGCAGAGCTATACCGATGCAGTGACACTACAGAGCTTTACCGTCACCGTCGGTGATTCCACCATGTCTGGATTTGAAGCCACTGCCCGATTTATGCCGAGCGATACATTGTCCATCAGTGCGAGCTTGGGATTGCTGGATGCGACCTTTGCTAGCAAAACGGATGACGGCCAGGCATTTGATTACGCTGGCAATCAGTTCCGTCTGGCACCAGAAGTCTCGGGTTCACTGAATGTGAACAAGCGAATGAGTTGGTCTGAGTGGACGCTCGATTGGGATCTCTTGATGTCTTACCAATCCGAAGTTTTCTTTGAAAGCTCAAACTATCCCGGGTTGTCGCAGGATGCCTACTGGATGGTTGATGCTTCAGTCATGTTGAATCGAAGCGGCTCTGCTCTGAAATATGAGCTGTACGCCGATAACCTGTTCGATGAAGAATACCTGATTGATGCGGGCAACACCGGTGGCGGTCTGGGTATACCCACCTACGTGCCTGGCATGCCGATGATTGCCGGTTTTAGAGTGACTATGGACTTCTAGTTCTAAAGGCGATTAAACAAGCCCCCCAACGCGTGAGCCTTGGGGGGCTTTTTGCTTCAGCTGTCCTCGAATTTGCGCGTACCGGGGAAAGCTTTCAAGACGGGCGATTCGCTCACCGAGTATTGGCGCGAGAGCACAGTGGAGACGTAGCGGAACTGTGATTCGATGCTACTTGGCGTTAATGTCAGCAACGCCCACCCGCGTTGCGAGGTGTCTGTCGCCACCAGTTCGCTGCTAGAGTCCATGAGCGCTTGTCGGGTGGTCGCGACCGGTAGTGGTAGATAGCTCTCTAAACCGGGGCTTGAGATACCGGGTGTGCCCACTTCGATTCCGACGGCTTCACCTTGATCATTGCGCAAGTTAAACGCCCATGCGTTATGGGTGTCGCCAGCGAGTGAAATTGGGTTTACCGCATGATTCAAGAGATCCTCGTAAAGCTGTGCGCGTGCGACTGGGTAGCCGTCCCAAGCGTCAAGGTTAAGAGGCAATCCAAGCTGACTTAGACTCAGCATGCCTTTGATTCGCGTTTTGTATTGCTCAGGTATCGGGGCTTGGTCAATCAGAGCGGGGTCGATAGAAGGCACCTTGAGTTTCCCCATCAGCACCTGCTGGCCCAAGATCTGCCAGGTCGCCCCGCGCTTTTTGCTGCGCTTTAGGGTAGTTTGTAACCACTCACTTTGCTCTTTGCCCAGTAATTGCCGCGCGGGATTGTTAAGTTTGTCACGTACAAAAGTGGCTGGATCACCTTGTAGATCCTTCGCGTATTCTAGCTGCTCGTCACGCCCTATGAGCCGCGTATCGAGCATTGAAAGATCCGCCAAGTCACCAATTTCAAAGTTGCGATAGATCGGTTCCTGATCTGAGGTTTGAGTTCGGATCGGCATCCACTCGTGATATGCCTTTTTCGCTGCAGCCATGCGAGTGGCGAAGTCGCCTTCACCGTCGTTGTGGTTTTCGGCACCAGAATGCCACGTATTGTTGGTGAGTTCATGGTCGTCCCATACGGCAATCATGGGATGATTCTGATGCAGAGCTTGCAGGTCGGGATCGATGCGATACAGGCCGTAGCGCATACGATAATCTTCCAGCGCGATGATCTCTCCAGACGGTTTAACACGACGCCCGAGCTCCTCGACTGCTATTGAGTTTGAATAAACGCCATCGGCATATTCATAAATATAGTCACCTAAGTGCAGAACAAGATCCAGTTCCGATTGGGCCATATCCGCATAGGCATTGAAGTAGCCTTGCGGATAATTCGAGCAAGATGCAAACCCAATCTTAAAGGATTTGACCCGGCCTTCTGGAAGCGTTTTGGTTCGGCCAACAGCAGAGGTGACGCCTTCGCTGAGAAATCGATAAAAGTACTGTTTCCCGGGTTTCAAGCCGGTAGCGTCGACTTTGACGGTGTAATCCGTGCTCGGGGTCGCTGCCGCAGTGCCTTCGCTGACAATACGCTTAAACTGTTTGTCGGTGGCCACTTGCCACTGACACGCGAGTGACTTAGCCTGCCCCGAGCCCGGCAGCAACCTGGTCCAGAGAATCACGCGGTCTTGCAGAGGGTCGCCGCTGGCGAGTCCGTGTGTGAAGTGAACCGAATTTTCGGCGGTCACGTGGAAACCTCGCAAGGCTAAAATGCCAAGACTGGCTCCCAAACCTTTCACCATGGTTCTGCGTTTAATCGTATGCTGAGTCATCGTCTCTCTCCTAGTTCGGTAAGGCCGAGCTTAGCGTGATTTGACGACAGTTTCATGGCAAAAATGAGTCGGTGTTATACGGGGCAGACGCACTTAATTTTCTTGATAATAAAGTGCTGGGCTATCGCGGGCCAGCTCCTGAAATCATGGGGAAGCCGCCTCTGGTTTTCAGAAGGCGGCCAAGACCTCAGTTTGAGTGCGCTTTTTTCTCTGATCGCTTCTCAGCTTGCTGCCTTCTTCGCTCGTCCAATAGATCCATTTGCTCGGCGGTAAGAACCTGGCTAAGCTCTTGTCGAGTCTGCTCTCTTAAGGCCTTGCGCTGGTCGCGAGTTGCTTTACGTAGAGCTTTCGCTTGTTCTTTTTGTTTGCGCATAATATTGGTTACTGCAGTCGTTTGCTCATCTGTTAATCCAAGCGCGGTTTGCAGTTGTTCGACCCGCATGCCCTCAGGGCGATCCGTGTTGGCGTGATGCATAGCAAAGGTGCCTGTTGATAAGGTAAGGGCAACAAGGCCGCTTATAATAAGACGTATTAACATAACTTTTTCCTCTTAGGGGTCTGTCACTCAGTGGTAAACGTCGGTGGTGCAACACCACTCAGCACACAGTGTATAAAAAGACTGTGCAGCAAATGTGCATCAATTAAGATGTTTTTGTGGAGGGTCGATATCGATAGCCAACGCCGTAGGCGGTATCGATACAAGATTCTTGACCAATGCTTGCTAGTCGCTTTCTCAGTTTCTTAATATGGCTATCGATGGTGCGATCGCTCACGATTCGACCATCGGTATAAATGACATCCATGAGCTGGTTGCGAGTGAATAGTCGGTCGGGCGAGCTCATTAGAGCTCCAAGTAAAGCGCATTCTACTGCCGTTAAATCTGCGCATAGTTCACCTAAGCAAGCGCGCAAGGCTGACCTGTCGAGAGTCAGCTGAGGCCCGATCGCTAGGTCGGTGCTGAGTTGAGTGTTTTGGTAGCGCTTCAAATTGGCTTTGACGCGCGCTATGACCTCATTGGGGCTGAACGGCTTGATAATGTAATCATCAGCACCGAGCTCAAGTCCACGCAGCCGATCGGCTTCAGAGATCCGAGCACTAATGAAGAGTATCGGTGCGTTGCTGCTTCTTCGAATAAATTCACACAGACTAAATCCGTCTTCATCGGGCAGCATAACATCGAGTAAAAAAGTCTCGATGGTGAGGCTAGGGAGTATCGCTCTGAGTTCTGTGGCGGTGCTGAAGGTCAGCGCGTCAAAGCCAGACTGCACTAAGTAGTCTCTTAACAGAGCGGCAATTTTAGGGTCGTCCTCAACCACGGCAATCATGACGAACTCCTGTCGCCTTGAGGCCAGCGAAAAGTAAATTTTAATCCGCCCATGCTTGAATGCGAGGCGTTCACCTCTGCGGTATGCGCTTGCGTCAAGGATTTCACAATGGCTAATCCCAGTCCAGCGCCGCCGAGCACGCGGTTTCGTGAGCGATCAGCGCGATATAAGCGCTCGAACAGCTGTTCCGGATCGCCCTCGAAACCCGGCCCTGAGTCCTCTAGCGACCAGACGACATGATGCCCATCGGTTTGAGAGGCCCATCGTAAAGTCGCTCCTTGAGAGCAGTAACGGATACTATTGCTGATCAGATTATCCAATATTTGATCTAAGCGATCTGAGTCGGCAAACAGCATTGTGGCTCTCGGTGAAAGTGCCGCCGTTTCCATACTGAGGCCTCGATTCGCCAGTCCCTGTTGGTGACGCGACGCAGCGCGGGCTAGATGTTGATCTAAGGCACAGTCTTTTTTTGCTAAGAGGATCGCACCACTTTCTGCCGCGCTTAAATCGTAAAGATCGCTCACTAAGTAGTCGAGATGCTTCACCTCTTGGTGGAGTGATTCGATCGACTCGTTTGAGAGTGGCCTGATGCCATCTAATAACGCTTCTGTTTCGCCCAGCAGCACCGTTAAAGGTGTGCGAAGTTCGTGTGCTATGTCTGCGATCCAGCGCTCTTGGGCTTGCTCATGCAGCTGTAAGTTGCGAGCCAAAGTGTGCACTTGGGCGGCAAGTTTACTGAGTTCATTGCCTTCAGGCAGATTGAGTTGGAGATTGCGTTCGCCAGCGGTTAACTGGGTCAGGGCGCGACCAATCAGCCGAATCGGCGCTACAAAACGAGCAGAGAACCAGAGTGCGAATCCAAACGCGATCAAGCCGGTTGCCAACATAGCCATAAGGAAGGTTTGATTTTGCTGCTGCACAAACGCGTGTTCGATACCGCTGGGGATCGATGGCAACGGCGGTAGGGCTAGAAAGCCAATCGTTTGCTGATTCATGATCAGTTCGTGGGTCACAGAGCGATCTGCTTGGGCGAGAGGTCCGATCAGATGCTTGCCGTCTTGATCCAGTAGTGAGAGCCGTCTCAGTCTAAGTGACCGTGTTTCGCTGGCGCGATAGCTCATAACCATCTCTCTCACCGCCTCCCTGAGTTCCATGCTACGTGGGGGTGGCCAGGCAGAGCGCTTTGCATACAGCTCGATCAGAGGTTGAGTATGTTGATCTAGCGCGCGAAGATCCTGTTGCAGCACCAGTTCAGAGAAATCATTATTAAAGCGGTATTGGGTAACGAGATAGACCAGCCCAAGCAGCGTCAAATTTGCGGCAAAAAAAGCCAACGCTAGTTTGGCTCGAAGCGATAGATGAGGTAATGGGCTCGTCATAGTCTGAGTATAGCCCACCATTGTGCAGCAAATGAGGACTTTCACGGGATCACAGATTTGGCTATATGTGCTTGGAGTTACGTGGCAAGCGTCTTTAGCTGGGGTTCCGACACACAGCCACCAACGGTGGCAAAAACCTCTGTCGACTCGCCAGCGCAACAGGGCTCTGAGTTAAGGGAGCAGCAGGAGTGAACTAGTGCACCTGATTGGCTGTGTAAGAACCCGATCTACCAGTAATAGTATCCAATATACAGAATCAGCAGGGTCATAATCCAAGCGGCCGTGGTGCCAATCGACCAAGATAAAGTGCCTTGTTGCTCTTGGTCGCTGCTGCTCGCATTGGCCCACTGTGTGATTCTTGAGGTGACTAGCGGGCTTACCCGCGCAAATGCTGAACTCAGCTTGCTGAGGGCGTTCAGGCCATGTAGCGCGAGACTTTTCCCGAGCCTTCTCCACAGCCAATCAGTATCGAGCGTTAGCGTATTAGTGCGTTTTATCAGCGGCAGTAACAAAAAGAACGCGAGGCCAGAAAATAGCAGTAACTGTAAATAAAAGACCACTTTGCCAGGTTTGTACGCATTGAAGTCGGTGGGATAGGGCAGTAGTTCATAAAAGGGTGCAGGCATGATGCCAATCAAGAAGCACATGGCCACAAACAATAGCATTGCCAGACTCATATTCCACGGCGCATCTTTGGGTCGTAAACCGGAATCTTTCTGAAAGAAGACGTACCATGGAAACTTAATACCGGCGTGCAAAAATACCCCTGCTGACGCAGCGGCAAGCACATACCACACCAGAACCAAACCCTCCATCGAGGCTGCTTCGGAGATCATCGTCTTCGTGGTAAACCCCGAGGTCAGGGGAAAGCTCGAAATCGCTAGGGCTCCAACAATACCGCAGGCCGCCGTAATCGGCATGGTGCGGTAGAGTCCGCCCAACTCGTTGCATTTCTCTTTACCCGTGTGGTAGATCACAACGCCTGCACTCATGAACAGGAGCGCTTTGTAAATAATGTGGGCGAAGGCGTGCGCGGTTGCTCCATTGAGTGCCATCGGTGTGCCGATACCCACAGCCACTACCATGAAGCCGACTTGGTTGACGATCGAAAAAGCCAAAATTCGACGCACGTTATTCTCTAGAAGAGCCCAAATGATGCCATAAAGGATCATGAACATGCCGACATAGATGAGCAGTTCGGTACCGGGGAACAACAAAATGAGAGCCAGGATCGCAGTTTTAGTGGTAAACGCCGACAGGAACAACGAGCCGCTGGGTGAGGCCTCTGGGTAGGCGTCCGATAGCCACGCTGATACGGGAGGCGCAGCGGCGTTAATCAGAATACCCGCAAGCATCATATAGGTATCGAAGTTATTGGCTTGCAGGGGCTGGATATCAATCGAGCCGGTATGAACTACCACGCCTTCGATACCCACTTTTAAAATGACTCCGCCGAGTAGGTGCACGATAGCGTAGCGCACACCTGCTGCCCGAGCGCCGGGTGTACCGCCGAACCAGACGACCAGCGTAGAGAAGAGCGCCATCAGCTCCCAAAACAGGAATAAGGTAATGAGATCACCCGCAAAGCACACACCGATTGCACCCGAGGCATAAGCGAAGGCGCTAGCGAGTTCTAATCGCCGCGCGTGGTTAAACGCATACAAGCCACCAACACCGGCCATGATGGCAAAGATTGTCGCGAACAAGCGCCGCTCTGGACTAGCCTCGATTAGCTCGAGCTGATAATCCAAAAATGGCGCTGTCAGTGAAACACCATCGGGTACCATCCAGATGGCATACAGGGTTAGAACGGGACCAAAGAACAACCCAAGCCTATGCCAAACGTTTGGAACAAGCGCTATCCAGAGTGCTGATGCAAGTAGGATGAGCGCTGGCGGCAGAAGCTCAATCATCTTGAGTCTCCTGATAATAGTCTTCGGATCGCTTCAGCACAAAGCCTAAAAGTTTGGCAAAGACGACCATAGCAAAACAACTGAAGAATCCGAATACAGCGCCGAAGCTCCACCACTGGGAAGACTCAAATGGCGTTTTTCCGGGAACGAACCACTCTACCACCAAGGTGGCAATCAGAATCACGGCAAAGATAAACCAAGCGCGATGAATGATTCGCTGGGTGTTGTTATCCTGCATCACATGAATCCCTCAACCAGTTGCCGCTCTAAATCGATCACTGGCGCGTTGAAGAAGAAAAAGCCAATCGTGAGTAGCGCAGTGATTGAAATAGCTACCACCATAGGCCAAGGCGCTTCGCCATGGTCGATCTTGGGCGGTTGATCTTCTTTTAAGAACCAGGCGGCATAAATAATCGGCAGGAAGTACGCCGCATTCAAGCCCGTGCTGATGATAATTGTAAAGATAGCGATGTAATTGTCCGCTTGGAATGCGCCACCCAGGATATACCACTTCGAGACAAATCCGCCGGTGGGAGGCACCCCAATCATGCTAAGTGCGCCGATAGTGAAGGCGGTCATTGTTATCGGCATACGTCGGCCGATACCTGCGAGTTGGGTGATATCAATTTTTTTGCTGACAACATAGATTGCGCCAGCGGCAAAAAATAAGCTGATCTTCCCAAAAGCGTGCGCCACCATATGCAGGGCTGCGCCGATTTCTGCCATCGGCTTAAGAATAGCCGTCGCCATAATGACATACGACAGCTGACCAATGGTGGAGTAAGCCAACAGGCGCTTGAGATTCGTTTGACGCAGAGCGATAACGCTGGCAGCAATGATTGTGAAGGCACTGATCCAAATGAGCCACTGCGATGTTGCAAGGCCGAATAGCCAGTCGGCGCCAAAAATATAAAGAATGATTTTAGTGATACTGAAGACACCCGCTTTGACCACAGCCACTGCGTGAAGCAGTGCACTGACTGGCGTTGGAGCGACCATGGCCGCGGGCAGCCAGCGGTGTATTGGCATGATCGCGGCTTTACCGATACCAAAAACAAACAAGGCGAGGAGTAACCCGGCGGTGGGTGCATCGACGTAATCTTCGAGTGTGCCACCTAAAGTGAAATCGCCGGCACCCAGGCTGGTCACCCAAATCACCGCTGGCAGAAACAGCGTAATCGAAGTGCCCATCAAGATACCCAAGTAGACGCGCGCCGATTTAATGGTCGCTGCATCACCCTTGTGCGTGACAAGAGGGTAGGTCGCGAGTGTCAGTATTTCGTAGAATAAAAATAGCGTGAAAAGATTCCCTGCGAGTGCCACGCCCATAGTGGCTGCTATCGAGATCGCGAAAAAAAGATAGAATCGAGTTTGATGCTGCTCCTTGTTGCCGCGCATATAGCCCACTGAATAGAGAGAGTTCACGATCCACAGGCTCGATGCGAGCGTTGCGAAAAGTGCACCCAGTGGCTCGACATGCAGTTTTATCGACAGAGTGCTGGATAAGTTCGCAAGAACGAAACTGGCGCGATCGCCTTGAGCAGTTGCAATCGCAATTTGCCAGACGACGACAGCGAGTAACAATGCAGTTACAAAGGTTGCGGTTTCCCGAACGTTGGGGCTTATTTTGCCGCACAGCCCAATGACTATGGCACCTAGCGCCGGGATCAATAAGGGTAATATGAGGATGCTGGGGTCTGTCATATGGCTGACCCTAATAGAAGGAGTTGTGCTGCCTGCTCAGCAAGACCGATTGGAAATTGCGGTGCTAATCCAAACACGATATTCGCGAACACGACTATCAACAGAACCAGAGCAGCGGCTGAAACCCGATTGTTAGCGGGTGTGGTTGGTGCTTCAGCAAAAAATAGGGCTTCTGCTACCTTAGCGATGTAAACCACTGCCATCAGCGAGCTTATGAGTACCACGGCAAGCAGAGGTATGACAAAGCGCTGTTGTTCGATGATGGCTTCGATGAGCAACCACTTACTAATGAATCCAGCCGTGCCTGGAATTCCAACCAGACTCAAACCGGCCAGCAAGATGGCGGTACCAATGACGGGATGGTTGCGTCCAAGCCCAGCGATACCTTGCAGACTCAAGCTGTGCGTATGCGCTGCGAGAGCGATAATACCAATGAATAACGCGCCTTTGGCGAGAGCGTGATTGAACATGTGCAGTAGGGCAGCTGATATCGAGGCTTCCGTGAGCAAGGACACGCCAAGAATAATGTAGCCTATCTGCGCGATAGAAGACCAAGCGAACAAGCGCTTAACCAGAGGTTCTCTGATAGCCATTGCCGACCCATAGAGAATGGCGGCGAGGGCCATCGGCATTAGATAGAGCGAAAACTGTTCGGCATGGTGCCCAAGGTTCCCTTGAAACAGGGCGAAATCGACTCGGAAGAAAACGTACAACGCGACCTTAGTGGAGCATGCGGCCAAAAATACGCTGACGGCGTGCGGTGCGAAGGTGTAAGCGTTGGGCAGCCAAGCATGGAGTGGGAAAATAGCCGCTTTTAAGGCCAGGCCCACAGAAATAAAGCCAGCTGCAGCAAAAAAGAGGATAGGGTCTTGCACATCCTGAATTCGAACAGCCATGTCCGCTAGATTCAATGTGCCCGTCATAATGTAGATTAGGCCTACGCCAATCAGATAAAACGTGGCACCCAAGGTGCCCATAACGAGATATTTGAAGACGGTTGGGAGCGCGCGGCGGTCGGCACCGCCAGAGACTAGGACATAGCTCGCGAGAGAGGCGATTTCCATAAACACAAAAATATTGAACGCATCAGCCGCCACCAAAATGCCAGAGAGACCAGCGAGCACCAGCATCCATGCAGATAAGAATAAACCTAGCCTATCCTCGCCAATCTCTGTCGTTAAACTGCGGTAGCTGGCCAGCAGAGCGAGCGAAGAGGCCCCAGAAACAATCAGTAGCATCATGGCGCTGAGCGAGTCGACGCGTAACTCAATGCCATAAGGAGCGGCCCAGCCCCCAACCGGGTAGCTCATCGCCCCCGAGTCATTGACTAAGTTAACCAGCGCGACCGACACAGCAAACGCGAGCAGACTGGTAGCGGTTGCTGCTAACCAAGCTAATCTGGCCGGCCGCAACATAATAATGAACGGTGCCATTAGCAGGGGAAGCACGACTTGCAGCACAGGATAGTGACTAGACCAAATCATTGAGCGCTATCCTGGTCGCGGATCTCGTCTTCTTCTATGGTGCCGTAGGCTTCTTTAATACGCACGATAATGGCCAGCCCCAAGGCGCTCGTTGAAATACCTACAACAATCGCAGTAAGAATCAGAACTTGTGGTAATGGTGTTGAAAAAATAGTGTTGGTGACATCGGGGTGCAAGATGGGTGTGGTCCCGTCGGTGACTTTAGCAACGCCAATAAAGAGCAGAAATACAGCCGATTGGAATAGCGATAGCCCAAGCAATTTTTTAACCAGATTTTGTTTCACGATGACCGTGTAGAAGCCCATCATGAGCAGTGTTATGAACACCCAATAGTGGTAAAAACTCAGTACAATCACTGTGATTGACCTCGTGACACGAAAGCGTGGAATATCTTCAACAGAACGCCAGTCACGGTCATTCCCACGCCGGCCTCGATAAGGATAATACCCATCTGCTGGCCGACGACCGAGTCCTTTGCTAACACGCTGTAATCTAGAAAGTAGCCCCCATTTACAAGACCCGCAATACCCACCAGGGTATAGAGCAGTGCGCCTGAACACATCAGAAAGGTGAGTGCTGATTGAGGTATGGCCTTGAGTGCTCGATCTTGCCCCTCGAGTAGTGCATATAAAATGATCGAGGCCGCGATGAGCGCCCCAGCTTGAAAGCCGCCGCCCGGACTGTACTCACCATGGAATTGCACATACAAGCCGAATAGGAAGATAAACGGTATTAACAAGCGACCTACCAGTCGCGGAATCACGTAGTGGCGCAAGCCGACTATCTTAGACGTCGGTACAGAGGTAGTTTTAGGCGAACTCAATAGAAATAAAACGCCGATCCCAGCGGTGAAGACGACAAAGACTTCACCCAGCGTATCGTAGCCTCGGAAGCTTCCTAAAATGGCGGTAATGACGTTGGGAATATCGATCTCTTTTGCCGTTGTTTGCATAAACCAAGGCGTAAGATGCAGCGCAGTCGGTGCACTAGGATCACCAAATTCTGGGGCATGAAAACTGGCATAGGCCATCAGAAGACCACCAATGGACACTAGCACCAGACCCAGAGTCCGTTTTGGCGAGCGCCTATGTTCATGGGGGTTTAAATAAGCGAGTGCACCCAAGAATAAAACGGTGGAAATACCGGCGCCCACCGCAGCCTCGGTGAGGGCGACATCGGCAGCATCGAGCAAGAAAAAATTGATGGCCATGAGCAAACTGAAAATGCCCATCATCATGACCGATACGAACAAGTTGCTTGCTTGAATCGCTGCGGCTGCTGTAATGACCAGAAGCGTTAGCAAGAAAAGGCTGAAAATAGCAAGCATCAGAGGTGCTCCTCATCAACTTTTTGCCGATTCGATAGCAGCGCTGTGCTTGCTAATGCATTTGATGCAGTTGGTCCGGTGAGCAATAGGAACACTAATATTGCCGCTAGTTTGACCGAGTAAAGTGAGAGGCCAGCTTGCAACATTAAGCCGCTCAAGATGAGTATTGGCGCCATACTATCGGTCACGCTGGCTGCATGCATACGGGTATACAGATCTGGCATTCGCAGTGAACCGATGCCACCGACAATCACAAAAAAGCTACCACTGAGTAAGAGTGCCCAACTCAATAGATTGAGGGCTTGATCAAGCATTGTGATCACGCTCCTCACCATTGGCTTTGAGCTTAAAAAATTCGAGTACCGCAAGAATACCAATGAAGTTAATCAGAGCGTAAGCCAGCGCTAAATCTAAAAAGTCAGGCCGACCCATTGCGAAGCATAAGACCGCAAGCAGTAATACGGTTTTGGTACCAAACATATTAATCGCTAAAATCCGATCGTATTCACTCGGCCCCAAAATTGCTCGGAGTAGAGCGAGTGCCATGGTAACGGCGATAGCGGCGGCAGTAACGACAAACATTTAAGTGTCCTTACTCAGCTGAGCGACGCGATCAAGCATTTCACCTGACAGCAGGGCTCTTGCGCCTTCATCGGTGAGCGTATGTACACGTAGAGTACCCTCAAAAATATCCAAAGTGAGAGTGCCCGGTGTCAGGGTGATCGAATTACCCAGGATTACCTGCTCGAAACTTTGGTCTGATGGGGCGGTTACCCGAACTACGCGTGGGCTTATGGGTAGCGAGGGATTAAGCACCACTTTGGCCACCGCTACGCTTGAGTGAGCAATTTCTACCAACAGCCAGAGCCAGTATCGCATCAGCTTGATACTGGGTTGAAGCGAGTAGGTCTCTCGATCAAAGAATTGCATGCGGCGAACAACAATCATGGTTAAGACGCATGATAAGAGACCGAACCCGAGGATTAAGGGCTTGTATAAGCCAGACCACAGAAGCCAAGCCAGAGCGAGTATCGCACTTAAGAATACGGTTTGTTTCAAGGTGGGGGACGATGGCTGTGTCATAGTGAATGGTTAGTCGCGGACGTATGGCAGATGAAGCCCTGCAGCAGAGTGTCGTTGGGATGGCGAGAGCCGTGATGCAGTCGGTAATCGACACAATGTGACATTCATTACAACAACCCTTATCTAACAGTATGGACACTACTGAGAGGCAGGCACTGCGGTGCTCCGAGCCTCTGCAAAACGTCAATACTCAGTATAGGCAACTCTGCGTAAAGTTAAAGGCTTTTTGCTTCGGGCGATTGGCTATCTTGCAAATTTTAGCGCTTACTCTAAATGGGAGTTTCGCTGATGCCGCCATCAACCACGACGCTTGAGCCGGTGATATAGGCCCCCGCGGTGTTGCTCGCAAGCATCAACAAGGGGATATCTAAGTCCTTGAATTCCCCAAGCTTACGCATAGGGATACCCTTTATGTAGCGCTGACCTGATTCGGTCTCAAAATAAGCTCTGTTAATGTCGGTTAAAAACCAGCCTGGGCACAGCGAGTTGACACGAATGTTGTGGCGACAGAGTTCTATAGACATCGATTTTGTGAGCTGCACCACCCCCGCTTTCGATACGTTGTAGGCAATTTTCATGGCGCCCGTATTCAAGCCATAGATAGATGCGATATTGACAATCGAGCCGTGAGTTTGAGAAGAGACCATGCACCTCGCAGCTTCTCGCGCAACACGCCAGGCGCCATCAAGATTGGTTTGCATTTGCCAAGCCCAATCTGATTCATCGGTCTCTAGGAACCGTTTTGGCTCGTCGCCGACGCCGGCGTTATTGATCAGGATATCAAGTGTGCCCTCGATAGCAGAGATCGATTCAAAACCGGCGACTACGCTGTCAGGGCTGGTGACGTCCAGAGTGAGTGCTCGAGCCGATCCGCCGGAGTCGAGTACTTGGGTCACCTGTTCAGCAAGGGCTTCACTTCGGCGCGCGGCTAAGATCACGTGAGCACCTTCACGGCTCAAGACTTTCGCAAAATGTGCACCCAGCCCGCTAGAAGCACCGGTAATGAGGGCGGTTTTGCCGGCTAAGTCAAAATAGTGCGATGTCATGGCAAGTGATTCTTTACATAACAGAAGCGCAAGAGCCTAGCGATGTGGCTGATAAGGGTCAAGTGATATCAAGGCCCTGTAAAATGCCGAGATGCCGAGATGCCGAGATGCCGAGATGCCGAGATGCCGAGATGCCGA
>OBNU01000016.1_pt1 | contig 33612 bp, 33 predicted proteins | sample 1494211 | NCBI WGS metagenome assembly OBNU01 (sample SAMEA3275559, study PRJEB22092) | marine metagenome | biome: ENVO:01000252 "freshwater lake biome"; feature: ENVO:00002042 "surface water"; material: ENVO:00000021 "freshwater lake" | collected 2014-06-21T10:00:00+00 | depth 2 m | reverse complement strand
CGCGCCCGCAAGAGACCAGCTCTCGAGCTGCCATTGGCGAAGAGGCGGCTTATGTGGCGGCCAGGCAACGAGTCTACGATAAAGAGTTTGCCGAAGCCGTAGCTGCATTTAATGCGTTCTTGATTGACTACCCGAACGGACTGTTTGCCCCGAACGCGCACTATTGGTTAGGAGAGCTCTATTTGGTTGTCGAGCCCTCGAATATTGAGCTCTCACGACAAGCTTTCCAGCTCTTGTTAGATCTTTATCCAGACCACGCCAAAGCGCCCGACGCCACTTACAAGCTGGCGACTGTTTATTTCGCAAAAGGGAATAAAGACAGGTCTAAGGCTTTGCTGAATCAAGTGATCAGTCAGTACAGTGAGGCTCAGCATGCGGCGGTTGGGCTAGCCAGACAATTCCTGAGTCAAAACTTCTGAGCACGGTTATGAATGTTACTACCGGCTCTGCGCTCAAATCAGCAGAGACTGAATCGCAAACTCTGCGTATCACGGAAATTTTTTATTCCCTGCAAGGCGAAACTCGCACCGTGGGTTTGCCGACGGTATTTGTTCGTCTGACGGGTTGCCCGCTGCGATGCCATTACTGTGATACGGAATATGCCTTTCACGGTGGGACCAGTATTCCACTCGAATCCATCATTGCCGAAGTGCAGAGCCATCAGGCTCGGTATGTCACCGTTACGGGTGGGGAGCCTCTGGCTCAGCCTAATTGCTGGCCCTTACTAACGACCCTGTGCGATTTGGGTTATGAGGTGTCACTCGAAACTTCAGGCGCCATCTCGGTCAGTGATGTCGATCCGCGTGTCGTCAAGGTGTTGGATCTGAAGACGCCGGCGTCGGGTGAATCGCATCGGAATATCTATGAGAATATCGAGCGATTAACTGCAATCGATCAGGTTAAGTTTGTGATTTGTGATCGCACAGATTACGAGTGGGCTCGATTCAAGCTCGATGAGTTTGATTTGATGAATCGAGTGGCCGAGGTCTTGTTTTCGCCGGAGCATGGTCAGATGAATCCCACGCAACTGGCAGAATGGATTCTGGCGGATAATCTGCAAGTGCGGTTTCAAGTGCAGCTGCACAAGTTCCTTTGGAATGATGAGCCGGGACACTGAGATGCAGCAAGAGAAAGCAGTTGTACTGGTCTCCGGAGGTCTTGATTCAGCGACCGTTTTGGCGATGGCAAAATCGCAGGGTTTTCACTGTTTTACTCTGAGCTTTGATTACGGCCAGAGGCACCGAGCAGAGCTTGTGGCGGCTCAAAAGATAGCAGCTGCTTACCCAGATGTCGTTCATAAAGTCGTCACTCTCAATTTAGATTCTATCGGTGGATCTGCGCTCACCGATAAAGATATTGCGGTGCCCGAGAGCCCGACTGAAGGGATACCTGTCACATACGTTCCAGCGCGGAATACCATATTCCTGTCGATTGCACTGGGATGGGCTGAAGTGCTCGAGGCGTCTCGAATTTTTATCGGTGTTAATGCGGTTGATTACTCGGGCTACCCTGATTGTCGACCAGAGTTTATCGAGGCTTTTACGCAGCTGGCTAACGTTGCAACCAAGGTGGGTGTTGAAGGCGGCGTGATGCAGATTTGTGCTCCGTTATCAGCGTTGTCTAAGGCGGACATCATTCGAGCGGGAGTCGCCCTGGGCGTCGATTATAGCGCCACGGTCTCGTGCTACCAGGCGGATGCATCAGGACGAGCTTGCGGTCGCTGTGACAGCTGTCGTTTAAGAAGAGAGGGCTTCGAGGCTGCAGGTGTCTCAGATCCAACACGGTATTTCTAGCCGAGATCAGTCGGTTTGTACTTTATTTCGTTTAAGGCTTGAGTTTTCTGCTTAAACCAGTAAAATTCGCGCCTCATTTGGGCCGTTAGCTCAGCTGGTAGAGCAGTTGGCTTTTAACCAATTGGTCGCTGGTTCGAATCCAGCACGGCCCACCAAACAAAGTAAGGCTCACCGTCAGGTGGGCCTTTTTTGTTTGTGGTTAGCCGGTCTGAGATGAGAACCATTCGCCGTTGTTGTCAGCGAAGTTAGTTGAACATATCTCAATCGAGAGTATTACAGTCCGCTTCGAGTTAAGTGGATCTCATCACTGTTTGCTGGCAGGGTGAAACTGACACCATCCTCGCCAATTGTATAATCTGGGAAAATCTTCTCGGCACCATCCAGAAATAGCAGTTGCTGCCCAGGTAGAACCAGCGGTGGAACGATGTGATAGTACAATAGATGACCAACTCCAGCATCCCGTGCCGTTTCCGCAGCATCGACTGGGCTCGCATGATAATCAGGGATATCGTAGGTGATTTTCGTCATTAACGCGTTGTCTCGTGCTTTCGCCGCTTCGTGCATCATCGCGACGAGGTTTGGTGCTAGCGCCTCATGTACTAGTAAATCAATACCCTCCGAGAACTTTTGAATATTCGCGTCTTTGGTCGTGTCGCCGGTGATGAGTAAAGATCGCCCTTTATAGGTGAATCGATAGCCTACAGCTGGTTCGACCGGGAGGTGGTTAACGGCTAAAGCCTCAACCTTCAAACCGTCAGCCTCGTAAACGACTGCCAGGGTATCTACCGGTGGTGTTGTGAACGGCATTGCCTTTAAGCCTGCCGCACTCATAGGTGCTACGAGGTCTCCGTGGTGAGCGTGTCGATAGGTAAAATCCTGCGCGTATGCAGTATTAAATCCTGCCACGATTTGCTCAACGCCTGTTGGGCCATAGACTGGGAGTGGTTCCAGAAATTCCCCACCTGCCCAGCGGATTGTGGCTACTTCACCCAGGCCATCGATGTGATCGGAGTGAAAGTGCGTTAGGAAGACACCCTGTAAAGTACCGGGTTGATATCCCATTCGAAGCAAATTTCGCACGCCGTCAGTGCCAGCATCTACAATGAAGAGTTTTGTGCCAGCGACCACCGCGACACAGGGTCCTGAGGCCTTCGGTGCTGGCATGGGGCCGCCGGCGCCACACAAGGCGAGATGGAGTCCGTCTTCGAGGTCATCAACAATGTTGGCGCCCATTTGAGCCTCAAGCCCGCGCTGCAAAAGAGTCGCAGCGATGTTAGCGCGCTGGCTATAGAGGCCGATGATGACTAACGCAAAGACCCCTAACACTATAAATCGTTTTTTCACGCTTTGATCCTCGGCTGCCACGGTTATTTGACTTGAGAGAACGCTACCTTATGGCATTTTTAGTGTCAAATTGTTTAAGCTGCTGAACTGCTGAACTGCTGAACTGCTGAACTGCTGAACTGCTGAACTGCTGAACTGCTGAACCGTATTACCAGAGCCTGACCTTATCTCTGCTTATCTTGTGTCACGGTGCAAGGATGTTGACTCAAAAATGCTGGAATCCAGTCCTCACGGGGGTGTTAGTTAATCCACGTATACCCATTGTGGCGACGATCTGTCCCACCACCGAGCAACCCTCCGGAACCGCCACCGAGCTTGGCAAGGTAAAACAGAGTTCGTAGTCCTCGCCCCCACTCAGAGCGAGTTGCAGAGCCTGCGCTCGCCCTACCACGCTGATGAGTTCAGCTGAGATAGGGATTGCCGCTTCATTAATCTGTGCACCAACACCACTCTGTTGCAGTAGGTGGCCAAGATCAGCCAAGAATCCATCGCTAATATCGATGCAGGCCGTCGCGCTGTTGAGCAGATCAGACCCCAGTGCGAGTCTGGGCTGTGGGTAGCTCCAGCGGTCTAGCAAGTAATCTGAACAGGAAGGGTGCTCTTCAGCAAAGAGCGTACCTAGTTCCAGTTGCAAGCCAGCTGCTGCGTCGCCGAGTGAACTCGATACGCAAATGAGATCGCCAACGGTTGCGCCAGAGCGCTTAAGACCGAATCCCTGTGGTACCGTACCCATCACCGTAACCGATATCGACAATGGGCCTTTGGTGGTGTCGCCACCCACTAAGGGGCAACCGAAAGCATAAACGGCTTTGGTAACACCTTCACTAAAACTGCGCAGCCATAGCGGATCTTGCTCTGACAACGAGAGGGCTAAGGTCATTCCGATAGGCGTGGCGCCCATTGCGGCTAAATCGCTGATTGCCGAGGCGATCGACCGATAGGCGACAACTTCTGGGAGAGTCAACTCGCTAAAGTGGGTGTGTTCATTGGCCGAGTCGACCGAGACCACTAGGGAATGCGCCGGGGGAATATCGAGGATAGCAGCATCGTCGCCGATGCCCAGTCGTGTCGAAGGCCCAAAGTCAAGACCAGAGAAAAAGCGATGTATCAGTTCGAATTCGGTCATAGTTGACAGAGTACTGTGTTGCCGCATGCCGCACGAGCGCGGCTGGATTCATTAAGCCTCTATTTCAACGCTGCGAAGCCCGCGCGCGGCTTTGTCGAGGACGCCATTGACATACTTGTGACTTTCGGTCGCACCAAATTTTTTCGCCAGCGAGACAGCTTCGTTGATCACGACTTTAAACGGTACATCGATCCGCTCTCGCAACTCAAACAAGCCTAGACGCAGAACCGCGAGCTCGATTGGATCGAGCTGATTCAATGGTCGATCTAGCAGCGGCTCTAAATAAGCATCTAGCGCGTTGTGCTGAGCAACCACACCTCGCAACACTGCCTGAAAGAATTCGAGATCGACATGTTCGAAGTCGTAATCGATTCTGAATTCCGCCTCTATTTCAGTCACAGCTTGCTTGTTCATGTGCCAACGATAGAGCGCCTGAACAGCATAGTGCCGGGCTTTATGCCGCTGCGCCGACAGCGTATTGATGGTTTTACTCACTCAGTTAATTCGCGCAAGTAGGTCGACCATCTCAATTGCGGAAGCAGCTGCCTCGGCTCCTTTGTTGCCGGCCTTGGTACCGGAGCGCTCGACCGCTTGCTCGATAGAGTCAACGGTTAGCACACCAAAAGAAATCGGCAGGCCATATTCGAGAGAAACATGAGCAATGCCTTTGGTGCATTCGCCAGCGACATGTTCAAAATGAGGGGTTCCACCGCGAATCACGGCGCCAAGCGCGATGATTGCATCGGTACCACCGACTTTAGCGATTCGCTGACAGACCAGGGGGATCTCGAACGCGCCCGGCACACGAACGATCTTCATTTGCTCGTCAGTAACACCATGGCGGCGGAGAGTGTCAATCGCGCCCTCTAATAAATGTTCTACCACGAAGCTATTCCAGCGGCCGACCACTAAGGTGTAGTGTCCCTTGCCTGAAGCGAATTGACCTTCGATTGTTGCTATTGTCATGTTATGACTCCTCAACTCGGGTGACCTTGCCACCGGGCTCTATAAAACAGTTGACCTCTAAATCAAAGCCAGACAGCGCATTGTACTTCATTGGCGCTCCCAACAGCGAGATTTTGCTGACTCCGAGGTCTTTCAAAATTTGTGATCCGATACCGATACGGCTGTAACTAGGGTGCTGCTTTGGCAGGATGGCATCTCGGTTTCCCAAGGCCAGATCAACGCTGTGCAGCACGCTATCTGAACTTTCATCATTGGCAAGAATGACAGCGATACCCGCAGGTTGCTGAGTAAGGTACTCGATCGCGCTGTGGGTATCCCAGGACGTCACTTCGGCGATTTGGGTGCCGACCAGATCTCGTAAAGTAGACTGTACATGCATTCGAACGGCTATTGACGTCTCGGCCTGTATGGCCCCTTTGGTCAATGCAATATGAATGAGTCGGCTGATCTGATCTTGGTAAGCCACCAAATAAAGGTCGCCGTGGGCGGTCTGAATTGCGCCTTCACGCACCCGTTTCACAGTGCGCTCGTGTTTGAGTCTAAAGTGGATCAGCTCTGCAATGCTGCCAATCTTGAGTCCCCACTGCTTGGCAAATTCCCGCAAACCATCGCCGTCAGCAAGATGACCTTCGGCTGTCAGAATGTCGGCAATAACAGCCGTTGGGGAGCTACCTGCAAGACGCGCATAGTCAACTGCGGCCTCAGTGTGACCCGCGCGAGTCAATACTCCACCCTGTTCGGCGGCCAAGGGGAAAATATGTCCTGGCTGCACGATATCTTCTGGCTTCGCGTTCGGTGCTACGGCAACTTGGACTGTCAGCGCCCGATCTGCCGCTGAGATACCGGTATCGATGCCATGACGCGCTTCAATAGACAGGGTGAAATTGTTCTTCTCGGCCTGCGTATTTTCTGCCATCAGGGGGAGATTCAGCTGAACACATCGCTCGCGGGTCAGTGCTAGGCAAACAAGTCCCTTGGCTTTGCGCGCCATGAAATTGACATGATCGGGCGTAATAAAGTCAGCCGCGACCATTACCACGCCCTCGGAATGGGAGTCGCTATCGTCATCAATTAAGACCACCATTTGGCCGCGGCGCAAATCGGCGATCAGTTCTTCAACGCTGTTGAGCATAGTATAGAAATCCTTGAAAAGTTCGCGCTATCGTTTGAGGTAGCCGTGCTCGGCCAACTGATCCATGCTCAAACCTTCGGGTTTTGAGGCCTTATCGCCCAGCAGTAAACGTTCAAGATAGCGAGCGATCACATCTACTTCCAAGTTCACCTGACTGCCCACTTGGTAGTGCCCCATCACGGTTTCCGCCATCGTTTGTGGGATGATATTGAGGTCAAAGCGCGCGCCGTCGACTGAATTCACCGTCAGGCTAGTGCCATCAACGCAGATGCTGCCTTTGTGTGCAATGTACTTTGCCAGTTCTGCTGGAGCCTCGATTAGAAAGCGCCAAGAGCGACCTTCTTCGTATTGTTCAACAACCGTTCCTAAGCCATCGACGTGACCACTCACGATGTGACCCCCGAGGCGAGATTCAGGCGTGAGTGCGCGCTCTAAGTTGACGGGGGTGCCGCTACTCCATCGACCGACGGTAGTGAGTTTCAAAGTCTCATTTGAGACATCGGCCCAATAGCCATCGCCGGGCAGATGGACCACTGTTAGGCAGACGCCGCTGGTACAAATACTATCGCCGAGTTTGACGCCATCAAGTGGGAGCTTACCGGTCTTTATTCTGAGCCTGACGTCACCTCCGCGCGGTTCTATCGCGGCGACTTCACCCACTGCCTCAATGATCCCTGTAAACATAACATTCCTTTGGTGAGCTTAACGACGTGGCGTTAATGTGAGTCTTAGGTCCTGCCCTAGCTTGCGGGAATCAATTAAATCGAAGTTCAGCCGCTGTGTCATTTGGCTGATGTCCATTTGTACTAAGCTCTGGGCGTTATGCCCGAGCAACATTGGCGCTTGATAGAGGATTAGCTCATCGACCAACCCCGCCGCAAGAAACGCACCAGCCAAGGTTGGGCCGCATTCTACCAGTATTTCATTGGCGGGGTAGTGTTCAGAGAGTAGGAGCAGTGCATGCCTAAGTCCCCTCTCACTGCGCAACTCATCGATCGCCAGTACTGGTATCTCCCCCAGGTTGGCATCTTGCGCCTGCGCGAGGCCGGGGTCGTAACACACCACGGTTGAACCCTCGCTTCCAAGTATTTTTGCTTCTTTGGGAATGCGTAGTCGTGGATCAAATACGGCTCTTGCTGGCGCGTGGATCACCGCTTTCTGGATCAGCTCAGGTTCGAGGTTCAGCTCCTGCGCGCGCACCGTGAGCAAACAGTCGTCTTGAATGACAGTGCCAACCCCGGTAATGATAAGACCTGACTGTGCCCGCAGCCGTTGCACATCAGATCTTGCAGCAGGGCCGGTGATCCATTGGCTTTCGCCGGTTTGAAGGGCTACTTTACCGTCGAGCGAACAGGCCAGTTTTAGCGTGATCCAGCCATAGCCGCGCTGCATACGTTGTAAAAAGCCTCGCAACTGTTGCTTTACGCTCTGACTCAGTAACCCAACGCTGACTTCAATGCCAGCACTCTTCAGGGCTTCAAAACCGCTGCCCGAAACTCCCGGGAAGGGATCCTCGATAGCCGCTATTACTCGCTTGATGCCTGCATTGATCAAAGCTTCGGTGCATGGTCCGGTGCGGCCATGGTGGCAGCAGGGCTCGAGCGTCACGTACGCAGTCGCACCTTTTGCACGCTCAGCGGCTTGTTCTAGCGCCTGCACTTCTGCGTGACCACCGCCGGGAGGCTGAGTATAGCCCTCTCCAACAATTTGATGCGCATTCACAATAACGCAGCCCACATGGGGGTTGGGTTTGGCGCTGAACCTGGCCTGCTCAGCGAGCTCGATGGCGCGCTGCATATACGCAATGTCAGCGCTGGTGATAGCAGTCATTACTCGCTGTCCGGCGCTTGCTGCAGATTATCGATGGCGTCGCGGAACTCAGAGATGTCTTGAAAACTCCGGTAAACAGATGCAAAGCGAACATAGGCTACTGGGTCAATTGTTCGGAGCTCAGCCATCACTAACTCGCCTAAGACTCGCGATCCGATCTCTCGTTCTCCGGTCGCTCGTAAAGCGTGTTTGATGCGCTGGATGATGGCTTCAAGTGCTTCGACCGCGACGGGTCTCTTCTCGAGTGCTCGCTGCAAACCCGCGCGAAGTTTGATCTCATCGAAAGGTTCACGAATCCCGTTTTGTTTTACGATGCGGGGCATGACCAGCTCCGCAATTTCATAGGTTGTGAAGCGTTCTTTGCAGTCGAAACACTCTCGCCGTCGCCGAACCTGATCCCCCTCGGCGACCAACCTCGAGTCGATCACCTTGGTATCTATCGCAGCACAAAATGGACAATGCATGCTTCATCCTCCTTTTTATAGCCGCGCATAATATCACGCCTAGTGCAGAAACAGCAGTGACCGTGCGCGCTGAGGGTTCACGCTGTACGGCTGTGCTTGCCGCTATTCTGGAGTTCTTCAAGCTTGGCAGGTTGCCCTCGGTCGGTCGCGACTCGAGCGACTTATGGCGCTATACTCAAAGCCATCGAGTGATGCGTTCGCGGAACAAAAAAAGGAGATTCAGCATGGATCAAAAAGTGCAGATTGAAGCGGCGGTGTTCCGTCGGTTGTTAGAGCATTTAGATAGCCATAAAGAGGTGCAGAATATTGAGCTAATGAATTTGGCACATTTTTGCCGAAATTGTTTGGCGAAGTGGTATGTCGCAGCAGCCACTGAGCAGGGGCTCAGTATTAGCTATGAAGCCGCGCGCGAAACAGTGTACGGTATGCCTTTTAGTGAATGGAAGGAGCGTTATCAAACCGAGGCGACGCCAGAGCAGCTTGCCGCATTTGCGGCGAACAGCCAGAGTAAAAGCGACGCTTAAGGTATTCGGATGACGATGTTTAGGACACTACTGCAAAGCGCAGTGATCGCTGTGAGCGGTGGTAGCGATAGAGAGAAATAACACATGATGCATTACCCCAGTCTAAATTTTGGTCTCGATCAAGAGCTCAATGCACTTCGGGATATGGTGGCGCAATTTGCAGCGGTGGAGATCGCGCCAAGGGCGGCTGAGATTGATTCCAGTAACGCTTTTCCAATGGATTTGTGGCGCAAGCTGGGTGATTTAGGGTTGCTCGGTATTACCGTCGATGAGCGTTACGGTGGCAGCGGGATGGGTTACCTGGCGCACTGCATTGCGATGGAAGAAATTTCTCGGGCGTCCGCATCGGTGGGTTTGTCCTATGGTGCTCACTCTAACTTGTGCGTGAATCAGATCGCGAAGAACGGTACCGAAGAGCAAAAACAGCAGTATCTTCCAAAACTTTGCAGCGGCGAGCACATTGGTGCGCTCGCTATGTCGGAACCCGGAGCCGGTTCTGATGTTGTGAGTATGAGTTTACGTGCTCGAAAAGAGGGCGAGTACTATGTGCTCGATGGCAATAAAATGTGGATCACTAACGGTCCTGACGCTCATGTTTATGTGATCTACGCCAAGACCGATCCGGACGCTGGTTCAAAAGGAATTACCGCTTTTATCGTCGAGCGCGATAGCGAGGGTTTCAGTCAAGCACAAAAGCTCGATAAGCTCGGGATGAGAGGGTCTAATACCTGCGAGTTGGTCTTCGAGGGGTGTCGGGTGCATGAATCGAATGTATTGGGCACGGTCGGTCAAGGCGTCAAGGTGCTCATGTCGGGTCTGGATTACGAACGCGCGGTTCTGTCGGGTGGTCCGGTTGGTATCATGCAGGCCTGTCTGGATATCGTTTTGCCTTACATCCATGATCGTAAGCAATTTGGCCAATCCATTGGCGAGTTTCAGTTGGTACAGGGCAAAGTAGCCGATATGTATGTGGGTTTGAGTGCCTCTCGTGCTTACTTATACAGTGTTGCTCAGTCGCTGGACCGTGGCGAGGAGTCCCGCAAGGATGCTGCAGGGGTGATTTTATACACCGCAGAGCGCGCAACGCAGATGGCGCTCGACGCCATTCAATTACTCGGTGGTAATGGATACATTAATGAGTATGCCACTGGGCGCTTGTTGCGAGATGCAAAGCTGTATGAGATTGGCGCCGGTACTAGCGAAATTCGTCGAATGTTGATCGGCCGAGAACTGTTTAAAGAATCCCAGTGAGCTATCAGGAATCACAATTAGAATCGAATCTGCCTGAGACGCATCAGAAATTTTTGCGGTTGATGATGGGTCGCCGTTCCGAGGGACACTTCTCCGCTTTAAATATCGATATGGTGGGATGTGGCGTAGGTTGGGCTGAGATGAGTTTGGCGCCAACGTCCCAGTTGATCGGGGATCCCATGTCTGGTGCTCTGCACTCGGGTCCTATTACTACTTTGCTAGATTCAGCTTTGGGTATCGCCGCCAGCGTTTCCCTCAATCGTATGGGATTTGCGCCAACGATTGATCTAAGGGTCGATCATTTAAGAATGGCGAATAGCAGCGACCTCTTGGTTGCGCGAGGCGAGATTGTTCACCTGACGCGCAATATTTTATTTGCCAAAGGGGTAGTGACTCAAAATGACGTTCAGATCGCGGTAGCGGTGGGTAATTTTGTGCGACTCAGCGACGACGTATTGGCACTCGCTGAGGCCCACATTATGAGTCAGTTAGATGCCATCGATAAGGCGCGCCAATGACCTTACAGAATCTTCTGAGTTTGCCACCTGAGCAACGTCAACCGCAGCAACTTCTAGACTTCATTCCGTATGCGCAAATGATGGGTGTATGCGCCCAAGTCGCCGAGGATGGTTCGGCGCCAATCCTGTTCCGGCTAGACGCCAACGAGCTTCACATGGGCAATCCAACCCTGCCTGCAATGCACGGAGGGGCGCTGAGTGGTTTCATGGAGCTCGCCGCTGCAGTTCATTTGCTGAGTACCATGACCATAGCGCGCTACCCGAAGCTGATAGATTTTGCCATTGATTATTTGAGTGCCGCCCGGCTCGACACTGTGTTTTGCACCTGTGAGACACTCCGCGAAGGCAAGAATCTCACCGCGGTGCAGGTTCGTGCCTGGCAGCGTGATCCCGCCAAACCTGTCGCTGTAGGCAAGGCACAGTTTCTGTGCAGCGATTTTTCTGAGTCCTAATTTCAGGTCCTAAGTTACACTCTATTTAAGCCCTGTGGGGCCTTAGCAAAAGTTGTCACTCCCGCGGGAAAATACTTGAGCGTGCTCCAAACATACTGTATGTTCAAATTCGTGGTTTGCTATCAATTCGTGCGTGCTCAGACCGAGCAAGGAGAGAAGAGTGACAGATCTAAGCAGCTTTCGTGAGGAGACTCGGGACTGGCTTCAGGCCAATTGCCCAGAGTCTATGCGCACCCCTATTCGCGGGTTTGAAGACATATACAACGGCGGGCGTAAGCCCGAAATTTCGCACCCAGATCAGGTGGTCTGGTGCGAGCGCATGGCCTCGCGTGGGTGGACTGTGCCCGAGTGGCCGGTGGCTTATGGTGGCGCGGGTTTATCGAAAGCAGAAGTCAAAGTTTTACGTGAAGAAATGGCTCTGATCGGTGCGCGATCACCGCTCGACAGCTTTGGCATATCCATGCTTGGTCCAGCACTGCTCCACTTTGGTAACGAGAGCCAAAAGCTCGAACATTTACCGCCCATTGCACGTGGTGAGATCCGCTGGTGTCAGGGCTATTCCGAACCCAATGCTGGGTCGGACTTGGCGTCTTTGGCAACCAAAGCAGAAGATAAGGGCGATCATTACCTGATCAATGGGCAAAAGATTTGGACCTCTTACGCAGATAAGGCCGACTGGATCTTCTGTTTGGTTCGTACAGATAATTCTGGATCCAAGCATGAAGGTATTAGTTTCGTGCTGTTTGACATGGCGAGCCCCGGCGTGACGGTGAAGCCCATCAAACTAATCAGCGGCTCGTCGCCTTTTTGCGAGACATTTTTTGACAATGCCACAGCGTTGAAGAAAAACGTGGTGGGTGAAGTCGGTAAGGGCTGGACCATCGCGAAGTATCTGTTGACTCACGAACGTGAAATGATCTCGGCGTTTGGTACTTCGACCAGTAAGAAAACCATAGGTCAACGCGCGGCTCAAGTTTTAGGTACCGATGCGAGCGGCAGATTGCGAGCCGGTACGTTGCGATCCGTTATTGCTCAGTATCAGCTGGATACTCAAGCATTTACGGCCACCATGGAGCGCGTTAAAGACGAAGCGAAAGCAGGGCAGGGTTTGGGGCCGGCTTCGTCCATTTTTAAATACTACGGTACTGAGTTGAACAAGCGCCGGAACGAGCTCGTACTTTCGGTTGAAGGTGAGCAGGCCCTCGGTTGGGATGGCGATGAGTATCGAGGGGGTGAAATGGCGCGGGCTTGGTTACGATCAAAAGGAAACTCGATCGAAGGCGGCACTTCGGAAGTGCAACTCAACATTGTGGCCAAGCGTGTGCTTGGTTTGCCAGACGCATAAGGAGCCGTTATGACACTCGTACTCAATGAAGAAGAGATCATGCTGCGTGATTCAGCGGCGGGATTTTTAGCGGAATCGGCCAATGTGAGCGCGTTTCGAGCTCACCGAGATAACCCTACAGCATCAGGCTTTGACCGCGCGCTGTGGGAATCAATCGCAGAGATGGGCTGGTGCGGTATAGCGATTGATGAGCAATACGGTGGCCTGAGTTACGGTTTTACGGGTCTTGGCTTGGTGCTCGAGCAAATGGGAAAACATCTTTCTGTGTCGCCGTTTAACAGCACCGTATTAATGGCGGGGAGTCTGTTGGAACAGTGCGGTACCGAGGCACAGAAGCAAGAGTGGCTGCCAAAAATTGCGTCTGGTGAAGTGGTGATGACGCTCGCTATTCAAGAGGGCACTTTCTTCGACTTAGATCAGCTGTCGCAGTCGGTAACGACCGCGCCAGATGGATTTACAGTGCAAGTCGAAAAGCGCCAGGTTCTCGATGCGATAGCGGCCGATGCCTTCCTGGTGGTGGGCAGAGACAGTGACGGTTTTCAGGGCTTTATTATGAGTGCTGCCGATGTCAGTGTGCAGGCACAATCGATGGTAGATGCGCGAAGCAGTGGAACCGTCGTGGTAAATACGACGTGCGGTAAGGACGCTCAACTCAATCCCGCAGCAATGAATGGCAAGGGGCTGACTCGAGCGCTTGATCAAATTCATATTGGTCTTGCAGCGGAGCTGTTGGGCTTGTCGACCGAGGCTTTTGAGCGCACCGTCGCGTATTTGCGTGAGCGCAAACAATTCGGCAAGGTGATCGGCAGCTTTCAGGGTCTTCAGCATCGAGCAGCCGACTTATTTGCCGAATTGGAACTGTGCCGCTCGATTGTTTTGCAGGCACTTCGCGCCGTGGATTCGGGCGACGAGCTAGGTGGTTTGGCGAGCGCTGCGAAGGCAAAAGTCGCGCAAATATCGCAGCGAGCGACCAATGAAGGTATTCAGATGCATGGTGGTATCGGCATGACCGATGAATACGACATCGGTTTTTTCATTAAACGTGCTCGAGTCTTAGAGCACACATTGGGCGACTTTCATTACCACTTAGATCGGTTCGCAGTAAAAGGCGGCTACTAGCATGTCAGAGGTGTCGATACCGGCAGTGATTGAATCGCTCGATGCGGCGGTTGCTCGTCTGACCGAGCCTGGTGCGCCATTCGAGCTGTCACAAGCCGTTTTGCGTGGTTATGACTATCCCGTATATGCATCAATCCCCGCCAATTTAGGCGACTACTTTGATTTTATGCGCAAGCATGGTGACGCTGAATTTTTGGTGTATCAGGAGCAGCGTCTCACTTATCTCGAAACGCTCGAACTGGCGCTCGGACTGGCCGCCAAGCTTGCCGCCGAAGGTGTGGTGCATGGTGACCGGATTGCGATTGTCTCGCGCAATAATCCTGAGTGGATTATCGCCTTTATCGCAGCGGTTTCGATGGGTGCTGTCGCCGTCCCCATGAATGGTTGGTGGACGACAGATGAGCTCGATTACGCGATTGATGACTCAGGTGCGAAGTGGGTTGTCGCAGACGCTGAGCGCGTGCAACGATTAACACCACTGATCGATAAGTATGCACTGAGTATTATTGCGACCGACGAAGAGGCGGCTGCGCTCATTGGGGCGCCAACTGTCCAAGCTTGGGGTCTGGCCGGACAAAGCCTCGACTGGGTTAAGCCCACAGTGGACCCCGATGACAACGCAACGATTTTGTACACGTCAGGCTCTACCGGTCATCCAAAAGGCGTCTTATCGACCCACCGAGGCGTTCTGTCGGCACTTTACAGCTGGCTTTTGATGGGCGTGGCCTCGAAGCAGGTGCCAGAACTCGCGCCGTCTGGTTCGGCGGGGAACTCGCAGCCAGTCGGTTTATTAACGGTTCCTTTGTTCCACTGTACTGCGAGTCACTCGGCATTTATGTTGTCGATATTGCCCGGTCGCAAGCTCATTATTATGTATAAGTGGGATGTCGAAGAAGCCATGCGGCTGATCGAATTGGAACGGATCAACTGGATGACCGGTGTGCCGACGATGTCTGCAGAATTACAGCGGGCCGCCCAGACCACAACGCGAGATTTGTCGTCACTCGCAGAAGTCTACGCCGGCGGTGCGGCAAGACCGGCGGATCATGTCGAGAAGCTCGCCAAAACCTTTAAGCGATCCTCTCCGGGCTTAGGGTACGGGTTGACGGAAACGAATGCGCTGGGCGCGTTCAATAGCGGTGTTCTTTATTTGGCCAATCCATCGAGTACGGGTCGCGCGGTTCCTGCGGTGACTCAGTTCAAGATCATCGATTCCAAAGGCACTTCACTGCCAGCCAATGAGATCGGTGAAGTCTGTATGAAGTCCCCTGCGAATGCGGTAGGGTATTGGAATAAGCCAGAGGCGACTGCATCAGCCTTTGTCGAGGGTTGGTTCCACACGGGTGATTTGGGCAAGCTCGATGAGTATGGATTTTTGAGTATCGTCGATCGAATTAAAGACATCATCATCCGAGGGGGAGAGAATATCAGCTGTATCGAGGTCGAGGCTGCGATTTGTGCGCACCCTCTGGTACTTGAGGCCGCTGTGTTTGGTGTGCCTGACGATCGATTAGGAGAGGCCGTCGGGGCGGTAATTGTGCTGTCTGAGCCTATGGTAGAGCCGCTTTCAGAGTTGCGCGCTTATCTCAATAACTCGCTAGCCGCCTTTAAACAGCCCGCTTACGTTTGGGTGCATGATGGTGAGCTGCCCCGAACGGCGACGGGTAAGATTTTTAAACGAGAGTTGAAACAGTTTTATACCGACACTTTAATAGCTCAGCAATAAAAGAGGGAAGAGTATGGATTTGGGGATTACAGAAAGACTAGAGCCGCTGTTGCACAGTGTGAAGACGTTTATCGAGCAAGAGATAGTGCCACTCGAGGCCGAGTATTGGACCGAGGTGGATACCGGAAGTCGCTGGGAGTTTACTGCGCGACAGACTGAAATTTTAGAGAGCCTAAAATCCAAAGCGCGAGAGCAGGGTCTGTGGAATTTCTTCTTAACCGGTGAGCACGGCTATGGATTGACTACCGTCGAGTACGCGTACTTGGCAGAAGAAATGGGGAAAACCCCACTCGGCGCAGAAGTCTTTAATTGCGCCGCGCCAGATACCGGCAACATGGAAGTGCTCCACAAGTATGGCACCGAAGCTCAGAAAGCCCAGTGGCTCGAACCACTGCTGAATGGTGAAATCAGATCTGCTTACGCCATGACAGAGCCCGGCGTGGCGTCTTCGGATGCGACCAATATCTCGACCAATGCGGTTTTAGATGGCGATGAGTGGGTGATCAATGGTGAGAAACACTGGATCTCGGGTGCCGGTGATCCGCGCTGCAAAATTATGATTGTGATGGTGAAAACTAGCCCTAATGCGCCGACTCACCAGCAACAGTCACAGATTTTGGTGCCGACCTCTACACCTGGTGTTGAAATGCTGCGTCCAATGACAGTCTTCGGCGAGGACGATGCGCCGCATGGTCATATGCACCTGCGCTTTAACAACGTTCGAGTCCCCAAAGACAATATTATTTTGGGCGAGGGGCGTGGTTTTGAGATCTCACAAGGTCGCCTAGGGCCAGGCCGTATTCACCATTGTATGCGCGCTTTGGGTGCTGCCGAAAAAGCCTTGCAGCTGCTGTGTGAAAGAGCTGTTTCAAGAACTGCTTTTGGTCGTCCACTGGCTAAGCTGGGCGGTAACGTCGATATCATTGCCAACGCGCGAATGGCGATTGAGATGAACCGTTTATTGACCTTAAAAACGGCTTGGTTGATGGATAATATCGATCCTAAAGAAGCCAGAATTTGGATTTCGATGATTAAAACAACGGTACCCAATGCCGTCCTCCAAATCGTCGATGATGCTATTCAGATGTTTGGTGGTCTGGGTGTGTCGCAGGATACACCCTTAGCGGGCATGTATAAGGGGCTTCGCACCTTGCGATTGGCGGATGGTCCAGATGCTGTGCATCGCATGGTGGTCGGACGCCACGAGTTGCGCAAATATATGCAGGCCGATGCGCCCAACGCGACTTTTAGAGATGGCTGATGGGTAACCCCGTTGCATTGAAAATCAACCAGATAGTAAATCAGGAGAGTGAGTATGGCAGTTATGGTCGTTCCAAAAGAGGAGTTTACCTCTTACGCAGGACATACCTTTGAACCCGGCGCATGGATTGAGGTGACCCAAGATCGCATCAATCAGTTTGCTGATTGCACCGAGGATTTTCAGTTCATTCATCTCGATCAAGAGCGAGCGGCAGCGACCCCTTTTGGCGGTACTATCGCGCACGGTTTCTTGACCTTGTCGCTGTTGGTCAAGATGTGTGAAGAGAACGCTATCGCCCCTGAAGGTGTGGTGATGGGCATTAATTATGGTTTCGACAAAATTCGATTCTTAGCACCAGTGCGCGCGGGCAAAAGGGTCCGTGCGAGAAGCCAAATTGTGAGTATCGAAGCGAAAGATGGCGGACGTTTTGTGACCAAGCAGGCGGTTTCGGTCGAGATTGAAGGTGAGGAAACGCCAGCACTGATTGCCGAGTGGCTGGGTATGGTCGTTACCGCTTAATCTGCGCTTGCGATAAGGCTGATTCATTATTTTAAAGGAGGAAGGAATGACAATTCGTTACGATGGACAGGTGGCTATCGTCACCGGTGCCGGTGGTGGACTCGGTCGATCACACGCGATTGCGCTGGCTGCTCGCGGTGCAAAAGTGGTCATCAATGATCTGGGTGGTTCGGTAGACGGCAGTGGTGGTTCCAGTGATGCTGCAAAGGCCGTGGTAGCGGAGATCGAAGCCGCTGGTGGAGAAGCGATGGCGAACGGTGCCAACGTTGCCGATTATGCTCAAGTCGAACAGATGGTAGCCGATACGATGGCGCGCTGGGGCCGGATTGATATCCTGGTCAATAATGCCGGTATTCTGCGCGACAAGAGTTTTGCTAAGGGATCTCTTGAAGACTTCAGTTTGGTTGTAGATGTCCACTTGATGGGTAGCGTGAACTGCACCAAAGCATGTTGGGACATTATGCGCGATCAGGCGTATGGCAGAATCGTTGTCACCACCAGTTCTAGCGGTTTATACGGTAATTTTGGCCAAACCAACTACGGTTCGGCAAAAATGGGTGTGATTGGCATGATGAACACGCTCGTGCTCGAGGGCGCGAAGTACAACATTCATGTCAATGCTCTGGCACCTACTGCGGGCACAAGAATGACTGAAGGTCTGATTCAAGGAGAAGCTTTCGACTTGCTGACCCCTGAGACAGTAACGCCTGCGGTACTGTTCATGGTGTCAAAAGAAGGACCTAACAGAACGATACTGAGCGCTGGTGCGGGTGGTTATGCCGTCGCTAAAGTCGTTGAAACCGAGGGCATGTGGTTGCCCCCGGAAGATCAAACACCTGAGGGAATTGCGGCTAACTGGGATCAGATTAATGATTTCAACAGCGTGCGAGAGCTCAAAGCAGGTGGTGAACAAACCCTTAAATTCGTTATGGCAGCGGCGTCAGGCCTCGGCATTCCTTTGGAGTAAGCAGTTATGAGTCAACGAGAAGCAGTTATTGTGAGCACGGCTCGCACCCCGATCGCCAAGGCGTATCGCGGCGGTTTTAATAATCTGGGTGGCGCGAGCTTAGGCGCAGCGTCGGTCGCCGAAGCGGTCAGACGCGCGGGTATCGACCCCTCAGAAATCGAAGATGTCATCATGGGTTCAGCGCTTCAGCAAGGCGCCACCGGCACTAACATTGCACGTCAGATCGCGCTTCGTGCGGGCTTACCCGTTACTGTGAGCGGGATGACGATTGATCGACAGTGTTCGTCAGGATTAATGGCAGTGGCGACTGGTGCCAAGCAGATCATTGATGACGGTATGTCGGTCGTGGTTGGTGGTGGTCTCGAGTCGATCTCGCTGGTGCAGAATGAGCACATGAATCTGCACCGTATGGTCGATGAAGAGCTCATGAAGATGGCGCCAAATATCCACATGCCCATGCTTCAAACTGCAGAGATTGTTGCTAAGCGCTACGGTATCTCTCGCGACGCGATGGATGAGTATGGTTTTCAATCACAGCAGCGAACTGCGCAGGCCTACGCCGAAGGGCGCTATGACGCTGAGCTGGTGCCAGTGACTTGCGAGCGCATCGTCTGGAATAAAGAGACGGGTGAGCAGTCTACAGCAGAAGGTACAGTCAGCGCTGATGAAGGTGTAAGAGCCACGACCCTTGAAGGTCTGTCTGGCCTACGAACTGTGATAGAGGGCGGCACTATTACGGCAGGTAATGCATCGCAGCTGTCGGATGGATCATCAGCTCAAGTGATTATGGATTCTAAGCTGGCGGAACAGCGCGGTCTCGAGCCTCTTGGTGCATACCGCGGGATTGCCGTCGCAGGCTGTGAGCCCGACGAAATGGGTATCGGTCCTATTTTTGCAGTGCCCAAACTGCTCAAGCAACACGGTCTTAGCGTTAACGATATCGGTTTGTGGGAATTGAACGAGGCGTTTGCGGTGCAGGTATTGTACTGCCGCGATAAGCTTGGTATCGATAACGACAAGCTGAATGTCAGCGGTGGCGCCATCTCTATTGGCCACCCTTATGGCATGAGTGGCTCGCGCATGATTGGGCACGCCTTGATCGAAGGCAAGCGACGCGGCGTTAAATACGTGGTTATCACAATGTGTGTTGGCGGCGGTATGGGCGCGGCGGGCTTGTTCGAAGTCTATTAATTAGCAGAGGGGAAATTTATGAAGGCAGTGGTGTGTAAAACTTTGGGTCCGGCAACCTCGTTATGTTACGAAGACAACTGGGCTGATCCAGTCTGTGGTGACGGTGAAGTGCTGGTCGACATTAAAGCCGCTGGATTAAATTTCCCCGATGTTTTGATTATCGAGGGTAAGTATCAGTTTCAACCGCAACTCCCGTTTATTCCCGGTGGCGAGTGTGCCGGCATCGTGGCTGAAGTTGGCGCCGGCGTAACTCATGTTAAGCCCGGTGATGCCGTAATTTGTATGATCCAGACAGGCGGGTTTGCTTCACGTGTGGCGGCACTCGGTCATGCGGTTTTCCCAATGCCGCCCGGGTTAAGCTTCGAGCAGGCAGCCGGTGTGAGCATGACGTACTTTACCTCGCACCACGCCCTAAAGCAGCGAGCGCAGTTACAGCCCGGTGAGACACTTTTGGTTATGGGTGCTGCCGGCGGTGTTGGTTCAACTGCGATCGAGTTGGGCAAGTGGATGGGCGCTAAAGTGATTGCTGCGGCGAGCTCAGACGAAAAGCTCGAGTTTTGTAAGGCGCTGGGCGCTGACGAAGTGATCAACTATTCTAAGGAAGATCTGAAATCAGTGTTAAAAACCATGACCAATGGGCGCGGTGTTGATGTTGTCTATGACCCAGTCGGGGGTGATTTTGCAGAGCCGGCGCTCAGGAATATGGCTTGGAATGGACGTTATTTGGTGGTCGGATTTGCCAGTGGCCCAATTCCTAAGATTCCTCTCAATCTCGCTTTGCTAAAAGGCTGTGCCATCGTGGGTGTTTTCTGGGGGCGTTTTGTTACCGAAGAGCCCAAACTGCATCTCGAGAACGTGGCTGAGCTGTGGGGGTTGTTCGAAAATAAAGTGCTCAACCCGCAGGTCACCGAGAGCTTTGCTCTGAGCGATTATCAGGCGGCTTTTGAGTGTATGACCGAACGACGTGCACGAGGCAAGGTGATTCTTACCACTGGGGATTAGTCATGAGTGACTTTCAGTTTGCCACTGCTCCCCGAGTTATCTGCGAGGCTGGCGCTGCCGGGCGGTTAGCCGATTATTGCAGAGATTTGGGGATAAGCTGCCCACTCATCGTGACAGATCCTGGACTCATTGCGATCAACTTGGTGCCGCCTTTACTCGATGCGATGACTCAATCGGGCGTCGAGTATTGTCTTTTCGATCGAGTCGCCGAAGATCCTCCCGAGGCGGTGGTGTTCTCAGCGGTAGAGGCCGGAGCCCGCTGCGATGGCGTCATTGGGTTAGGTGGTGGAAGCTCAATGGATGTTGCTAAGGTGGTCGCAGCACTCCTTGGTGGTCCGCAACCACTGTCGGACATGTATGGCGTTGATCAAGTCAATCAAGACCGTATGCCCCTGATTTTGGTGCCTACGACAGCAGGGACAGGATCAGAAGTAACCCCAGTGGCTGTTATTACCACCGGTGAGACCACCAAAGCAGGCGTGTCATCAAGGCGCTTGTTACCCGATCTTGCTGTGTTAGATGTTGAGTTAACAATGAATCTCCCGTCTCGTATTACCGCGATGACCGGTATTGACGCTATGGTTCACGCAATCGAAGCCTACACCTCGAAGCATAAAAAAAATCCGGTGAGCGACATGCTGGCGAAAGAGGCACTCCGCTTGCTGGCAGGTGCACTGCCCAAAGTACTGGCCGAGGGCTCGAACCAAGGCGCCCGGCGCGATATGCTCTTGGGTGCTCATTTAGCCGGACAAGCCTTCGCTAACGCGCCGGTCGCTGCAGTGCATGCTTTGGCCTACCCGCTAGGCGGGCATTTTCATATTCCCCACGGTCTCAGCAATTCGCTGGTGCTAGTGCCGGTGCTCCGTTTTAATACCTCCGAGGCGCAAGCGCTTTATGCCGAGTTGGCCGACTGCGTGCTACCTGGGGTCCAGGGCGACCAAGCCACGCGATGTGAGTTGTTCATCTCGGAATTAGCGGCTTTGATTCGCTTGTCGGGTTTGCCAACCAATCTCGCGGATGCGGATGTGCCAGAAGCGGCGCTGCCAACGCTTGCGAGCGATGCCATGTTGCAACAGCGTTTGCTGGTGAATAATCCGCGGGCTGTCACTGAAACCGACGCGCTGGCAATTTATCAAGCCGCTTATCAAGCAGGCATCTAAGTGCGGCCCACTCGAGATCAGTTTCTAACGTTTTATCCGATTACTACGCGCTGGTCAGATAATGATGTGTATGGCCATATCAACAACGTGGTGTACTACAGTTATTTTGACAGCATCGCGAATCGATTCTTGATTGAAGAGGGTGGGCTCGATATCACGAGCAGTGCCGAGATTGCCTTTGTGGTGTCGTCTGGGTGCGATTATTACCAGCCGATTGCTTATCCCCAAGCGATCGAGGGCGGGCTTGCGGTAGAGCACTTGGGTCGTTCATCGGTACGATATCGCATTGGTATCTTCGCCACGGGTGCGTCCGAGGCCTCTGCCTGTGGCTTTTTTACCCATGTGTTTGTCAAGCGTGACAGCCAGGCGTCCTGCCCGATTCCTGAAGCGATCCGCAGCGCGCTATCTCGGCTCGCGCCTTAGAGTTTCCGAGAGAGTAAAAGTGCCACGAGCATGAGTCCTACGAACAGTGCTGAGGCAAGGTGGGGGTAGTGAGGGTCGATCTGGTAGAGATATCCCGCGCCTACAGGGCCAATGCCAAATCCAATCGCTGGACAGCCTGCAATCATGCCGGCAGCGGCACCCTGTTCATGCGGTGCAACCGCAAGTGAGGTCGCAGAAATAATCGAGGGCATGGTACACCCCACGCCCATACCCATCACACCCATGCCTAATGCAATCAGAACAAAGTTGTTGCTCGAGGCAATGACCAGTGCGCCAGCACTAATGAGTCCTAATCCGATCTTTATAAATTGGCCCGGCTGAAGGTTGACCCATTGCATTACGATGGTTTGTATCACTAGCGTGAAACTGGCGGAGGTGAGCATCGCGATACCCGTTAACTGAGCCGTACGAACACCTGTTAGCTTGAGCTGATCTTGCAGAAAAAATCCGAGAGTTTGCTGAACTCCGGCAAAGCCCATGAAAGTGCCAATGGCAATAATGACGAAAGGCCAAATACGCGAGTCGGAGTAGCGTAATTTCAGGGCATTGTGACGAGGCTGTCGATCGGCCGGTGGTGTCGGAGGAATAATCTTCCAGACTAAAACGGCCATAATCAGAGCTAAAACGGCAGCGGCGTAGAGTGGCGCCATCAGACCAAAGGTGGCGGTCGCGCCTGCAAATGCTGGACCAAGGATCATGCCCATACTTGTGGCGGTACCGAGTTTTGCCATCGTCTTTGTGCGTTTCTCGGGCGTTGTATGGTCGGCGGCATATGCCGTGGTGCTGGGCCCGGTAGCCGACATAATCGCTGCATGCAAGCAACGAGCTACGAGCAGTGATGCGAACAAGCCCGCACCGGATAACGTGCCGTTGATACCGAGTATAAAAATGCTTGCGAATGCGGTGGTGCCAAAACAGTAACCCACCAACCCAATTAAGATCACCGGTCGTCGGCCGACACGATCACTCAACCGGCCCCAGTAAGGGGAGGCAAAACCAAAGGTTAACGACGAGCAGGCGATCAGTGTCGTGATTGCGAGCTCGCTCATTTCGACTTGTCGACCGAGCGGCGCGAGAATCGCAAAGGTCATGGATTGTCCCATTCCAATCGCGACCAAACTCGCTATTAGCAGAGCGAAGTGCTTGGTGGGGAACGTGTTGGAGCTCATAAAACTCGGGGCCTATTTTTGAAACCATGAAAGCCAGCGTGGGTAGCTCACCGGGAATAGTCGAGCAATTAAACTGACCCACTGCGCATCGCGGCCTATAAGACAGCGGGGCGCTCGTTGGTCGATCGCACGAAAAATAGTGGTAGCTGCTTGAGCGGGTGTCGAGGGCGCCATGGTATCAAAATCTGCTGCTGCCTGCTCGGAGTTTGTATCGGAATTTAAGATCGTTGCACTGCGGGCAATATTGGTCTTGATTCCACCAGGGTGGACGCAACAGACGTGAATAGCCTCTGCTGCTAACTCTTGTCGCAGTGCTTCAGTGTAGCCTCTGACCGCGAACTTTGAGGCATTGTAAGCAGACTGCGAGGGCACGCTGATGAGACCAAAGATAGAAGAGATATTGACCAAGTGAGGGTCAGTTGATCGACGCAGTAAGGGCAAGAACGCCTTTGAGCCGTTGACGACGCCCCAAAAGTTGACATCCATGACTCGAGCAATAGCCTCATTCGATTGCACATCTGCGTTGGCAATAAGAGCAATGCCGGCGTTATTAATAATGATATCGACTCCACCAAAGGACGTATCGATATCATCCCGCCACTGCTGTACTTCAGAGAGACTACTCACGTCGACTCGGTGGACTAGGCATTGTTCGTTGGATAGGCCCTTCTGGTCGCGCCATTGAAGTAAGGCTTCAAGATTGAGGTCGCTCAAGGCCAGCAAATGCCCGCGTTGCAGAGCCATCTCGGCCAGTGCTTGACCGATACCACTGGCCGCGCCAGTAATCGCTGTAATTGTTCTCTGCACAATCTTCTCCTTGTTTATTTAGGGCGTCTACTCTATCATGCGCGATTAAATGTACGAGCTAAAATTTAACCACATTGAATTTCCTAGAGCTGCCAGCAGTTTGGTATTCAATGGTCAATTAAAGCGAGATTTGGGCTAACCAATCTCGCTTTTTTTGAGCCCGCTACTTATGAATTTCGCTTTAATTTCAGGAGGTGTTCTTGTTCACGCCAGCCATACTCGCCCTTGAAAATGGACGTGTGTTTCGAGGGGAAGCGATTGGAGCGATGGGGTCTGTCGTTGGCGAAGTGGTTTTCAATACCGCGATGTCGGGATATCAAGAAATCCTAACCGATCCTTCATACGCTAAACAGATTGTGACGCTGACCTACCCCCACATCGGTAATACCGGTTGTAACTCTGAGGATGAAGAGTCGTCATCAGTGTGGGCTCAGGGTTTGATTATCCGAGATCTGCCATTGGTCGCATCTAACTATCGGTCACAGGAAGACTTATCTCACTACCTTAAGCGCAACAATATCCTGGGCATCGCAGAGATTGACACGCGCGCGTTGACTCAGGTTCTGCGCCAGCAAGGGGCCCTGTCAGGCTGTATTATGGCGGGTGATGATATCGATGAGGCTGCCGCGATAGGGCAAGCGAAGGCGTTCAAAGGTTTAAAAGGAATGGATCTGGCCCAGCACGTGACTACAGATGCGCCGTTCGAGTGGCGTTCGGGTAGCTGGATCTGGAATCAAGGTTTCAGTGAGCTGTCCGATGCAAATGAGCAGTTCCACGTGGTCGCTTATGATTTTGGTGCAAAGCGAAATATCCTACGAATGCTTGTCGACCGCGGTTGTCGTTTGACGGTTGTACCTGCAACGACACCTGCCGATGCGGTTCTTGCGCTGCAACCCGATGGTGTATTTTTATCGAATGGCCCTGGGGATCCAGAGCCCTGCACCTATGCCATTAGCGCCATTCAACAGATTTTAACGACCGATATCCCCGTCTTTGGTATTTGTTTGGGACATCAGCTTTTGGGCTTAGCCAGCGGCGCCTCGACTCTAAAGATGAAGTTCGGGCACCACGGTGCGAATCATCCGGTTCAAGATTTGCGCAGTCAGCGCGTCATGATTACCAGCCAGAATCACGGTTTTGCGATCGACGATAGCCATATGCCGGAGTGTTTAGAAGTGACTCACGTGTCACTCTTTGATGGATCTGTGCAAGGAATTCAGCGCAAGGATAAACCCGCATTCAGTTTTCAGGGACATCCAGAAGCGAGCCCAGGCCCGCACGATGCAGCCCACCTTTTTGACCACTTTATTGAGCTTATGACGGCGCGCAAGGAAGACTAAACCGACATGCCAAAACGTACCGATATCAAGAGTATTTTAATTCTAGGCGCCGGACCGATTGTGATTGGGCAGGCTTGCGAGTTCGATTACTCCGGAGCTCAAGCCTGTAAAGCGCTGCGCGAAGAGGGTTACCGGGTCATTCTGGTGAACTCCAATCCGGCGACCATAATGACGGACCCCTCGATGGCGGATGCGACCTATATCGAGCCCATCGAATGGGAGACTGTGGCCCGTATCATCGAGGTGGAGCAGCCCGATGCCTTGTTGCCCACTATGGGCGGGCAAACGGCACTTAACTGCGCCCTCGATCTTGATAAGCACGGCGTTCTTGCGAAGTACGGTGTCGAGATGATTGGCGCGACCAAAGAAGCCATTGATAAAGCCGAAGATCGGCAGCTGTTTGACGATGCTATGAAGCGGATTGGCCTAGAAACGCCACGCGCTTTGACGGCGCACTCCCTGAGTGAGGCTTATGAAGTACTCGAAAATATCGGCTTGCCTTGTATCATCCGTCCGTCGTTTACCATGGGCGGTTCAGGCGGTGGGATTGCATATAACCGCGAAGAGTTTGAAGAGATCTGTATCCGTGGCTTTGATCTGTCTCCGACCAACGAGTTGTTAATTGACGAGAGCTTGATTGGTTGGAAAGAGTTTGAGATGGAAGTTGTCAGAGACAAGAACGACAACTGTATCATCGTCTGTTCAATTGAAAATTTTGACGCCATGGGCGTGCACACCGGTGACAGCATTACCGTAGCGCCGGCACAGACTTTGACCGATAAAGAACTGCAGATTATGCGCGATGCTTCGCTTGCAGTGCTGCGTGAGATTGGCGTTGAGACAGGTGGATCCAACGTCCAGTTTGGGCAAGATCCCAAAACTGGGCGCTTTGTGGTGATCGAGATGAATCCTCGGGTCTCTCGATCTTCCGCGCTAGCCTCTAAGGCGACGGGCTTTCCTATTGCGAAAGTGGCTGCAAAGCTTGCTGTTGGCTACACCCTTGATGAACTCAAAAACGATATCACTGGCGGAGCCACGCCTGCTTCATTCGAGCCCGCCATCGATTATGTCGTGACTAAAATACCGCGCTTTGCCTTCGAAAAATTTGATACTGCAAACTCGCGGCTGACCACTCAGATGAAGTCTGTGGGTGAGGTCATGGCTATCGGCCGGACTTTCCAGGAATCGTTGCAGAAAGCCATGCGTGGTCTCGAGGTTGATTCCGCTGGTTTCGAGCATCAGATCGATGTCATGAATCTTGACCAGCGTGATGAGCTCATCAATGAATTGACTAACCCGGGTCCAGATCGGTTGTGGTTCTTGGGCGACGCATTCCGAGCCGGCTTAAGTGTGGATGAGGTGTATAAGCTCTCGGGCGTTGATCCGTGGTTTCTAGTGCAAATCGAGGATCTTATCAAGACCGAAGATTCGCTCAAGAATACCGAGCTCGAAGAGATTGATCACCGCTTAATGTGGCGTCTAAAGCGCAAAGGTTTTGCTGATAAACGCCTAGCGGTACTGTTAAATAAAGAAGAGTCCACCGTGCGTGATTATCGCCAGGGTTTGGGTATTCGACCAGTGTATAAGCGCGTTGATACTTGTGCGGCTGAATTCGCTTCTGAGACTGCGTATCTTTACTCGACCTACGAAGAAGAGTGCGAAGCTCGGCCTACCGATCGGAAGAAAATTGTCGTGTTAGGCGGCGGCCCCAATCGGATTGGACAGGGTATCGAGTTTGACTACTGTTGCGTGCATGCAGCTCTGGCAATGCGCGAGGATGGCTACGAAGCCATCATGGTGAACTGTAATCCCGAGACCGTCTCAACCGATTACGATACGTCTGATCGCCTGTTTTTCGAGCCGGTGACGATTGAAGATGTGCTCGAAATTATCGATTTAGAAAAGCCAGTTGGTGTGATTGTGCAGTTTGGCGGGCAAACGCCGCTCAAGCTGGCACGAGCGCTCGAAGCGAAAGGCGTTCCTATTATTGGCACCAGCCCTGACGCGATTGATCGCGCTGAAGACAGAGAGCGCTTTCAGCATATGATTCAAAAGCTGGGATTGCGCCAGCCAGCTAATACCACTGTGCGATCGGTCGATGCGGCATTGGCTGCCGCGGCAACTATCGGCTACCCACTGGTTGTGCGGCCCTCATATGTTTTGGGCGGTCGAGCCATGGAAATTGTATTTCGCGAGGAAGATCTCCTCCGGTATATGAAAACGGCAGTCCTAGTGTCTGCAGATTCGCCAGTGTTGCTGGACAGTTTTTTGAGTGCCGCAATCGAGGTAGATATTGACGCAGTAAGCGATGGTAAAACGGTGGTCATTGGGGCCATCATGCAGCATATCGAGCAAGCGGGTGTTCACTCCGGTGACTCTGCCTGCGCCTTGCCGCCCTACAATTTAGGGATGGATGTTCAGAATGAAATGCGCGAGCAGGTCAAGCGTATGGCGCTTGAGTTGGGCGTTTGTGGTCTGATGAATGTGCAGCTCGCGTGGCAAGATGATCAGATCTATGTCATCGAAGTGAATCCCCGCGCCTCACGAACTGTGCCTTTTGTGTCGAAATGTATTGGCGTGTCGCTGGCTAAGATTGCGGCTCGATGTATGGCAGGGCAGAGTCTGGAATCACAGGGTTTTACTGAAGAAATTATTCCTAACTACTTCTCGGTGAAAGAGGCAGTCCTGCCGTTCAACAAGTTCCCTGGCGTCGATCCGATTTTGGGACCAGAAATGAAGTCTACCGGAGAAGTGATGGGCACCGGTGCGACCTTCCCAGACGCGTTCGCCAAAGCTCAGCTTGCCTCTGGTGGCAATGCGCCCAGAGAGGGCACGGTACTTATCAGTGTTCGCGATGTCGATAAGCCAGGTGTTGTTAAGGTAGCAAGAAGTTTAGCCAGTATTGGTTACACTATCGCAGCGACAGGCGGCACAGCAGCTGCACTTGAGCAAGCGGGCCTGACAGTCGAGCGGGTGAACAAGGTGAGTGAGGGAAGGCCGCATATTGTCGATTTCATTAAGAATGATCGGGCGAGTTTGATTATTAATACCACCGAGGGCCGTCGTGCTATCCTAGATTCAGCGCCGATACGAGCCAGTGCAGAGGCTCATCGGGTTTTTTACACCACTACCTTAGCAGGTGCTGAGGCGGTCTGTATGACGTTGATGCAAGAAGACGACAAGCAGGTACGCCGTCTGCAAGACTTACATGGAGGCTTGCGAGCATGAATAAAGTACCAATGACCAAGGCGGGTGAGCTCGCTCTCAGAGAAGAGTTGGAGCGCTTGCGCAAGCAAGATCGGCCGCGCATTATTCAGGCGATTGCGGATGCTCGAGAGCACGGCGATTTGAAAGAGAATGCCGAGTATCACGCAGCGCGAGAGCAGCAGAGTTTCACCGAAGGGCGCATCATGGAGATCGAGTCAAAGCTCTCTTATGCGCAGGTGATTGACGTGACCACGATCCCTCATACAGGCAAAGTGATATTTGGTACCACAGTCGATTTGATCAACCTAGACAACGATCAAGCAGTCACCTACCGAATCGTGGGCGATGACGAAGCTGACATAAAGCGTAACCGCATCTCGATCAGCTCTCCAATTGCTCGCGCACTCATCGGCAAAGAAGAGGGTGATGTGGTGACCGTTAAGGCGCCCAGTGGTGATGTCGAGTATGAAATCGATCAGGTGCGCCACGACCCATAGCGGGTCATTTACAAGGGTCTAATTAAGTTGGACAGTTTTGGGTTGGCTTTGGCGCTTTTGCGCAATAACAACGCTGTTCCACCGATGGATTGCACGGCTTCAGCTTTGAGCGCGGAGCACACGGTAGCAATTAACTCAGTCTTGCTGTCTCGCTCAATGCCATTGCACTTGATCTTGATTAATTCGTGATCATTGAGTGCGCGATCAAGTTCCGCCATGATGTTGTCGGTAAGACCAGCACCTGCGATCGTAACAACGGGCTTGAGTTTGTGTCCGATGCCTTTGTAATGTCGTTTATCGATGTTCTTCATGGTGTTCAGTCTTTGATCACGGGTCGCGGATGATACACAGGTCTTGGCAGCAATTAAATGATTTGAAGGCGGGCATGGCGAAAAAAAAATCCTCAAGTAAAGCGTGGATGAAAGAGCATCGAGACGATCCTTACGTTCAGCGTGCGCTGAAAGAAGGTTATCGATCACGCGCGTGTTATAAGTTGATCGAGCTGAATGAGAGAGATCGCTTATTGAAATCGGGCATGACCGTGGTCGATTTGGGCTCGGCCCCCGGCGGTTGGTCTCAGGTCGCATCGCGGATTGTGGGGCACAAAGGGCGCACCATTGCGACTGACATTTTGGCTATGGATACGCTCGAAGATGTTGAGTTTATTCAAGGTGATTTTACCGAAGAGACCGTATTTAAAGCGCTCATTAGCTGCATTGGTACGGAACCCGTAGACCTTGTCATGTCCGACATGGCGCCCAATTTCAGTGGTTTGCCTGCCGTAGATCAGCCTCGAGCGATGTACTTGGTTGAACTGGCTGTGGATATGGCCTCGAAAGTGCTAGCGCCGAAAGGAACGTTTATTGCCAAGGTGTTTCAGGGTGAGGGTTTTGACGAGGTCTTTCGCAACTTAAAAGCCAATTATGACGCGGTTGTTACTCGCAAACCGGAAGCGTCGAGACCCCGCTCACGCGAGGTGTATCTGGTGGCGAAAGGCTTCAACCCCAGTTGATTTTCTGCATCGAGCCCCCATGTCACATTGTGAAGCAGTTAACGAGCCCGGAAAGCGAAACGTGACCGAGGTCAGGTTTATGCCACAATTTGACGCATCGTCCTGCCAAAAGTGAGCCAAGCAGTTATACTCGCTGTATAAAGCGTGATGCAGTAGACAGAACCCTAACGGATCGGCTTAGAGCCGACATAAACGCCGCAACAAAAGACGAGCGGCAAGAGAGGTAGCTTCGTGAACAATGTAACCAGGAACTTATTGCTGTGGCTGGTGATTGCCGCCGTGTTGATGTCCATCTTCAACAACTTCAGTATGCAGCAGCCGACCGAGCAGGTGGGTTACTCAGACTTTATTTCTGAGGTGCGTAACGATCGTGTCCGCAGTGTGTTGGTCGAAGGTCTCACCATCAATGCTGAGCGATTCGACGGCTCTCGCTTTGAGACAGTGCGACCCATGATCGAAGACCCTCGACTGATGGACGACATGCTGGAGCACCAAGTCATTGTTGAAGGTAAAAAACCAGAGCAACAAAGCATCTGGATGCAGCTCCTCGTAGCGAGCTTCCCAATTCTTATCATCATTGCTGTCTTTATGTTTTTTATGCGTCAAATGCAGGGTGGTGGCGGTGGCCGCGGTGGCCCTATGAGCTTCGGGAAAAGTAAGGCGCGCTTGTTGGGTGAAGATCAAATTACCACGACTTTTGCGGATGTGGCCGGGGTGGATGAGGCCAAGGAAGACGTGCAAGAGCTGGTTGAGTTTTTAAGAGATCCCTCGCGCTTCCAAAAGTTAGGGGGACGAATCCCCCGTGGTGTTTTGATGGCAGGTCAGCCGGGTACAGGTAAAACTCTGCTCGCTAAAGCCATCGCCGGCGAAGCTAAAGTCCCCTTCTTCTCGATTTCAGGTTCTGACTTCGTTGAGATGTTTGTAGGTGTGGGTGCGTCGCGGGTTCGAGATATGTTCGAACAAGCCAAAAAGCAGGCGCCGTGTATCATCTTCATAGATGAGATCGACGCAGTCGGGCGTCACCGAGGTACTGGGATGGGTGGTGGTCACGATGAGCGTGAGCAAACTCTGAACCAACTATTGGTCGAAATGGATGGCTTCGAAGCGAACGATGGTGTGATTGTGATCGCCGCGACCAACCGGCCAGATGTGCTTGATCCAGCGTTGTTGCGACCAGGTCGTTTCGATCGACAAGTCGTCGTCGGTCTGCCAGACATTCGAGGTCGAGAACAAATTCTGAAGGTACATATGCGTAAAGTGCCTTTGCGTGAAGACGTTGAACCCTCAAAAATAGCACGCGGCACCCCCGGTTTTTCAGGCGCTGATCTTGCCAACTTGGTTAACGAAGCGGCTCTATTTGCAGCACGCTCAGGAGCGCGCAAGGTGGGTATGCAGCAGTTCGAGTTGGCGAAAGATAAGATCATGATGGGGGCAGAGCGCAAGTCGATGGTGATGTCAGAGTCAGAAAAGCGCAATACGGCATACCACGAAGCCGGCCACGCCATTGTGGGCAGAATTGTTCCTGAGCATGATCCAGTCTACAAAGTGTCTATTATCCCCCGCGGAAGGGCACTTGGCGTGACCATGTTTTTGCCTGAAGAGGATCGTTACAGTCACAGCAGACGGTTCATCATTAGCTCGATCTGCAGTTTGTTTGGTGGTCGAATTGCAGAAGAGATGACGCTCGGCAAAGATGGTGTCACCACGGGTGCATCGAACGATATCCAGAGAGCGACGCAGATGGCCCGAAAAATGGTTACTCAGTGGGGCTTATCTGAGAAACTCGGTCCGTTGATGTACGACCAGGCTGAGGAGGAGGTCTTCTTAGGGCGCACGGCGGGTCAGCACCAGAAGAGTTTATCGAGTGATACCGCCAAGCTGATTGATCAAGAGGTCCGATCCATTATTGATGAGTGTTATGGAACCGCGCAGAAGATTCTGGAAGAGAATATCGATAAGTTGCACAGCATGGCAGATGCGCTGATGCATTACGAAACGATCGACTCTGATCAGATCGACGACATCATGGCGGGTAGAGAAGTCCGTGAGCCAAAAGATTGGGGTGACTCATCGTCTGGCGATGGTGGTGCCTCTACTGGATCGGAATCCAAAGCAACAGACTCTGCCTCGCCTATCGGAGGTCCTGCTAGCGAGCACTGAGTTTCGTGATATTTCCTCTCATGCCCCCGCACGCGATAGTGCTGGGGCGAACCCTATCTTTCCCAGCTGTCATGGGCGTGGTAAATACCACGCCCGACTCATTTTCAGATGGCGGCACTTTATTTACTGACGCTCGTCTCAATATGGATCGTGCTTTTGACCGTTGCGCTGAGATGGTGGCAAATGGCGCCAGTATTATTGACATTGGCGGCGAGAGTACCCGTCCGGGTGCAAAGCCTATCAGCGAGCAAGAGGAGCTCGATAGGGTGATTCCTCTGGTTGAGCGGGTCAGCGAACAACTCGATGTCGCCTTATCGATTGATACCTCTTCTCCAATTGTTATGACCGAGGGCGCCAAGGCGGGTGCTCACATCATTAACGATGTTAGGGCGTTGCAACGCCCAGGTGCTGTCGAGGCTGCAGCTGCAACCCAGTTAAGTCTCTGTTTGATGCACATGCAGGGCGAGCCAACGTCGATGCAACAGAGCCCTCGCTATGACTCGGTGACCGATGAGGTCGTTCAGTTTTTGCAAGATCGGCTCGCGGTGTGTCAGGCAGCGGGTATTCCCAAGAATCGCTTATGGATTGACCCCGGATTTGGGTTTGGAAAATCTTTGGCGCATAATACGCAGTTAATGCGAGATCTGAGGCGATTCATAGCTTTATCTCATCCCGTTTTAATTGGAGTGTCTCGCAAATCAATGATTGGTGCGATCACCGGGCGCGAGGTCAATGACAGAATGCCTGGTGGCATTGCTTTCGCAACATGGGCTTTAACTCAAGGTGTTCAAGTGATCAGAACCCATGATGTGGCAGAGACTGTGGATGCCTTGAATGTGATTAAAGCCCTGAGGGAAGAATAATGAAAAAACGCTACTTTGGAACCGATGGGATTCGCGGAGAAGTCGGCATAGACCCAATTACGCCCGATTTTATGCTGAAATTGGGCTGGGCCGCCGGCAAAGTATTTGCGGAACAGGCGACCAAAAATCGTGCCCTTGTGGTAATTGGCAAAGATACCCGAGTGTCGGGATACATGTTCGAGTCGGCACTCGAGGCTGGCTTGGTCGCTGCTGGTGTCGATGTGCGACTGCTTGGACCGATGCCTACGCCCGCGATTTCAGTCATGACGCAAACACTGAATGCAACCGCAGGAATTGTGATTAGCGCATCGCATAACCCTTTCCAAGATAATGGCATTAAGTTTTTTGGGCATGATGGCGCTAAGCTGAGCGATGAGATGGAATTCAGAATCGAGGCGATGATTGATCGTCCATTGGTCACCT
>OBNU01000015.1_pt1 | contig 34710 bp, 27 predicted proteins | sample 1494211 | NCBI WGS metagenome assembly OBNU01 (sample SAMEA3275559, study PRJEB22092) | marine metagenome | biome: ENVO:01000252 "freshwater lake biome"; feature: ENVO:00002042 "surface water"; material: ENVO:00000021 "freshwater lake" | collected 2014-06-21T10:00:00+00 | depth 2 m | reverse complement strand
TTGGTATGACACAAAGAGTGCGAGTAGAAGTGAGTGATCAGATTGCTCTGGTGACGCTCAATCGCCCTGAGAAAATGAATGCGCTTGATCCCGAGATGTTCGAAGCGATTAACGGAACCATTGACCAGCTTGCAGGCCGAGATGATGTTCGGGTTGTGGTTTTGCAGGGTGAGGGTAGAGCTTTCTGTGCAGGTTTGGATCTGAGCAATTTCACCAGTCAAAATCAATCCAGCGGCACTCTAGAGACGCGAACTCATGGGTTAGCGAATAGCTTTCAGCAGGTTGCGTGGGGCTGGCGACAATTACCGATGCCGGTTATTTGTGCAGTTCACGGTATCTCGTTTGGCGGTGGTTTTCAGATCATGTCGGGTGCAGATATCCGGTTTATTCATCCTGCAACCCGCTGTTCCATTATGGAAATGCGCTGGGGGCTCGTACCTGACATGGGTGGTTTCCCCCTATGGCGCGGCAATGTCCGAGACGATCAACTACGTCAGTTAATTTATACTAATGAAGAGTTCACCGGTATAGAGGCTCAAGCGATGGGTTTTGCCACGCACGTGGATGAAGATCCCAAAGCTGCTGCGATGGCTCTGGCGCAGGTAATTGCCGCTAAAAACCCGCAGGCTATTCGAGCCAGCAAAACAATCTGCAACGCTCTTGGAGATGCGACTGACGAACAGTTACTCCTCGCGGAATCGATCGAGCAAGAGGCAGTGATAGGACGACCGAATCAGATAGAGGCGGTAATGGCGCAAATGGAAGGACGTGCTCCTCGATTCGTTGACTGAACTGGCACCCTCGGGAATGGGAGTTTGGTGAGGCAGGAAAGGATAGGGATAGCTGCAGTGCAAGGGTTGCCAAAGTTGTATAGTTTTCGGCGCTGTCCTTACGCTATTCGGGCTAGAATGGCATTGCTAGCTGCCGACGTGGGCTTTGATCTGATCGAGGTAGATTTAAAGAATAAGCCTGCGGAGCTCTCGAGGCTCTCAGCGAAAGCAACGGTTCCTGTGCTCGTGTTAGCGGATGATTGGATCATTGATGAGAGTCGAGAGATTATCAGTTGGGCCTTAAGTCACTCTGATCCGGAGGGATGGCTCGACTGCGATCAAGATCGAGCCGCAAAGCTGATTACCGATTGCGATGGCCCTTTCAAGTATTGGCTTGATCGCTATAAATACCATGTTGGTTATCCCGATGCCTCTCAGAGCGACTACCGTGCCGAGGCCCTCAATTGCCTGCACTCATGGGATACAATCCTGCGTCAACAGCCTTTTCTTATGGGAGACCGTAGGAGTGTGGCTGATCTTTGTTTATTCCCTTTCGTACGCCAGTTTGCCAACGTCGATCGCCTTTGGTTTGACCAACAGACATCCTTATCCGCATTGCGAAAATGGCTCAATGTGTGGCTCGAGGATACATTGTTCGAGCGCGCTATGCGCAAGGTCTAAGCAGCGCCGCTGCGGTGCCATTCGCTGAGTAATCTTGTTATCATCACCTCCGAATATAGAGCCACAATCCCAACCAATTCCCTTGCTTTTAGTAAAAATAAAGAGGAAAAGTCATGCATCGTCCAGAGCCAGATTTCAATCTAGCAAAACAGATTTTACGCCAGGCAGATCTTGCGCCAGAGCGAACAGCCCTTATTTTTGAAGGCCACAAATCCACCTACGGTGAGTTTGCGCACAAGATCCGACGCTTGGCGAGGCTGCTCAAGCAGAGTGGTGTTTGTATTGGTGATCGGGTTGCGTTCTTGGGGTTTAATCAGCCTGCGTTTCTCGAGACCATGTTGGCAACTATCTCACTTGGCGCGGTATTCGTTCCTTTAAATTTTCGCTTAACAGGTCAGGAACTGAAATTTATTATTAATGACGCTGGTGTGCACACGCTCATTACCGATGCCACGCTCTCTGAAACAATCAATGACGTGCGCAGTGAGCTCCCGTGTCGTCATTACTTTTCGGTTGAGGGCGGCTGCGAGAACTTTAACGATCTTGAGACTGCGATCAGTCAACTAGAGCCACTTGAGAATACCGTCTTCTGTGACGCTCACACAACGCTTCTTATTATGTATACCTCTGGCACGACAGGGTTGCCGAAGGGCGCAATGCTAAGTCATGGCAACATAATCTGGAACAATGTGAATGCATCCTATGCCTTCGGGAGTGCGCGCGGAGATGTCGCGTTGACGGCGGCACCTCTGTTTCATATTGGTGGACTGAACGTGATGACAATCGCCACGTTGCAGGCAGGTAATCCTCTAGTGTTGCTGCGTCACTTTGACCCGGCGGCGACTTTAGACGCCATTTCGGAGCATGGCGTAACACACATGTTTGGTGCGCCGGCAATGTTCTTGTTTATGTCGCAACACCCTAGCTTTGGCAGTGCCGATTTAAGCTCTGTGAAGATGTTCATCGTGGGTGGCGGCCCTGTTCCAGAGCCTCTAATCCGTCTTTACGGAGAGCGTGGCGTTACGTTTTGTCAGGGTTATGGTTTAACAGAAACGTCTCCGTTCTCGGCTTTCTTAGGCGCGGAGCGCTGTCTTGAAAAAGTCGGTTCTGCTGGATTGCCTCCGGTAATGTCAGACTTACGGATTGTTGATAGCCAAAATCAACCGGTTGCTGTCGGAGAGCGGGGGGAGGTCTGCTGCAAGGGTCCCAATATCATGAAGGGTTATTGGAACCGTCCCGAGGCTACTGCAGAAGCGATAGATGCCGAGGGTTGGTTTCATTCAGGAGATATCGGTTATTTAGATGATGAAGGCTATTTGTATATCTGTGACCGGGTCAAAGATATGGTAATTTCCGGTGGTGAAAATGTGTATCCAGCAGAGGTCGAGAGCGTACTTTATCAGCATCCAGATATTGCGGAAGTTGCAGTGATCGGTCTTCCAGATCCTAAATGGGGTGAGGCAGTGACTGCGGTGGTTGCGCTTAACCCCAATACAAGCCTCACATTGGAGTCACTGCGCGAATTCGCCACGCCCTTACTGGCGCGCTACAAGTTGCCGCTTGGTTTACATATCGTCGATCAATTGCCCAGAAATCCAGCGGGCAAGGTGCTTAAGTTTAAGTTAAGAGAACAGTTCTCTTAGTCTTATGTCATTCAACCGAGGGTTGGAGTAAGAGCGTGCCCTCATGGGTGCGCTCTTACTTTTGAGTCCTTGCTACGAGGGTTGGCGTCAGCACCAATAGTGCTGTGACCAACAGCAAAGCTGGCACGGTGGATATCACCACCAGGGTCCATCCAAACTGAGATAACAGTGCGCCTGCGAGCAGACTGCCGACAGCCGAGGTCCCAAAGACAGCCGCCTCATTGATGGCCTGCGCTTTAAAGCGTTCCTCGGGCTGATAGGTTTTTATCAACAGTGTCGTACCACCCACGAACATGAAATTCCAACCCAGGCCCAAAAGGATCAGAGCTGCGGTATAGTGCATAATAGCCTGTCCAGTCAGGGCGATAGCTACGGTGACGATATAAATGGCTACGCCCCAACCGATGATGTTTCGCTCACCATAGCGGGTGATCAAATAGCCGGAAAATAGAGAGGGGACATACATTCCCAACACATGAGCTCGGATGACGGCAGCCGTGTCCTCCATACTGTGCCCATCGATCACATGCATCGAAACTGGGGTGGCTGTCATCAAGTAGGTCATAACGCCATAGCCCACAGTGCCTGAGATGACGGCAAGCAGAAATGGGGGACTCTGCAAGAGTCCGGACACACTCCTGCTCGGCATCGCAGCGTTGAGCGCTACCTGGTCGAAGGATTTCGGTAACTTAAGGAACAAGAGTACAACAGCGCCAATCAAGAATAAGACAGCTGCGAGCAGGAGTGCGCCAATAAAACCATTGTCACTGACGGTGTTGCCCTGCGCTATTAGCTCTGGCCCTACCATTGCGCCACCGATACTGCCCGCGAGAATCAGCGATATCGCGAGTCCTGCCCGCGACACGTCAACACTCTCGGCCGCTGCAAATCTGAGTTGAGCACTGAAGGCAAGACACACACCAATCAAGCCGGTTGCAAGGCAGTACTGCCAAAAGCGAGTTTGAGCAATTGAATCAGCGGCCAGCCACAGCGAAAAGCTTGCTGCGAGCGCGGCACCGATAAATCCAATTTGTCTACCGAACAAGTTCATCAGCCACGACGCGGGGATTGTTCCAATCGCAGTACCTAGGACCATCAGAGACACCGGGAGTGTGGCGAGATTCGGCGATGATGCAAGTTTGGCGCCTACGATACCCCCAAAGGTGACGGTAATAACCGATCCAGAAACGAAGATAAGCTGCGCGATGATGAGTAAGCTGATATTTCGACGAGCGTGTTGCATATGTAATCTCTGGCTAATGAGGGCAGTTGAGCGGCGCGGAACTCTACCCCTGTAAGCTGAGTGTGATCCTGCTGCGCCTATAATAAACCATCATCGGATCAAAGCGAGCGCTGAATCTGACAGCGATTGGCAGCGGTCTATAAGTACTTCCGAGGGGGTTAAGCGCAGATTGCGGGGCCAGCTGGGCTGTTAAGTACTTGGCTTATGCGGTCAGTTTCGTTTGATTAACTTGTTTTTACGGGGATTGTGGTTCGAGTCCTGCCAGTACTAAGCGGTTAGTGGTTCGAATAAGGACCAAAAAAAAGCGGCCCCGAAGAGCCGCTCAATAAGTACTGGGACCTAGCGTTGGTATTACTTCATGTCAAACCGATCAGAAGTCATGACCTTCACCCATGCAGCGACGAAATCGTTCACAAACTTCTCGCCGCCATCGTTCGCCGCGTACACTTCGGCTACCGCTCTCAGCTCTGAGCTCGAGCCAAACATCAGATCTACGGGTGTCGCAGTCCACTTAAGTTCACCGGTGCTTCGATCGCGACCTTCGTAAATACCTTCTGAGTTCGCTGGTGACCAGACGGTGCTCATATCGAGTAAGTTTACGAAGTAGTCGGTGCTTAATGTGCCGGGGCGATCCGTAAATACACCGTGTTTGACACCGCTCGTGTTGGCATCAAGAGCTCTAAGGCCACCGGCTAAGACGGTCATTTCTGGCACTGTAAGGCCCAACAAGTTGGCTTTGTCGATCATCATTTTGACCGGCGACGACCACGATGCGTCAGTGTAGTAGTTTCGGAAACCATCAGCATTTGGCTCTAACACCGCAAACGATGCGACATCGGTCTGATCTTGAGTGGCATCTGCGCGGCCCGGTGAAAACGGTACGGTGACAGAATAACCCGCTTCTTTTGCAGCCTGCTCAATTGCGGTGGCGCCTGCAAGCACAATCAAATCCGCCAATGACACCTGCTTACCTCTGCGAGCGTTGTCATTGAAGTCGGCTTGCACTTGCTCTAAAGCCGCTATTACCGTGCTGAGTTCATCAGGTGTATTTGCCGCCCATCCGTTTTGTGGCTCCAGACGAACGCGAGCGCCATTGGCTCCACCACGCATGTCAGTGCCGCGGAAGCTTGAAGCTGAGGACCAAGCCGCTCGAACCAGCGCCTGTGTGCTCAAGCCAGTATCGAGGATTGCTTGCTTGAGTTTAGCAATGTCTCGGTCGCCAATAACACGATAGTCCACCTCGGGAATCGGGTCTTGCCATACCAATGTCTCGCTAGGGGCATCGTTGCCGATGTAGCGAGCAGCGGGACCCATGTCTCGGTGAGTCAACTTAAACCACGCTTTTGCAAAAGCGAGTTCAAACTCTTCTGGATTCTTGTGGAATCGCTCCGAGATCGCGCGGTAGGCGGGATCCATCTTCAACGATAGATCAGTCGTAAACATAATAGGCGCATGTCGCTTGCCTTCTACGTGGGCATCGGGCACTAAGTTAGCCGCTTGACCATCTGCGGGAATCCACTGGATCGCCCCTGCAGGACTGCGTGTTTGTACCCACTCATAGGCGAATAAATTGTCTAGGTACTGTGTGGTCCATGCGGTCGGGTTAACAGACCAAGCACCTTCTAATCCACTGGTGATGGTGTCTTCAGCATTCCCTTTGCCACAAGAGTTTTTCCACCCCAGGCCCTGTTCTTCAAGTCCAGCTGCGGTAGGCTCTGGTCCCACGCACTCCTCAGGATTACCGGCACCATGTGCTTTACCAAAGGTGTGACCGCCTGCGATCAACGCGACCGTCTCTTCATCATTCATTGCCATTCGGCCGAACGTTTCGCGGATGTCCTTGGCCGCTAACAGCGGGTCGGGAATACCATTCGGACCCTCTGGGTTGACATAGATCAAGCCCATTTGTACCGCGGCAAGTGGACGCTCCAATTCGCGATCGCCGTGGTATCGTTTGTCGCCCAGAAACTCGTTCTCGGGTCCCCAATACACCAAATCAGGTTCCCAATCATCTGCGCGTCCACCCGCAAAACCAAAGGTTTTGAAGCCCATCGACTCGAGCGCCACATTACCAGTTAAAACCATCAGGTCAGCCCATGAAATGCTGCGACCATACTTCTGTTTGATTGGCCAAAGCAGGCGTCTAGCCTTGTCTAAGTTGCCGTTGTCGGGCCAGCTGTTGAGTGGTTCAAAACGCTGCTGACCGCCACCTGCACCGCCTCGGCCATCACTGATTCTGTAGGTACCGGCGCTGTGCCACGCCATCCGAATGAAGAAAGGTCCGTAGTGGCCGTAGTCGGCAGGCCACCAATCTTGCGAGTCGGTCAATAAGACCGCGATCTCATCTTTAAGTGCCTGAAGATCAAGCTTCGAGAATTCTTCGGCATAGTCGAAGTCTGTGCCGTAGGGATTAGAGACGGGTGAATGCTGTCGTAATGGGGTCAGGTTAATGGCATCTGGCCACCAGAACTGAGTGGTTTTGGCCGCTTCCATCGCACTCGTGCTTGCGCCCGAGATCGACAGTGATATGGCCACCGCTGCAGCGACGGCTAAGGGAGACTTACGGATTTTCATTGTTATACCCTCCAGAGGATAAGTGATGATTCTTATTAATGTGAGTCAGTGCCCAGTCGGCACCTATGCAAACTGCTCACACTCTAGCCGCTGCAGGCGACGAGTGGAATTGATTAATTTCGAATGAGTCGATCGTTTTTTTTAATCGGTTCAAGAAAAGCGATATGTTTATCACTATCGGCATGTGATTTTTGAACTCGTTTTCGGCCCTGCGGTTTCACACTTGCTGCTGCTGTCTCTTTATCGGTTAAACTAGGCGCTCTCTCTGCGGCACGAGCACACCTGGTGGAGCCCACAATTAAATCAGTCAAATTCGATCAGCATTCACCGAGCGATGCCCTCAACCTTGCGTGCACGGTCGATGCGCGCTTGGCCGATTTAATGTGCAACGATTTAAGCGAGCGGGGATTCAGTGTGCAACCGTCTTGTTTGGATCTGGGTCTGATTGCTGCGCTTCAGGAGCAAGTCTTTGCCCTACCGCATGAGGAATTTAATGCTGCTGGGGTAGGGCGGCAAAAGAACTTTATGCGCAACGATTTTATTCGGTCAGATGAAGTGTGTTGGATCGTTGGAGACACTGAGGCTGGCGCTGCATGGTTACAATGGACGGAGTCGTTGCGATTAGCGATCAATCAAAGGCTCTTCATGGGTCTATTTTCGTTCGAAAGTCATTACGCTCGTTACCGTCCAGGTGCACGTTATAAGCGGCATCTTGATGCTTTTCGTGGCAATAGTAATCGAGTCTTGTCGATTGTGGCATACCTGAATAACGACTGGCTGCAGCAAGACGGCGGGGAACTCGTGCTCTACCGCGACCAAAAAGATAGGGTCGGTCTAAAAGTGACGCCTGTCGCAGGCACCGTGGTGTTGTTTTTGAGCGAGGTGTTTCCGCACGAGGTATTGCCGGCCTCGCGTGATCGCTACTCTGTTGCGGGCTGGTACAGGATCAACGCCAGCAGCGCGGCTCAACTTGATCCACCCAGTTGATCCAGCTCTGACGCACAGGCTTGGATCGCAAGCACCAAGCTACCGTGTACCGATATGTTATTCTGCGTTGAAATGCGGCCGAGCTGTGAGACGAAGCGAGTGCGCCATGAGATGTTTGCAACAGACATCTGCGACCGTATCAATTACACTTTTCGTTTGTTTATGAGGAGATACACCCCAAATGATAAAAAGATTCTTTGGTGCCGTGGGCAGATTCTTGGCCGCTGTGCGTTCAGTAGTCCTTAACGTCATTACGTTTGGTTTGGTGATGGCAATCGTTGTTGGTATCGCGCAATCAATATTTGATCGCCCTGAGGCTCTATCGGCTGAGGGCAAAGTGCTGACCATCGCACCCAAAGGGCTAGTGCTCGATCAGGCAGTCTATGCAGACGAGTTTGAATTTCCCTTTGATTTTTCCGATGAAGGACAACTGCAGACACGCGATTTAATTCGACTGTTGCGTGCTGCCGCCGACGATGAAACGCTCGCTGGCGTTCTGATTGACTTCAGTAATGTAGGTTTCACAGGCCCTTCCACAGCACTTGTGGTCGCAGAAGAATTGAGCCAGCTGCGAGACTCTGGGAAACCCATCATTGCGTATAGCCGATCGCTCAGTACTGGGAGCTACATGATGGCGGCACAAGCTGACGAGATCTATGTGCATCCAGCGGGCGCGGTCTCTATCTCAGGTTTGGGTGGATACCGAGATTATACGCGTGAGCTTACCGATAAACTGCGAATCAATATCCACAACTACTCGCAAGGGCAGTATAAATCTGCCACGGAAGGTTTGACACGCAACAACATGAGTGAAGCGGACCGAGAGCAGAGAACGGCGATGCTTGATCCTATATGGTCAGCCATGAAGGGTAAGATGGCAGCGGCGCGCGATGTCGACTCATCAGTGATTCAAACGATGGCTGACGACTATTCTTTGCCACTGCTTGACGAAGCTGGGTACAACAATCTAGAAATGGCGGAATCCCTTGGTTTAATTGATGGCACCATGAACTTCCCTGAGTTTCGGGAGCATATGATGGAGCGATTTGGGGAAGTGACCAAAGACAATCGCCAGACCTATCCGACCATCAGTTATTCTGAATATATGCAGACGATTGAGCCGGAAAAAGAGGACGCATCAGAGTCTGTCGCAGTCGTTTTCGTGCAGGGCGGTATTCAGGAAGGTCCTCAAGGGCCGGGTATTGCAGGTGCAGATGATATCGCCAGTTTGTTAAGAAAGGCGTACTCGAAAGAGGAGACCAAGGCGATTGTGCTCAGAGTGAATAGTCCGGGAGGATCTATCATTGCGAGCGAAATGATTCGCGATGAAGTGTCCGCGGCACAGCGTAAAGGGATTCCAGTCGTGGTTTCTATGGGCGATGTGGCTGCCTCGGGTGGTGTTTGGGTGAGCATGTCAGCGGATAAGATTTTTGCTGAGCCAACAACGATATCAGGTTCTATTGGTGTAGCCGTAGCCTTCCCTACCTTCGAACGCGTCACTGAGTGGGCCGGTATTACTTTCGACGGTGTGGTAACAGCGGAGCATGCAGACTGGAGTCCGGTATTACCCATGAGTGATAAGCTCGATGGTCTGTTTGCTCGGTGGGCGTCAACTGCCTATGATCGGTTCGTGAACTTAGTCGCTGAAGGGCGCAACAAAGAAGCCGATTACATCAGATCAATTGCGGGTGGGCGTGTCTGGATTGGCACTGCCGCGCAGGAACTTGGCTTAGTCGATGAACTCGGTGATTTTGAGGATGCGATTGCCGCAGCGGCGGAGTTGGCGCAATTATCATCTTACTCGGTCGATTATGTCACCAAATCACCGTCTGAATGGGTGGCGATTTTACAAGAGCTGCAGAAAGGGCTGTCGTTCACGGTCGCGTCACCAGTCGTTGTATATGGTGATTATGCGGCTCGTATTCTGGGAGTCCTTGAGGATGTGTCAGAGCCTAAAGCCACTGTGCTCTGTAGCGAATGTTTTGTGGAGCTATAACGACGGGTCTGAATTGTACCGCTTGACCCTCTCGACATGATGTTGTGTAGAGGGGTCAAGCGAGTTCACCTCGGTGCCACTGCCGAGCAGATTGTTCGTGAGCTGCTTGCCTAGTTCAACGCCCCATTGATCAAACGAGTTGATTCCCCACAGCGATCCCTGAACAAACACCTTGTGCTCGTAGAGCGCAACCAAGGCCCCAAGAGAGTGCGGGTTTAACGTTTCCATCGTGATCAGGGTTGACGGCTTGTTGCCCGGATAATGGCGCGAATACTCGTGTTCAGGGGCGTCTTTTCCGGTCATTAAAGCAGCAGCTTGCGCCAGCATATTCATTAATAATGTGGTGTGGTGCTCGACGTTAGACAGTGCGTCGGTGAGTGGTGCAATAAAGTCAACTGGGACCACGTGAGTGCCCTGATGCAAGAGTTGGAAGAACGCATGTTGCCCGTTGGTTCCCGTTTGACCCCATAGAATCGGTGCAGTCGACGTGGCAGCACGATGGTTATTTCGAAGACTGCTCTTGCCGTTACTTTCCATGTCGAGTTGCTGCAGATAGGCACTTAATAGCCCTAGTCGCTCACAATAGGGAATGACAGCGACCGTAGGGAACTGTTTGAAGTTGATGTACCAAAGCCCAATAAGAGCCATCAGAACGGGAAGATTCCGATCAAAGGGTGTTTGGGCAAAGTGAACATCCATGGCGTGAGCACCCGATAGCAGATTCATGAACTCCTCTGGCCCAATCGCACACGCTAAGCCAAATCCGACACTTGACCACAGTGAATAACGGCCACCGACCCAGGTTTCGAAGGGAAGGATCCGGTCCGGATGAATACCATAAGCGAGCGCGATCTCTGGCGCGGCGGTGAGTGCGACAACGTGCTCTGAATGTTCAATGTGGTCGATGCCCAAGGTGTCTCGATACCACTGCAGTGCTGTTTTGGCGTTGAGCAGAGTTTCTTGAGTCGTAAAGGTTTTACTGGCGATCGCCGTAAGGGTTGTTTCCGGATCCAGTTGAGCGAGTAGGGTCCGTATTTCAGCGCCATCGACGTTGGCAATAAAATGGATTCTGATGTCTTTACTACGGTATTCCCGAAGCGCTTCGTACGCCATCCTCGGGCCCAAATCTGAGCCGCCGATACCAATATTAATGATGTCAGTGATAGCTTTACCGGAGCTGCCGAGCCACTGTTGAGAGTGGACAGCGCGCGCCGCTGCCAGTAGTTGAGCTCTCTGCTCGGCAATGGTTGCTCGCAGTGCGGAGCTAATCCCAGTGAGCTGACTAAAATCGCGGAGCGCAGGATGAAGTACGGCGCGATCCTCGGTCTCATTAATTTTTTCTGCATTGAAGAGCGCTGCGCGATGGTCAGACAGAGTGGACGACTCAGCGAACGCCAGCAACAACTCTAGCTGAGGCTGAGAAACCAGGTTTTTGCTGAGATCTACCGACAATCCCGCAACATCAATGCTGAGACGCGATAAACGGTTTGGCTCACTCGTAAATAGATTGGTCAGCGATTGTGGAGCAAGAGCGGCTGTACTGAGCTGAGCCCAGTAGGGGCTTTGGTCTGGGCGAAAATCGTACACGTGTTAAACTCCTGCTGTGGATAAGCTCGCTTGATCTTAATGGGTCATAGTTTAACACGCCCTGCTTCTAAGATACGAACCGAGCGCGCCGAAGGAAATGATGATGCGATCTGAAGACGAACATTGGATGCAACACGCTGTTGCCTTGGCGCGTTACTCGGCGACCTTAGATGAGGTACCTGTGGGCTCTGTCGTAGTACTCGACCAGGCGATCATCGGGCGCGGTCATAATCAACCCATTACCTCAAATGATCCGAGCGCTCATGCTGAGGTTATGGCAATCCGCGATGCATGCATCAAGATGGACAATTATAGGCTACCCAACGCTACCCTTTACGTGACTCTGGAACCTTGTTTGATGTGTGTCGGAACGATTGTACATGCGCGCATCAAACGAGTGGTGTTCAGTGCGAGAGAGCCTAAAGCAGGTGCGGTTTGCAGTCGTTGTGCTGGATTCGAGTTAGAGCACTTGAATCATCGTGTTGAGTGGTCAGAGGGCATCTGTGCAGGTGAATCGGCGACACTCCTTTCAGAGTTTTTTAAGGCCAAACGTCGCTGGGCTCGTTCAATCTGAGACACAGTTTTAGAACCCTTGCAGTGAGAGCCGCTGCAGGGTGTGTGGTAAATAATCGATGCTGTCATGGGGGTTGAGCGCTTGACCTTCAGAGATATCTCGCCACTCTAGAATATTACGATAATGGCGGATATTCTGGACGTAGGTTACGGCCTCGCTACCCCGAGCGTAGCCGTAGCGGGCCTTGCGGTAGTAGACCGGTTTTTGTAACTTGGGCAATTGTTGCATGACATCTTCCCAAGCGTGAGGGTCACCGCCTTCCTCTGCCGCGAGAATCCGCGCATCGTTTAGGTGTCCCATGCCGACGTTGTAGGCGGCCATGGCTAAATAGGTTCGATCCGGTTCAGCGACTTCTGGAGCGAGACGCCGCCGCAGTTGATTCAAATAGCGCGCTCCACCTCGGAGGCTTTGAAGTGGATTCAGACGGTCTGTCACATCGAGCTCATTCGCGGTGCGTTGGGTCAGCATCATCATCCCGCGAACGCCGGTATATGATTTTGCTTTTGGATTCCAATGGGACTCTTGATACGCAATCGCTGCCAGCAATGCCCAGTCGATATTAAATTCATGCGCTACTTGTCGGATCAGATTTTCGTATTGCGGCAGCTCGGTTTCCATGTTGCGCGAAAAAGTATACGAGCCAGACCGAGAAACCAGCGGCTCGAAACTAAAAAATTCTTCGGCGAGTCCAGCCAAGACGCCATTATTGCTGGTGTCGGAAATAAAGGCGTCAAGGGCGTCGACGAGAGCTGCGCTTTGACCCTTGCTACTGGCGTACCAGACCAGCGACTGTGACACCGGGAGCGTAAATGCGACTTTTAGTCGAGGAAATAGGGGCTGCTGCAGCGAATACTCATAGTCATCTAGGATCGCAAATGGGCTGTCCTCGCTGATACTGTCGAGTAAATCGGTGGCATCAACGCTGGCAATAGCTTCCCAGCGTAGCTTTGGGTGCTCTTGCACCAGTTGCTCAAGCAGTTGAGCATGGCTGGATTCGGCAGGGACGATGATGACATGATCATACAGATCTTCGATCGAGGTGGGTCTAAAGCTGCCTGATTGGTAAATCACCTGTGGTTTTACTGTGAAATAAGCCTGCGAATGCAAGAAATCATTGGCTCGTTGATCAGTGAGCGTGAGTCCAGCGGCAGCGATGTGCGCAGTGCCCTCGCGCAGATTCCTGAACATGCCGGGCAGGGTATTGGTATTAACCATCACCAGATCAACGCCCAGGCCATCGGCGAAGCGCTTCATGAGCTGATACTCAAATCCAGTGGAGCCGGTGTTATCGCGGTAGAACGTGGTCGGACTCGTGCGGGTGACGACTCTCAGTTCTCCACTTTTGCGAATTTCTTCAAGTGTATCCGATGGCTCGCAGCCAGCTAAGAATAATGCACCTACAGCGAACAGCAGCGACTGTATTAAACGCTTGGGAGTCAGTTGGTACTTTATGAGCCAAGTCGTCGCCAGTTCGCCCCAACTAGGGTAAACTGCGCACCTTTCTGGTCTTAGACAGCATGGAGTCTTATTAGACATGCTCATTCTCCGCGGCGGCGTCGCACTCTCTGACTTTCGTCTCATCAAGATCAACCAGCAGCTGTCGCATCTCGCTACCGGTTATCGAGTCGTAGATACCCATTACGCGTACCTGGTCGCCCTGAGATCGCCGTTGAACGAGACGCAGCTCGGACGACTCACCGCGCTCTTGAGCGCAGCCTCCGAGATTCCGTTGAGTGACGACCTCGTCGATCAGTGTATCGTAAGTCCTCGCGTGGGTACTATATCCCCGTGGTCATCGAAAGCAACCGAGATCGCGCGGCAGTGCAGCTTGGCGGACGTGTTGCGAATTGAGCGCGTGTTGGTGTATCGGCTGGATCAATCGCTCAAAGCCAATGATGAGCGCTCTCTGACGCCACTGTGGGATCGTATGACCCAATCAGTGTGGCGCGACTGGGGAGCACTAGCGTCCCTTTTTGCAGAACATGATCCCGCACCGTTAGAGCAGGTCCCAGTATGGTCAAGTGGCACTTCAGAGGGTCTGCTCACGGCGAATCAAAAGCTTGGACTGGCGCTTGCTGAAGATGAGGTCGATTATTTAACAGACAGCTTTACAGCGCTCGGTCGGGATGCAACTGACGTTGAGTTGATGATGTTTGCGCAAGCCAATTCTGAGCATTGTCGGCACAAGATTTTTAATGCCAGCTGGACCATTGATGGGATTGATCAGCCTTATTCTCTGTTCCAAATGATACGCAACACCTATGAAAAGTCTGGCACACAGGTGTTATCGGCTTATTCTGACAATGCTGCCGTGATAGAAGGCACCGACGGCTATCGATTCTATCCCTGTTACGAGTCTGGACAATATACCGAAAGTTATGAGCCGATCCACTTGCTCATGAAGGTAGAAACACACAATCATCCAACGGCGATAGAGCCATTTTCTGGAGCTGCAACCGGTGCCGGTGGTGAGATCAGAGATGAAGGGGCGGTGGGTCGAGGCTCGAAACCTAAAGTCGGTCTGACCGGTTTTAGTGTGTCACATTTGCAACTCGCGGATTTTCCAAGACCGTGGGAGAGCGATTACGGTAAGCCAACTCGGATCGTATCGGCGCTGGATATTATGATAGACGGCCCTCTTGGTGGCGCCGCTTTCAACAATGAGTTCGGACGTCCCAATTTGAATGGCTACTTTAGAAGTTTTGAACTCAGTCTAAACTCCGGAGACCAGTCACAGGTGTTCGGATACCACAAGCCGATTATGATTGCGGGTGGTTACGGTAACATTCGCGCTGAACACGTTCAAAAAGGCGAATTTGGCCCAGGAGCCCACCTGGTTGTGCTTGGTGGACCGGCGATGCAGATTGGCTTAGGTGGCGGTGCAGCGTCGTCGATGGCAAGCGGCAGTTCCGATGAAAGTCTAGATTTTGCGTCGGTTCAGCGCCATAACCCCGAGATGGAGCGGCGCTGTCAAGAGGTCATAGATCGATGCTGGCAGCTCGGGTCAAATAACCCTATCGCGTTTATACACGACGTCGGTGCTGGCGGTTTATCGAATGCATTGCCTGAATTGGTGAAAGATGGTGGCAGAGGCGGCCGCTTTCAGCTGCGTGATATCCCTAACGATGAGCCAGGGATGTCGCCATTGGCGCTGTGGTGTAACGAGTCGCAAGAACGTTATGTGATCGCGATAGAGCCAGAGCATTTCGAGATGTTTCGGACTATTTGTGAGCGTGAGAGATGTCCGTTTGCCTGTGTAGGTGTGGCCACTGAAGAGCAAGAGATTACCGTTTACGACGGCTTCTTCGAGAATTCGCCGGTCGATCTTCCAATGAGCGTTCTGTTCGGCAAACCACCTAAAATGCACCGCAGCGTGAGTCGCAAACAGGCGCCGCTCACGCCGCTTGATTTCCAGTGTACTTTTAGCGAGGCACTTGAACGAGTCCTGACTCAGCCGACGGTAGCTAGCAAGCAGTTCTTGATTACCATTGGTGATCGCACTATCACAGGTCTCGTTGCAAGAGATCAAATGGTGGGGCCTTTGCAAGTGCCGGTGGCAGATTGTGCAGTCACTACAATCGACTACCGAGGCTATGCCGGAGAGGCCATGGCAATGGGTGAGCGCACCCCGGTCGCTCTCATCTCTGGTCCTGCATCGGGTCGATTGGCGGTAGCTGAAGCCATCACCAATGTAGCAGCGACAGATATCGGTTGTTTGTCGAAGGTGAAATTATCCGCGAACTGGATGTGTGCAGCTGGATTTGAAGATCATGATGCGATCTTGTATGACACGGTAGAAGCGGTCGGGATGGCATTCTGTCCTGAGCTCGGGATTACCATTCCCGTGGGTAAAGACTCGATGTCCATGCGCACGGTATGGGATGAAGCAGGAGCAGCGAAATCTGTTACCGCGCCTGTCTCGGTGATAATTTCTGCATTTACACCGGTGCGCGATGTAAGAAATACCGTGACACCACAGCTTCAGAACGATGCCGATGCGCCTATTTTACTGATTGACCTAGGGCGATCAAAAAACCGCTTAGGGGGATCCATCTTGGCTCAGTGCTACGGGCAGCTTGGCGACCAGTGTCCAGATATTGAAGCCAGCGATCTCAAAGCGTTGTTTGAGTTGATCCAGTGGGGTGTGAGTCACGAGGCCCTGTTGGCTTATCACGATCGATCTGATGGCGGTTTAATGACTACCTTGCTAGAAATGAGTTTCGCGGGCCGACTTGGGCTAGATTTATCTTTTGCGATACCCAGCGATCGCGCTCTTGGCGCCCTATTTGCCGAAGAAATCGGTGCAGTAGTGCAGCTTGCACCATCGAAAGCGGATCAATTCATGGCACAGACCGTGGCACTTGGGATCTCAGATCTCGTCGTACCGTTGGGCTTTGTTGATGATGAAGACAGTATCAGCATCCGCGTCGAAGATGGCGTGTTATACGAAGGTCAGCGATCTAAATTGCAGCAACTGTGGTCTCGAACCAGTTTCGAAATCCAGAAATTGCGCGACAACCCGGTCTGTGCGGAGCAAGAATTTGCGCAGATTGCGAAGTTGGATCCCGGTTTGAATGCGGTTCTGAGCTTCGATCATACGGAAGATCCTGCGGCGCCGTATCTCAATACTGGCCATCGTCCAAAGGTGGCGGTGTTGCGAGAGCAGGGTGTAAACGGTCAGCAGGAAATGGCGGCTGCCTTTCACCTGGCCGGTTTTGATGCTATTGACGTGCACATGAGTGACTTAATCTCTGGCCGGCGTGCACTTGATTCGTTCAAAGGATTGGTGGCCTGTGGCGGCTTTTCTTACGGTGATGTTTTGGGGGCAGGGTCAGGCTGGGCCAAGAGTATTCTGTTCAATGAAGCTCTGTCGTCGCAATTCCAAGCGTTTTTCGATCGTCCAGACACTTTTGCGCTAGGCGTGTGTAATGGTTGTCAGATGCTGTCACAACTATCACCTCTGATACCCGGAGCAACCCATTGGCCCAGGTTTGAACGCAATTTGTCGGAACAGTTCGAAGCGCGGTTAGTATTGACCGAGGTGCTTGAATCTCCCTCGATTCTGCTGCAGGGTATGGCTGGATCACGCCTGCCTATCGCAGTGGCCCACGGTGAAGGAAGAGCGGTTTGGTCCAAAGATGTGAGTGAACAGCAGGGGTTGAAATCAGGGTTAGTGGCCCTCAGATATACTGACAATCTGGGTGAGGCAACCGAGATATACCCTGCGAACCCCAACGGTTCGGCCAATGGGGCAACAGGTTTTACAACGCCAGATGGACGAATCACGATTATGATGCCTCATCCGGAACGTGTGTTTAGAGCAGTGCAGCATTCATGGTGTCCCTCGGAGTGGCAGGGCGATGCACCTTGGTTGAGGCTGTTCCGCAATGCTCGGCTGTGGGTGAACTAGCGTGGGTGAACCGCTTAAGTATGGTTCCCTTCGCTTTGCCGATGCAGACCGGGCCCTCATAAACACTAAATTCAGAGCGACTGTGCAGAGATCCCTATGTTAAATCGTTATTCACTATGGCAAAACCTGCTTATTCTGTGGGTTATTTTGGTCGGGTTTTTCTACGCGGCGCCCAATCTTTACGCGCCCGATCCGGCCGTGCAAATCACCAGTGCTAGCAGTGGTCAAGTCATCGATGCGGCCACCTTGAATCGTGCTTTGCTGGCGCTTGAAGAAGCCGAGGTAGAGCACTTTGGCGAGGAAATCTCTGCGAATGGACGCAATGCACTTATTCGCCTACGGTCAGCCGATAAGCAACTCATTGGGCAGGCGAGGATTGCGCGAGCGCTAGGTGATGGCTATATCGTAGCACTCAATTTGGCACCTACGACGCCAGAGTGGCTGAGTAACTGGGGCGCGACCCCAATGAAACTTGGACTTGATCTGAGTGGAGGCGTCCACTTCAAACTAGAAGTAGATGCCGAGGCCGCGCTCGAGCGCAGGTATGAATTTTACTTGAGCTCGGTCAAAAAAGTGTTGCGGGAAAATCGGGTGAGGGGTCTGGTTGAGCTCACCGAGTCTGGTGTCGTGATGGCAAAGCTGGGTACAGCAGAGGAGCGTGAACTGGCGCGTCAAGCCATTGCCGATGAAATGCCAGAGCTTGTTCTTGACAGGGTTGATAATGAAGAGGGTTTTGCGGTCACTGCGAGTATGACCGAGCAGGCGAAGGCAGAGTTGATTGACTATGCCGTTGCTCAGAACCTCACCACATTGCGCAATCGAGTGAATGAGCTCGGTGTGTCGGAGCCTCTGGTGCAGCGCCAGGGCCGGAACCGCATTGTGGTCGAGTTGCCTGGTATCCAAGACACGGCAGAAGCCAAACGGATTCTGGGAAAAGTGGCTAACCTAGAGTTTCGGCTAGTGGCAGCATCGGATGCGAGCCCGTCAGAGCGGCAGCGATTTGAGTATCGTGGTGATGATCGACAGGGCATGAGTGAATGGCTCGAGCGCGGTCTGATCATCACAGGAGAGCGCGTCGCGAATGCGGCAGCCGGGTTTGATCAGAATGGACGCCCGAACGTCAGTATCAGCCTAGATGGCGAGGGTGGTACTTTAATGTCCCGAGCAACGCGAAACAATGTGAAGCGACGCATGGGCGTGTTGTTCATTGAACGCAAGTTCAAGACGCGCTATGAGCTCGCCGCTGATGGATCTGAGGTTATCACCAAGATTCCTTACGACGAAAAGAAGATTCTGACGGCACCTGTGATTCAGCAGGCACTAGGCGCTCAATTTCAGATTACCGGTTTAGACAGTCCTCTCGAGGCCAGTGAGCTGGCGCTCATGCTTCGAGCAGGCGCACTCGCAGCGCCTATTTCATTTGTTGAAGAGCGCACGGTGGGGCCTTCTCTCGGTGCCGAGAATATAGAACTAGGGGTCAAATCGGTGCAGCTTGGTTTGGCCCTGGTGGTGCTCTTTATGGTGCTGTACTACCGAGTTTTTGGAATTGCAGCAGTCGTTGCGCTGTCTTGCAATCTGGTACTACTGATTGCCTGCATGTCGCTGTTGGGAGCCACCCTGACCTTACCGGGTATCGCAGGTATTGTTCTGACAGTCGGAATGGCGGTGGACGCTAACGTGCTGATCTTCTCTCGGATAAGGGAAGAGTTGAATGCTGGTAGTTCGGCGCAGATGGCGATACACAAGGGTTATGAGCAGGCTCTAAGTACGATCCTAGATGCCAATATCACGACTTTGATTGTTGCCGTAATTCTGTACGCGGTTGGCACAGGACCGATTAAGGGGTTTGCGGTGACTTTGTCACTGGGGATTCTGACATCAATGTTCACGGCAATTTTGGGCACGCGCGCACTCATTAATGCAATATATGGTGGGCGTAAGCTGAAAACGCTCCAGATAGGAGGGGTCTCTGCATGAAGATGTATAACTTCATGGCGCTGCGTTGGCCAGCTGCAGTATTTTCACTGGTGTTACTCGCGATTAGTGTGGGTTCACTGGCGACGAAGGAGCTGCAATGGGGTCTCGATTTCACCGGTGGTACTTTAGTTGAAGTCGCATACTCAGATTCAGCTGACTTGACCGAGATCCGATCGACTATTGATAGCCGAGGTTACAGCGGTGCTTTGGTGGTCAGTTTCGGTACTGATCGAGATGTGCTGATTCGATTACCTGTGGGCACCTCAGATGAACAGGGTGCCGCTCTGCTCGGTATTCTTCAGAGCGAATCATCTGACACAGTTGAGTTGCGCCGGATTGAGTTTGTGGGGCCTCAGGTGGGCGAGGAGTTGCGAGAGCAGGGTGGGCTGGCAATGTTGCTCGCGCTGGGGCTGGTGATGGTTTATATCGCCTTTCGCTTCCAGTTTAAGTTCGCGCTCGGCGCTGTTGGGGCCTTGGCTCACGACGTCATTATCGTGCTGGGGTTTTTCTCGATAATGGGATTGGAGTTTGACCTTACGGTGTTGGCGGCTATTTTGGCCGTGATCGGTTATTCCTTGAATGACACCATCGTCGTCAGTGATCGGATTCGCGAGAATTTTAGAAAGCTGCGTCGGGTTGAGTCTATCGAGGTCATTAATCAATCGCTCTCAGAGACACTCGGCCGGACCTTGGTGACATCATTAACTACCTTATTGGTGCTGATTTCACTGGCATTGGTTGGTGGAGAGATGATCAACGGCTTTGCGATTGCATTGCTCGTCGGAGTCTTTGTTGGTACTTACTCGTCGATTTACGTCGCGGCCAATTTGCTGCTAACCCTCGGTGTTAGCAAAGACGATTTAATGATGCCTCTTCCCGATGAGCTCGAAGATGAGCTGGCGCTTGATCCCTAAGACCTCTGGTTAGAGGCCTTACGGAATGCGTGCTGCTAGCGAGTAGTGAGAGGCTTTGTCGGACAAGCCCCGTCAGTTACGCGTGTTGGTGTGAAGCTACTATTTGCAATACTGACTTGAAGGCTCGCGGGTTACCCGCCACCACATTCCCGGACTCGAGGTATTTCTCTGCGCCGGTAAAATCACTGATCAAGCCTCCGGCTTCTTTGATGAGTAGGGCACCGGCGGCGATATCCCAAGGTGCCAATCCCATTTCCCAGAAGCCATCTAGGCGTCCAGCCGCGACATAGGCCAGATCTAGACTGGCCGCTCCCGCTCTACGGATACCTGCGCAGCGGCCAGCAATGTCTGAGAGAGTCGCAGCATACTGTGGCAAGTAGGTCTCGCAATGTCCGAGGAAAGGCGTTCCTGTACCAATTAACGCACCCTCTAAACCGTTCGACTGGCTGACTCTCATTCGACGGCCGTTAAACTGAGCGCCACGCCCTCGTGATGCTGTAAATTCTTCACGAAGTACCGGGTTATGCACCACCGCGTGTTCCAATTTTCCCTTGAACGAACAGGCGATAGACACCGCATAGTGAGGGATGCCGCGCAGATAATTTGTGGTTCCATCGAGAGGATCGATAAACCAGACATACTCAGCATTCTCTGGACCTGTTCGGCCGCTTTCTTCGCCAATAAACGCGTGGTCTGGATAGGTCTTTTTGAGTTGGTAAATAATTTCTTGTTCCGAGTTTTTATCAACTTCGGACACAAAGTCATTCACGCCTTTGCTATCGACGGGGAGTCTATCAAGCTCGTCAGCAGCCCTTACGATCATGTCGCCCGCTTTGCGTGCTGCTCGAAGAGCGATACTTACCATTGGTTCCATGTGGCATGCGATCCTGCTTTGAATAAGCGCGGCAGTATAGCAGTCGCACCGGTTCTTAGCACGGAGAAAACTGTTACACTGCCCCCTTCTGTTGTGACTGAGACTGCCGATGTTTGATACTGCAAAAGTGATCCTGGTAGAGCCTTCCCATCCCGGCAATATCGGTGCGGTGGCAAGGGCAATGAAGAATATGGGATTTTCTCGGTTGGTCTTGGTTCAACCTAGACGTTATCCCGACGAAGAAGCCACTTGGCGAGCAGCGTCGGCCAGTGATGTGCTCGAGAGCGCTGTTGTGGTCGATACTGTTGAGGAAGCTATTGCAGAGTGTCATTACGTCGTGGGTACCAGTGCTCGCGAGCGCCGTATTCCCTGGCCAATCCTTGACTCACGTAGAGCCGCCACAGAGATTTTTCAGCAGTCCTCAGCCGGTACAGTTGGTTTGTTGTTTGGCCGAGAGGATCGGGGGTTAACAAACGAAGAGCTCCAGCTGTGTAATTTGCATGTCAATATTCCAACTGACGACAGCTACCGTTCGATGAATCTCGCGATGGCTGTTCAGGTCATGTGCTATGAGCTGCGAATGTTGTCTTTAGAAGGCCACTTGCCGAATTCTGCCGAGGCAGATTGGGACTCGCCTTTTGTGGATAAGGCGAAGATGGCACTGTTTTTTGAACACCTTGAAACCACCTTGCTTCACGTGGGTTTTTTAGATCCCAAATCACCTCGTCAACTCATGACTCGGTTGAAGCGCCTCTACAATCGGGTGCAGATCGATGAGATGGAGTTGAACATACTCCGCGGTATCCTGACGGAAACGCAAAAAGTGATTCGTGAGCGTGACTTGTTGCGAGCAGATCGCCAAAAGAGCGAGCTAGACCAGCCATGAGCGTGCGCCCAATTTACTTAGATTACCTCGCGACAACTCCGATTGCGGCAGAGGTTAAGCAGGCGATGCTTGAGTGTCTTGATGTTGACTCGGCGTATGGGAATCCCGCGTCAAGAACACATGTTTACGGTTGGCAAGCAGAGCACAAAGTCGAGGTCGCACGTGAGCAGCTGGCGCAGCTTATTGGTGCCGACATGCGGGAATTGGTATTCACGTCTGGTGCGACTGAAGCCAATAATTTGGCCATTAAGGGCATCTTTGAAGCCCTCTATTTCGAGGGTCATTTCATTACTAGTGCGATCGAGCACAAAGCCGTGTTAGACCCCGCTAACTACTTACAAAAAAAAGGCGTTGCGGTGTCATTTGTGCCGGCTTTTAAAGATGGACTCGTCACTGTTGAGGCGATTGAGCGCGCTGTTAGGCCCGATACCAAGCTTATCTCAGTGATGTATGTTAACAATGAGTTGGGCACGATTAATCCGATTGCCGATATTGCGGCATTTGCAGCCTCACGCGGAATCGCATTTCACGTCGACGCAGCGCAGGCGGTGGGTAAAGTGAAAATTGATCTGAGTTCACTGCCCATTGATCTCATGTCGATTTCGGCGCATAAATTTTATGGTCCAAAAGGGATCGGTGCGCTCTATATTCGGCGAGGAATGCAGCCAGCGCCTCTCGCTCAAGTGCATGGGGGCGGGCATGAGCGCAATTTTCGCAGCGGCACGCTAGCGACGCATCAGATCGCTGGGATGGGCGCCGCAGCTGAGCTGGCGAGGGTCTGTTGGGATCGCGATCAGTCACACTATCGCGTCCTCGGTCAACGACTGCTAGAAGGGCTGCTCAGTATCGAGGGTGTGGTACTGAACGGTAGCTTAGAGCATCGACTTCCTCAGGTGGCTAATGTCTCTTTTCACGGTGTCTCAGGTGAAGCGCTGTTAACGGCGCTTGCGGGTATTGCAGTCTCGTCCGGGTCGGCGTGTAATTCCGCGACCATGAAGCCCTCACACGTTTTGCTCGGTATTGGCGCCGATCGCGCACGGGCGGATAGCGCGCTGCGTTTCAGTATCGGCCGGCCGACCGTCGAGGCAGATATCGATAAGGCACTTGACGAGGTGCGGTCAACGATTCAGGCCCTGCGCGATCCAGCTTCGGGTTGAAAGCAGAAAGCCAACTTTTGCAACCAAAAAGCCATTTGTTAGGGTGTTATAGAGTGGCAAAGCCCGTATAATATGCGCCCAGTTCAGGGGACCCTGACCCAATAGCATAACGACACTTTGGAGTAGAACAGCATGGCAGTAGAGCGCACTTTATCGATTATCAAACCCGATGCGGTAGGTAAGAATGTGATCGGTGAAATAATCACCCGATTTGAAGCCAATGGTCTGCGTGTAGTCGCCGCTAAAATGATACAGCTCTCAGCCACCACCGCAGGTGGGTTTTATGCCGAGCACAAAGAGCGCGGTTTTTTTGGTGATCTGATCGATTTTATGACTTCTGGACCCGTACTGGTGCAGGTGTTGGAAGGTGAAGATGCAGTGGCTAAAAATAGAGAATTGATGGGTGCTACCAACCCACAGGAAGCAGCCCCAGGTACAATTCGCGCAGATTTTGCCCAGTCGATTGATGCCAATGCGGTACATGGATCTGATTCTGAGGTCTCTGCAGCGCGAGAGATTGCTTACTTTTTTGCAGCTACGGAGCTGTGCGAGCGAGCCTAATGCCGACATCGCTGTCCGCTAAAGAGGCCATCACCGAGCGAGTCAATTTATTGGGACTCACCCGCGTGCAATTGACTGCCTTTTTTGCGGATATCGGCGAAAAACCCTTCAGGGCGCAGCAGGTGATGAAGTGGATTCATCACCATGGCGTCCTCGATTTTGAACAAATGACTAACCTCTCGAAAGATTTGCGCACTCGACTAGCGGCGATTGCCGAGGTTCGCGCACCGGAGGTGGTGTCCTGCCATGATTCGGTCGACGGCACACGCAAGTGGTTAGTGCGTTCTATTGAGGGTGGATTGATCGAAACGGTTCTGATTCCCGAGGGTGGAAGAGCCACACTTTGCGTATCATCTCAAGTGGGTTGCAGCCTTGACTGCAGCTTTTGCTCGACCGGTAAGCAAGGTTTTGAACGTGATCTATCCGCCGCCGATATCATTGGCCAAGTCTGGCTCGCCATCGACTCCTACGGAGCGTTTGCGTCTGGTAGTGATCGGGTTGTAACCAACGTGGTCATGATGGGTATGGGTGAGCCTCTGTTGAATTTCGAGCCTGTTGTTGCCGCGATGGACTTGATGATGGATGATCTGGGTTACGGCATATCCAAGCGGCGAGTGACCTTGAGCACCTCAGGCGTTGTGCCAGCGCTTGATCGACTGGCCGAACTGAGTAGTGTGAGTCTGGCTGTCTCTTTGCACGCACCAAATGATGAGTTGCGTAATCAGCTAGTTCCGATCAATCGGAAATATCCAATCGCCCAATTGCTCGAGAGCTGCCGCCGTTATATTGCGGCACAGAATGATAAAAAAAGAGTGGTAACGGTCGAGTATACGCTGATTGCCGGTGTGAATGACCAGGTTGAACACGCTCAGGAACTGGTTGTGTTACTGAAGACTTTTCCGTGTAAGATCAATCTCATTCCATTTAATACCTTCGATGGATCGTCATACCAACGGCCCAGTGGCAATGCGGTATCGCGATTCTGGCAGGTGCTCATTGATGCTGGCTTTATTGTCACCATTCGAACCACTCGGGGCGATGACATCAGCGCTGCTTGCGGCCAGCTAGTCGGCGAAGTGGTGGATCGAACGCGACGCTCCGAGCGGCACAAGGCGAGTTTGCAGCAGGATGTGCAAGTCGTTGAGGTCATTTGACATGCGAGGCCTTTTGATCCTGAGTCTGGCGGTCTTACTGAGTGGTTGTATCACCACCAGCGAGAGTATTTTTACTGGCGAGGAGTCTCCGTCAGTTGCACTTAAAAAGCGAGTTGAGCTGGCACGGGCTTATATTGGGCAGGGTAATTGGGAGAATGCCAAGCGTAACTTGAAGCTGGCTGCCGAGATCGACCCCAAAAATGCTGAAGTCTACGAGGCCTTCGCTTTGGTGTATCAGAGTACTGGCGAATTCGAGCTGGCCGAGGAAAATTTTCAGTTGGCGATTAATTTAGACAAGCAGTTCTCGAGAGCGCGCAATAATTACGCGTCTTTTCTGTTCACTCAACAAGAGTTTGTCGCAGCAGAGCAGCAGCTTGAAATTGTGATTCGAGATACCTTGTATAGTGGGCGACCACAGGCCTTTACCAATTTAGGCTTGTGCCGTATTCGCTTGGGTAAGACTGAAGAAGCGGTTGAGGCACTGCAACGGGCATTGACGATGCAACAGCGGAATCCCGTTGCTTTGCTTGCCTTGGCCGAGGTGCTATACGATATGGGGCAGTATGAGCAGGCTCAAGCCTATTATGTGAGTTATCGTGGGACAGTGGCTCAGCCCAGTGCCGGGGGTTTGTGGGCTGGAATTCAGTTGGCGCGAGTGCTCGACTTACCTGATGATCAGGCGAGTTTGGAGTTGAGTTTGCGACATTTGTATCCTAATTCCCCAGAGGCTAGAGCCCTCGAGCAAGGCAGGGTTAACGCAGGAGCGGTCCAGTAATGCACAGTGCGAATCCGATCATCCGGCGTAAAAGCCGACAAATCTGGGTGGGTAAAGTGGCTGTCGGGGGCGACGCGCCGATCAGTGTGCAAAGTATGACCAACACAGAAACCTGTGATGTCGATGCCACAGTGGCTCAGATTCAAGCGATTGCCAACGCAGGCGCCGATATTGTTCGAGTTTCCGTGCCCAGTATGGAAGCTGCCGAGGCCTTTAAGGCTATTCGCGCCAAGGTCGATGTACCGCTGGTAGCTGATATTCATTTTGATCACCGAATTGCGCTTGCGGTTGCTGAGTACGGGGTTGACTGCCTCCGGATTAACCCAGGCAACATTGGTCGAATCGCCAAAGTCAAAGAAGTTATTGCATCCGCACGAGACAAGGGTATTCCGATCCGTATCGGCGTCAACGCTGGTTCCATTGGCAAAGAATTACAGCGCAAGTACGGAGAGCCGACGGCCGAGGCGCTGGTGGAGTCGGCGATGAACCACGTCGATCTGCTCGACAAATTCGACTATCCCGATTTCAAGGTGAGCGTGAAGGCGTCTGATGTCTTCATGGCGGTCGATGCTTACACCTTACTGGCGACTAAAATTGACCAGCCTCTGCACCTAGGTATCACTGAAGCGGGTGGATTGCGCAACGGAACCGTGAAGTCTGCCATCGGACTGGGTTTGTTGCTTAGACAGGGCATCGGAGACACCATCAGGATCTCGCTCGCCGCTGATCCTGTGCAAGAAGTCAAAGTCGGTTTTGATATTCTGAAAAGCCTGAAGCTGAGAAGTAATGGCATTAACTTTATTGCCTGTCCGAGTTGCTCCAGACAAAACTTCGACGTCATATCTACGGTGAATGCGCTAGAAGAAAGGCTTGAGGATGTACGCCAGGCAATGGATGTGGCGATTATTGGCTGCGTTGTTAATGGCCCAGGAGAGGCGAGGGAAGCCGATGTTGGCTTAACTGGCGCGTCGCCCAACAATTTGATTTATCTCGATGGCAAGCCCAATCATAAAGTCGGTAATACAGAGTTTATTGATCATCTGGAGCAAGTTATTCGGACCAAAGCAGAGCAATTATCGACCGCAGCAGCAAAGGCCGAAAGCCAACTCATCGCCAAGGATACAGGGAGCTAGCCATGCCTGAGAAAGTGCTTCAGGCAGTCAGAGGTATGCCCGACGTCGTGCCTGCGCAAGTGGGCCCGTGGCAATGGTTTGAGCGCCTGGTCAGAGACACAATCCAGGGTTACGGCTATCAAGAGATACGATTGCCTATTATTGAGCCCACCCAACTATTTGCTCGATCGATTGGCGAAGTCACAGATATCGTCGAGAAAGAAATGTACACCTTCATCGATCGCAACGAAGATTCTTTGACGCTCCGGCCAGAGGGTACGGCGGGATGCGTTAGGGCTGTGATACAACACAATCTGGCGATCACACCACAAAGGCTCTGGTACTCCGGCCCAATGTTCCGGCATGAGCGTCCGCAGAAAGGTCGACTTCGCCAATTCCAACAAGTCGGTGCCGAAGTATTTGGTATTGCAACGCCTGATGCAGAGATCGAGCTGATTGCGCTGACGGCTCGGCTATGGCATTTATTGGGTGTTTCTGGATCGGTCAAGCTCGAGCTGAACAGTATCGGCAGCGTTACTGCGCGGGCTCAATATAAGCTGGCGCTGGTGGCCTATTTGTCAGAGCGTCTTGATGAGCTTGATCCGGATAGCCAGCGTCGTCTCACTACAAACCCGTTGCGCATCCTCGACAGTAAGAACCCAGATACTCAGCGAGTGCTTGATGGCGCGCCGGTGTTAAGCGATTACCTCGATGAAGCCTCATCCACTGCGTTTCGTCAGTTGACCGAGGGTTTGGATGCACTGAGCATCCCCTATGTCCTGAATAATAGACTGGTGCGCGGTTTAGACTACTACAACGACACTGTCTTCGAGTGGACTACGACTGAGTTGGGCGCGCAGGGAACGCTGTGTGCGGGTGGGCGATATGACAGCCTGGTGGGTCAGCTCGGTGGCAAGCCGACGCCCGGTGTTGGCTTTGCTATGGGCGTTGAGCGTATTTTATTGCTGCTCGAAGCCTGTCAGACGCCGCTACCAAAGATCGAGCCCTTGGTGTTCGCGGTCGCTGCGGGCAAGCCAGCTGAGTTGGCCTGTTTGATTGATATCGAGCGGCTTAGATCGCACTTTGGTTCGGCCCAAATTGTGGCGAACTTGGGTGGTGGAAGTTTCCGTACGCAATTAAAACGCGCCGACAAAAGCGGCGCCCACGTGGCTCTGATTTGGGGTGAAACCGAGGCGGCACAGGGTGCAGTGACGGTAAAATATTTAAGAACAGAACAAGAGCAGCAAACGGTAACCTATGATCAAGCCGTTGAACTGCTCGAACGCATAGTGATAAACCTGTAAAGTACGCGTTACTTGGCATTGAAAAAAGGATTGTAAGTGGACACCTATCGCTCAGATGAAGAACAAATTGAAGCTCTCAAAAGCTGGTGGAATGACAATGGCAAGGCAGTGATTGCTGCAATCGTGATTGGGATTTCCGGCAGTTTAGGATGGCAGTGGTGGCAGGCTAGAGCCATCGAGCAGGCCAATCTTGCGTCTGAACTCTATCAAGAATTGATGGAAGTCAGTCAACAAGAAGTGCAAACAGATCGCACTCGAGCGTCAATCGATGAACTGGCAGCTACTCTGGCGACTGAGTTTACAGGGTCGGGCTACACGCATCTTGCTGCTTTACTGCAGGTCAAGCACTGGGTTAACCAGGGTCGCGTCGATGAAGCTTTGGCCTCTCTTCAAGCTATTGAGCAATCGGTGGCTAAAGATCCCAACTTGTATGCCCTAACCAAATTGCGGCGAGCCCGTTTGCAAGCCTCGATGGGGCAAGTTGATGCCGCGTTAACAGCGCTTGAATCTCTTCGTGGTACCGAGTTTGCACAGGCGGCTGCCATTGCCGAGCTCGACATCTATTTGTCTCAAGAAAAGTATCAAGAGGCTGAGCGTGCGCTCGATAGAGCCCTGGTACTGGCACCACAAGATATTGATCAGCGGGAGCTCGAGGCGAAGCGCCAGTTTATTGAGTCTCGGGTTGCATCGACCGACGCCACTGCGGAGTCACCATTATGAGTCTCCGGTTAGGGCGCTACTGCGTCCAGCTCGCGGTATTGGTGAGTCTGTCTGGCTGCGCTACCGTAACGGATTGGTTCTCGCTTGACGATGAAGACTTGAACCAGCCTGCTGAGTTAATGGCGATTACTGAGACAGTTTCTGTCAAGCGGGCATGGTCGGTTAGCGTGGGTGATGGTCAAGGCAAAGGATACTATCGGCTCACGCCTGCGCTGAGCAATGGTCGGGTCATAGCGGTCTCAAACGATGGTGAATTGGTCGTAGTAGACGCCTCTTCAGGCAAGCAAGTCTGGAAACGTGAGCTGGATGTTCAGATCACAGGGGGTGTTGGCGTCGGTTCTGGTCAGATCGTTCTTGGCACCAGCGAGGGCGAAGTGATTGCTGTGAGCGAGTCGGATGGCGAAGAGCTCTGGTCACAAACCCTGCGCGGAGAAGTATTGGCAGCCCCGCAAACCGATGGCAGAACAGTGATTGTGCAGACCTATGATGGGCGCGCTCAAGGCCTTGATGCAGTCAGTGGGGATTTACTGTGGACTTTCGATAGCAATGTACCGGTTCTGACGATCCGAGGGACGTCTACCCCAATCTTGCGTGCGGGTGTTGCGTACGTCGCGTTTGCGAATGGTCGAGTGGTCGCTTTCGATGCCCGAACAGGTGCTGTGGCATGGGAGCTGCGAGTCGCTTTTGCTCAAGGTCGGTCGGAGATTGAGCGGATGGTCGATGTCGATGGCGCCATGACCATTTTTGGTACTGAAATTTTTGCGGCCAGTTATCAAGGCTACGTGGTGGCTGCGGATCTGCGCACCGGCAGGAAATTGTGGCAGCAGGAAGTGTCGAGTGTATCTGGCGTATCGACCGGATTTGGCAACGTTTATGTGAGCGACCAAGATGGGAGCGTCTACGCCTATCTCAGAAATGGGCAGGGTCTTAGATGGGTGCAGAGTGATCTGAGTTACCGTGCGCCGACAAGACCAGCAGTGGTCGGCGGTAATTTGGCACTCACCGACCTCGAGGGTGTAATGCACATTATGTCCCAAGTTGATGGTCGATTTGTCGCTCGTGAAAAATTAGGGAGTCCTGCCAGAGCAGACATCTTAGTCGACCAATCCAGGCTATTTGTATTCACCGATAAAGGTAAGCTTTTCGCCTATGATGTTGTCGCAAAGGACTAGAAATGACGCCTATTATCGCCCTGATGGGGCGGCCCAATGTGGGGAAGTCCACCCTCTTCAACCAGCTGACTCGAAGCAGAGAAGCGCTGGTTGCTGACTTTTCTGGTTTAACGCGCGATCGTAAATATGGCGAAGGTAAAGTGGGTGATATCCCCTTCGTCGTGATTGATACGGGCGGTATTACGGGCACAGAAGAAGGTATCGACCTACCCATGGCACAGCAGTCGATGGCTGCCGCAGAGGAATCGGATATTGTTCTGTTGATGCTTGATGCTCGCGCTGGTCTCACCAGTGTGGATCATGAGTTGGTAGCCCTCCTGAGACGCCAGAATATCGATTTTCATGTGGTGGTGAATAAAGTCGACGGCCTCAACACCGACACTGCACTCACCGATTTTTACTCCTTAGGCATAGATCCTCTGTTTACTATCGCGGCGTCTCAAAATCGAGGCGTGCGTTCTATGATTGAAGAGGTTTTGGCGCCATTCGCCACTGAGACACTCGAGGGTGAGGGGCAAGAGGTCGAGGGTGAACGCGGCATCAAGGTCGCTATTGTAGGTCGCCCAAATGTGGGCAAGTCTACCCTTGTCAATCGTCTCCTTGGCGAAGAGCGTGTCGTCGTATTTGATCACCCTGGTACTACTCGAGACAGTATCTATATCGATTATGAGCGCGAGGGAGAGCGGTATACGCTGATTGATACTGCTGGCATCCGGCGTCGCAAGAATGTGCGAGAAACGGTCGAGAAGTTCTCGATAGTCAAAACCCTCAAAGCCATAGACGACGCCAACGTCGTATTACTGCTGATGGATGCGCATGAGGGTATTGTCGATCAAGATATGCACTTGCTGGGCCACTGCATCGAAGCAGGCCGTGCTTTGGTTGTGGTGACCAATAAGTGGGATGGTCTCGATGAGTATCAGAAAGATCGGATCAAAGCGACCATCAATCGGCGGCTTAAGTTCGTCGAGTTTGCGCAAATGCACTTTATATCGGCACTCCATGGTAGTGGGGTTGGACATCTCTACAAGGCCATTCAGGGCGCCTACCTGGCAGCCACGCAAAAACTCAGCACCAACTATTTAACCCGTATTCTTGAAGGTGCAACGGCTGATCATCCACCGCCGATGATCAATGGACGACGGATCAAACTTCGCTACGCCCATGCGGGGGGTCAGAATCCGCCGCGCATTATTATTCATGGTAATCAAACCGCAAAAGTATCACCCTCTTATGAACGCTATCTCGAAAACGTGTACCGACGGGAGTTGGGGATCGAGGGCACACCGATTAAGATAGAGTTTCGCACCACCGAGAATCCCTTTGCCGGTCGTCGCAACAAGCTCACTCAACGCCAAGTCAGCCGTAAGCGGCGACTCATGGCGCATGTAAAGAAGAAAAAGTAGTATTTTCGGCGCCTCAGTCTAGGTCATTGAACCGCTGATCTGATCAGACACTCGTTTGATCGCCTCGGCGTTGAACCCGCTTATGTCAGTGCTATAGTCACGCCATGGTTAACTATGGAGCTGGTGCATGACATTAAAAGACAGCTTAATTCTCGTGGGATGTCTTGTATTCTCTGCGTCATTATCGGTTCGTGCCGAAGTCAGCGTATATGAGGTCGAATTTAGTGATTTTGACGAGGTCATCCTCGAAGGATCCCACGAGCTTGAGCTGTCTGTGGGGGCGCCGTTCGATATTCGAGTACAGGGCGCCTCAACCCGCGATGTCTTGGTGGCACAAGAGGGTCATACTCTGCATCTGGGGATACCCAAACGTAGTAGTCAGAAAAACCCGCAAGTGAAATTTAGGGTGAGTCTTCCAATTCTAAAAAAGGCGGTCGTAGCGAGCTCTGGCCATCTTTTCTTGCAGTCAGTAAGCAGCACGGAGCCGCTCACATTGACTGTCAAAGGCAGTGGCGCCATTTATGCGAAGTCCCTTACGGTCGATGAGCTCACTGCTCAGATTGGCGGCAGTGGTCGTATCGAGGTGGCCTCAGCAGAGGTCTCTACTCTGGTGAATAATATCGGGGGTTCGGGAAATACTGTATTTGGGGATCTGACCGCTGGCAACGTGAGTGTATCCATTGCCGGCGCAGGTGATTTAGAGATACTCAATCCATCCAAGATCATCTATTCGCTGACGGCCAATTTGTCGGGGAGCGGTGGGATTGCTGCAAAGACCACCGATATTGATCATTTGAGTACTAATGTCATTGGTAGCGGTGATATCGAAGTGGCCACCGCTTCAACGATCCGAGCCAATATTATCGGGAGTGGCAATGTGCGCTATCGCGGAGAAGCGAGCGTTTCTTCGTCTGTGTTGGGGTCAGGCGAAGTTGAGCGAATTGACTGAGGTGGGCAATGCAGACTCAACACGTGACTAAGACAGCCAATACACAACATATTATGAAGCTCATTATTGATGGGATTGAGGGACGGGTATTCGCTGAAGGGGACCCAGTGCCCTCGACTAAGCAGTTGGCGATGGAGCTCAGGGTCAATCCGCGAATCGTCATCGCAGCCTACCAAGATCTGGTCGAGCAGGGAGTACTGTGCAGCGATGCCCCTCACCATTTACACGTGTGTCTCGGGGCTAGTGAGCTCCTCCGGGATTTAAATCGTGAGGCTCTATTGCGCACAGATTTGCCGCGCCTCAGCCAGCGCGCTAAACAGCTTGGATTGACAAGTCAGCAAGTGATTGATGCGATCCTGATTCAAGGAAGTTACCCATGAGCTCTATGATATCTGCGCACAGCGTTGGTAAGGTCTTCGGTTCTAAAACCGTGCTCGATGATATCCATTGGTCTGTGGAACCCGGCAGTATAGTGGGATTGATCGGTCCCAACGGAGCTGGCAAGACCACACTCTTACGAGCCCTTTTGGGACTGACTGCCTACCAAGGCAAGATCGAGGTATTGGGGTGTGACCCCTCTCGCCAGCGACGGGCATTAATGTCTGAAACCGCTTTTATTGCCGATACCGCAGTACTTCCGCGTTGGATGCGTGTCGAACAGCTATTACAGTATGTGGCGGGCGTACACCCTAAGTTCAACCGTGACAAAGCGGACCGGTTTCTCAGCAAGACTCAGATTGGTGGTCAGCAGAAGTTGGGCACCTTATCGAAAGGCATGATGGTGCAGGTTCATTTGGCAATTACGCTAGCGATTGAAGCCAAACTCTTGGTGCTTGATGAGCCGACTCTGGGCTTAGATATACTGTACCGGAAGCAGTTTTTTGATCAATTGATCAACGATTATTTCGATGCAGATCGCACGATTATCATTTCCACCCATCAGGTGGAAGAGGTTCAGGACATCTTGACTCATTTTGTGTTCTTGAATAAGGGTCGCATGATCATCGATGCACCAGTGAGTGATTTAGAGACCCGTTTCTTGGAGGTTCAGGCAAGAGGTGAGGACAGTCAGAGGGTCGGTGCCTTCAAACATTTGGGATCTCGACACATATTGGGCGGTAAAGCGTTTATCTTTGATACGCCCGATCGCACGAAGTTGGCGGGTTTGGGAGAGTTCCACACCCCCAGTATCGCTGACTTGTTTGTGGCGGCGATCGAAGGAGAGATGTCATGACACAGTCCTATGCCCCCGCAGTAGCGATGATTCGACGAGAGTTTATAGAGTACAGAGGCTCGTTCTGGTTAACACCCCTGGTCCTCGGCTTATTTCTGACGGTGGTTTCCTTCGGTGGCGCATTGTTCGCGAGCCAATTTTCAGATTGGGAAGAGGGTATCGGTTGGTTTGTGGCGAGTAATCTTCCAGACGCCAAAATTGATATTGTTGTTTCGAACAGTGAGACGTCTGCGAACGACGAATTAAGGGCGGGACTGGTCACCCCTCGCGCCGATCAAATTGTTACGCTGGCACCAGAGCCGACATGGGATTTTCACCAAAGTTGGACCTTCAGTACCCCGGGGTCGATTGATGCCTCCGCTGATACAGAAGCCGGCGGACCGCTCCAAACTAGCCTGAAGGGTATTCGCCTGCTGTTTTTACTGGTGTTGTGGACGGTATCCGTTAACTATATTGCAGGTAGTTTCTACAATGATCGGCGTGATCGTAGTGTCTTATTTTGGCGTTCTATGCCGGTGAGCGATCTAGCAGAGGTGTTAGTCAAAGCAGTAACGATCGTCCTGGTGGTGCCGATTGTTTACTTGCTAGTTCTGTTATTCGTGCAGTTTTCGGTTATCGCATCGGGTCTCTTATTATCTGCCTTGTCGGTTGAGTTGGCGGTACCAACAATAAGCACTTGGGACGCTCTGACAGAGGTGTTGGTCGACACTTTGTTCATGTGGCCATTGATCGTTATTATCGCTGCACCCTTGTATGGTTTTGGCTTGTTTGTTTCAGCTTGGTCAAAACGCTCACCCTCACTGTTATTTTTTGGCGTACCAATTGCACTGATTGTTGCAGAGCGATTGATCTTTAGGACCTCATGGGTGTTAGAGCGCGTGGCTATTTCTATGCCGGCGAGTGTAGAGTGGCGCGAGCTGAGTAATCAGTTGTTAGTCTCTTGGCCAGAGCAGTTATTAGGTTTGGGTATTGCAGCGCTGTTTTTGTATGCCACCGCGCGCGTCAGGCAGTATCGATTAGATCTGAGCTAACTATTGATATCGCGAATAC
>OBNU01000014.1_pt1 | contig 35727 bp, 28 predicted proteins | sample 1494211 | NCBI WGS metagenome assembly OBNU01 (sample SAMEA3275559, study PRJEB22092) | marine metagenome | biome: ENVO:01000252 "freshwater lake biome"; feature: ENVO:00002042 "surface water"; material: ENVO:00000021 "freshwater lake" | collected 2014-06-21T10:00:00+00 | depth 2 m | reverse complement strand
CCAGAGATTCAGGCCGAGCTGGCCGCGCTCGATTTGGATGTTCTTGTCGTTGTTGCGTACGGACTGCTCCTACCTCAGGCGGTCCTTGATATCCCGCGACTGGGCTGCATCAATGTGCACGGTTCTCTGCTCCCAAGATGGCGGGGAGCTGCGCCAATTCAACGCGCCATTGAAGCAGGTGATACAGAAACAGGTATTTGTATTATGCAAATGGATGCGGGGCTGGATACCGGTGCTATTCTGGCCACTCGGCGCTGCGCTATTGCACCCAGCGCAACTGCTGCAGACCTGTTTCAAACGCTTGAAGGACTGGGGCAAGTCGCCTTGCTCGAGACACTGAATGAACTCGAATCTTTGCAGCCGTTGGCGGTGCCACAAAATTCAGACGGTGCGACCTACGCTCCCAAACTAAGCAAAGAAGAAGCTTTCATCTCTTTTCAGCTTTCTGCAGAGCAGGAAGACCGCAGAATCAGAGCCTTCTTCCCCGCACCCATAGCCTACACCAGCCTGAACGGCGACCGCGTAAGGCTTCTAGAAGCCGAGGTCATCGAGTTACAGCACGATCAGGACCCCGGAACCATTATTGCCTCGAACTCAGACGGCTTCTTGATCGCCTGCGGAACGAATGCTTTAAATCTACGTCAGGTTCAACTGCCAGGGGGCAAACCCCTACCAGCATCGGCCTTGATTCATGCATCGAACTCTCCTTTCACACCCGGCCAAATCCTTGGCAAACCCCTCCAGTGAGCGCTCTTGGGCCAAGATTGGCAGCTGTGAGAGTCATTGCGCACATCCTCGCAGGGGGAGCAACACACTCAGCGCCAAGCCTCGATCACCTCAGCACCCAAGAGCGGGCCTATGCGTATCAACTCACCCAAGGCACATTGAACGCGGCACCAAAGCTGCAGGGTTACTTGCGGCAACTGCTGACCACGCCGCTCAAAGTCAAAGAAACCGAGGTTAAAGCGGTGATTCTAGCCGGGCTCTATCAGCTGAGTGCCATGCGAACACCCGATCATGCCGCGGTCAACGAGAGTGTTGAGGTCGCCAAAAAACTGAAGAAACCGTGGTCCCTTAAACTGGTCAATGCCTGCCTTCGGCGCTTTACCCGGGAACGTGAACTCCTTGAAAATGGTCTAAGCGAGAGCGAGCAAAGCGCACACCCCAGCTGGCTCTTCAATATCATAACGGATCAGTGGCCAGAAAATGCGAAGGAAATGTTAGCGGCAAACAACCACTCGGGGCCTCTGTGTTTGCGTGTAAACGAGCAAGCTATTAGCCGCAGTGCCTACGCCGCGCTGCTAGACAAGGCCAATCTGGTCTATGAATTGGGTTCGCTGGCTGAGAGCTGTATTCGACTGAAGCAACACATCACAGTGCACGAGTTGCCCGGATTTTTAGACGGCCGGGTATCCGTTCAAGATGAGGCTGCGCAACTTGCGGCATCTTTACTGCGCATAGAACCCGGTCATAAGGTTCTGGATGCGTGCTCCGCTCCTGGGGGGAAAGCATGCCATATTGCAGAACAGAACCCAGACATAGAGCTCACAGCCCAAGATATCAGCCCCGAACGCCTACTCAAAGTCAACGATAACAAGGCTCGATTAGGGCTTACGTTCAAGATCGAAGAGACACCCCAGAAGGCCTGTGCGCAGAACCCGTCTTTCAATCGAATTTTGGCCGATGTACCTTGCTCTGGCACGGGCGTTATTCGCCGACATCCTGACATCAAACTGCTTCGGCAGCTCTCTGATTTACAGCAATTTCACCAGCAGCAGCTCTCTATACTCCACTTTTTGTGGCCCCAGCTGTCACCAGGCGGCGAGCTGCTCTACGTTACCTGCTCTATTCTGGAACAAGAGAATGACCAGACCATCGATACCTTTTTGAAACAAACACCCCGCGCTCAACATGAACCGATTGCAGCAGACTGGGGTGTGCAAACCTGTCGCGGCAGACAACTATTACCCACCCTAGACGGCGCTGATGGCCTCTATTTTTCGCGGTTGAAAAAATCTGCAACTCACCCATAAAACGCTAGGATTTTCGCAGTGAATTCAGTAAGGTACGCAAAACATGTTAGAGGCACTGACTCCCGATGAAAATCATTATCCTCGGTGCAGGCCAAGTGGGCGGTACACTCGCTGCGCAGCTGGCGAACGAACGCAGCGACATTACAGTCGTTGACACCGATCCATTGATCCTTAGAAACCTTCAAGATCATCTCGACATCAAAACCGTAGAGGGACCCGCTTCTCTCCCGAGCACCCTAAAACGGGCAGGCGCCGAGGATGCTGAGCTGATTATTGCGGTTACGAACAGTGATGAAATCAATATTGTGGCGTGCCAAGTTGCGCATACCATTTTCTCTTGCCCAACCAAGATAGCCCGTATTCGTGATCAAGATTATCTGACCTATGCCACGGCGTTATTTCAAAGGGATCATATTCCTATTGATGTCATTATTGGCCCAGAACAGCTGGTCACTAACAATATTAAGCAACTCATCGCCAACCCGGGCGCGCTTCAAGTACTCGATTTTGCCGAAGGTTTGGTGCAGCTAGTCGCTGTAAAGGCAGTCGTTGGAGGGCCCATTGTGGGCCATCAACTCAAAGAAATTCGCGACCACATGCCCTCTGTTGATACCCGCGTCGCCGCTATCTTTAGAGATGGCCGCCCACTTATCCCAGAGGGCGATACCGTTATTGACGATGGTGACGAGGTATTTTTCGTTGCCAATCGCAAGCATATACGAACAGTCATGTCTGAGTTGCGCAAGCTCGAGAAGAGCTACCATAAAGTCATGATCGCTGGCGGTGGCAACATTGGCGGAACCCTTGCGCTGGCTTTGGAATCACAGTACGACGTTAAGATCATCGAGCAAGATTATCAGCGATGTCGGGTGTTATCAGAACTGATGAAATCGTCTTTAGTGCTGCATGGTAGCGCCTCAGATTCCCAACTGCTCAGAAATGAAGGTATAGACACAACAGACGTTTTCTGTGCCCTCACCAATAACGACGAATCTAATATCATGATGTCGATATTAGCAAAGCGAATGGGCGCCAAGAAAGTCATCACACTCATCACCAATCCCTCTTATGCGGAGCTGATTGGAGACGAGATCGACGTCGCGATATCGCCCCAGCAAATCACGATCAGCTCTCTTCTTGCCTACATCCGTAAAGGTGATATCAGCAGAGTGCATTCCTTGCGCCGAGGCGCTGCGGAATCGCTGGAAATTATCGCTCGGGGTGATTCAGTGTCGTCTAAAGTCGTAGGACGACGCCTAGATGCTGTCAAGCTGCCTGAGGGCACAACGATCGGCGCCATTGTCAGAGGTAAACAGGTACTCATGGCTCATAAGCACATCGTTATTGAATCTGAAGACCACGTGATTCTATTTGTCACCGATAAAAACCATATCGGCGAAATAGAACGACTCTTCAGTGCTGGCTTCGGGTATTTTTTCTAGAGATGTCGATTGCCACGTCACTCAGAATACTCGGGATACTGCTCATGCTATTCTCAAGTGCTATGCTACCGTCTCTCGCGCTAGCCTGGTGGGACCGCGATGGCACGGCGACCGCTTTTACTGAAAGCTTTTTAGTAACGCTAACAACCGGACTGTTACTCTGGGCCTGTTTTTCTCGAGCGCGTGACGAGCTCCGAATCCGCGATGGCTTTTTAATCACTGCTTTATTTTGGATTGTATTGAGCTTGTTTGGTGCAACGCCTTTGTTGTTAGTGCCGCAGCTTGATATGTCTCTTGCTGATGCAATATTCGAGTCGGTATCGGGACTGACTACCACTGGAGCAACGGTCATTACGGGGCTCGATAACCTACCGCGCTCGATATTATTGTATCGGCAGCTGCTCCAGTGGCTTGGCGGCATCGGTATTATCGTGATCGCGATGGCTATTCTTCCGATGCTTGGGGTAGGGGGCATGGCTCTCTACCGAGCAGAAACACCAGGTCCCTCGAAAAACAACAAACTCACCCCTCGAATAAGCCAAACTGCCATTGGACTCTTCATGGTCTATTTAATGCTCACCATCGCTTGTGCTTTGGCATATTACCTCGCAGGTATGAGTGCTTTCGATGCCATGGGTCACTCCCTGTCAACCATCGCGATTGGCGGATTTTCTACACACGATGCGAGCATGGGATTTTTTGAGAGCGATGCGATACTGTGGATCAGTTCTCTATTCATGACTATTGCAGCGATTAATTTTGGGCTCCACTTTTTAGCTTGGAACCACAAAAGTGTCTGGGGTTATCTTAAAGATCCAGAAATAGGATTTTTTTTACTGTCGCTGGCTGTCTGCATCATTATTACTTGTTTATACCTGATATCGTCCGAGACACTCGCCGATAACCAAAGCCTCGTGCATGGCGTATTTCAAGCCGTGTCAATCGCGACCACAACGGGCTTTACCACAACCGACTTTTCACAATGGCCAACGTTTTTGCCGGTCATGCTGCTGTTTTTTTCCTTTATTGGGGGTTGCGTAGGTTCAACTGGCGGCGGCTTAAAGGCCATGCGGGTTTTGCTGATTATTAAACAAGGTCTGCGCGAAATGAAGCAACTGGTTCACCCGCAAGCCGTGATACCGCTGCGAGTGGGCGGCCGTCGTGTCGATGCCGCCATTATCAGTGCTGTTTGGAGTTTTTTCGCGGTCTACGTAATAGCCTATCTGGTGATATTGCTCGTACTCATGGCGACCGGGCTCGATTTTCTGACCGCGTTTTCTGCGGTCGCAGCCACCCTGAATAATTTGGGGCCTGGTTTGGGTGAAGTGGCGACTAACTACGCCAGCATATCGGATCAAACAAAATACATCCTGTGCTTTACTATGCTGCTAGGACGTCTCGAAGTTTTCACGCTGCTGGTCTTGTTCACGCCCATGTTCTGGAAACGTTAAACAATTACGCTCTGTGTTTTTTGATCACTTCATAAGCCGATTGAATTTCCTGTGATTTTTCAGTGGCGAGCCGGATCATCGCGTCCGGAACACCTTTCGCTATGAGCTTATCAGGGTGGTTCTGACTCATGAGCTTTCGATACGCGCGCTTGATTTCCGCATCCGTCGCTGATGCCTCTACACCCAGTGCCTCGTAAGCAACTTCAACACGTGTTATCGAACCCTGCGACCCGGGCGCATGATGAAACTGGCCTTGCGCCTGGGCCATTCGCAGCAACTGGGCAATTTGAGTAGCGCGAAAACCCAGCAAATGACCAATCCGATCAAGCGCCCGCTGCTCAGCTGCATCCATTTCTCCGTCAGCTAAAGCGAGTGTCACCAAGAACAAAAATAAGGTTTGCTTTAACTGCGGGTGTCGGCCTGCAAGACCAAGGAACTCATTAATAACAGGCTCTACCGAGAAACCACTATCCGCGCCCGCCTTAAAAAATGTAATCGCTCGCTGTCTCATGCTCTGATTTAGCTGCATTTGCGAAATCAAAGATTCTGTGTGCTTGATCTCGACTTCGCTGATGCGGCCATCCGCTTTCGCTAAATAACCGAGCAAATGAAATGTGGTAGAGAAGAAATTATCTTGCAGCTTTGCCCGCATTTCTGGCGAAGCAAACTGCTGAAATCGGCTGAAGCCCCGATCGAAAGCGTGGCCTACCCAGAGCCCCACAATAAGCCCCACAAAGCCCAGAGCAAAAAAGCCCAAGAGACCACCGATTAATTTTCCTAGAAATTGTTTCATACTATCCCAAGGTCAGTGATAATGATTTACGCCCTGTTGCGGGCGAACTCTAAACCGCTTGTAAGTCCATTGATATTGCTCGGGGTAATCTCGCAACAGCTCCTCTATGGCTTTGTTCATAGCAGTAGCCGCGTCTGTTGTATCCCCGGTCGATACGAGCTCTGGCGCCTTCGTGATGTGAACAGAGAAACCCTGCGGTACACGATAAGCGACCAAAAATAATACTGCCGCGCCGGTTCTTTGCGCCAACTTTAAGCCAAGCGTTTGAGTAAAACAGGAATGGCCCATGAACTCAGCATTACACCCCGAGCTTAGATCGCGTGGCACCTGATCAGGTAGTATGCCAATACCACCACCCGCTTTAAGAACCCGTGTTAAGCCAACAATACCTTTTGCTGTCGTTGGGTACAGGCTCATTCCCGTACGAGTCCGCCTGCTGACCATTAGGCTCTCCAGACCCGCAACATTCGGCGGCTCATACAAGCACGCTAGTGGCAGGGTTTTATTGAGATAAAGCCCAGCAAATTCCCAGTTACCGAGATGCGGCGCTAAAATGATAACACCCCTAGATTGAGCTTTGGCCGCTTCCACCAGCTCCAGTCCCTGAATTGTTACAGCCATAGCCTCCAGCTGATCTAACGAGCCAGCCCAAACTTTGCCGAGTTCACAGAACCATTCGCCAGCGGACCGGACTGAACTTTTAGCAAGCTCGTATTGCTCTTTATCTGAAAGTCTCGGGAAAGCGAGCCGAATATTTGTGAGCGCACTCTTTTTTTCACGGAGATTGAGTAGCCAAACCCCATCTCCGAGCCGACGCCCAAGCCACCGAGCAACTTCTAGGGGAAGCCAACTAAGGATACGCAATGCTAAATGAATGATTATGGTCGTCATGCTGCCTTGCGCAGAGCGCGGTTCTAGAGAGACCGTATATCGAGGCCGTAATACGCTGTATAATACGTGGCTTTGCAGAGCTTGTGTAGCGAGGTGTCCGTGTCCACCAACAATACGACAATGTCGTTTCAAGAAATCATTCTGACCCTACAACAGTTCTGGGGTGATTATGGCTGTGTGATCATGCAGCCTCTGGATATGGAAGTCGGGGCCGGGACCTTCCACCCAGCAACTTTCCTTCGAGCTATAGGGCCCGAGTCTTGGAAAGCCGCCTATGTGCAGCCCAGTCGGCGTCCAACGGATGGGCGATACGGCGAGAACCCCAACCGACTGCAACATTACTATCAATTTCAAGTGGCTCTAAAACCCTCACCCGACAACATCATGGAGTTATACCTAGATAGCCTTAAAGCGCTAGGTATCGACCCAACCGTTCACGACGTGCGGTTTGTTGAAGATAACTGGGAATCGCCCACGCTCGGTGCTTGGGGCCTAGGTTGGGAGGTTTGGCTTAACGGTATGGAAGTCACTCAGTTTACCTATTTTCAACAAGCCGGTGGCTTGGAGTGCTTTCCCGTGACCGGAGAGATCACCTACGGTTTAGAGCGACTGGCCATGTACATCCAAGGTGTCGATTCCATTTACGACTTAATCTGGGCACGTGGGTCTGATTCAGTTGTCACTTATGGCGATGTGTATCACCAGAATGAAGTGGAAATGTCGCACTATAATTTCCACGAGGCGCCCGTCGATCAGCTTTTGATTCAGTTTGATCTCTACGAAACGGAAGCCAAGCGCTTGGTCGAGAAATCATTACCACTGCCTGCCTATGAAATGGTCATGAAAGCTTCGCATACCTTTAACCTTTTAGATGCGAGACACGCGATTTCAGTGACCGAAAGACAACGTTATATTTTGCGAGTTCGAGGCATCGCCAGACTGGTCGCCCAAGAGTACTACAATTCGCGTGCGCGGCTAGAGTTTCCAATGGCAACAATAGCAGAGCGCGACGAAGCGCTGGCCAAATGGCATGCAGAGGGCGCCGCATGAACGACTCATTTCTCATTGAAATTGGAACTGAAGAGCTCCCACCTAAGTCTCTCCAAACTCTAGCGGTAGCCTTCCATGACGGTGTCGTTGCTGGGTTTACCCAATACGGACTGGAACCTTCTGAGAGCGAATGGTTTGCAACACCTCGACGTTTAGCGGTTAGAATCCATAAGCTGAAAGCGAAAGCGGAAGATACTACCGAAACTCTATTAGGCCCGCCGGTTAAAACAGCCAAAAACGAGGCCGGTGAATGGACACCCGCGGCTCTCGGTTTCGCTAATAAGCAAGGCGTTAGCCCAGAAACGCTTATCGCCATCGACACCGATAAAGGTGAGCGTCTCGCAATCACCCGAACAGTCGAAGGCGCAGCAGTCACTGAAGTAGCTGCCACAGTAATCAATCAGGCACTAGCGGAACTCCCCATCGCCAAAAGAATGCGTTGGGGTAGTCGACGAACTGAGTTCGTTAGACCTGTGCACTGGGTGGTTTGCCTCTACGGAGACCACGACACTTTTGACCCGATTTTTGATCTAGTCCCGTCGCGAGTATCACGCGGACACCGATTTCATGGCCCCCAATCGGTCGTTATCGACTCACCGGAGCGCTATGAAGCCATTTTAGAAAGCTGCCATGTCGTTGCCAGCTTCGATAAACGCCGCTCTCTGATTCGCGATCAAGTGATCACACTGGCAGACCAGCTGTCTCTGAAAGCAAACATAGCGGAAGATTTACTAGACGAAGTCACTGCGCTGGTCGAATGGCCCGTGGCTCTTGCCGGCTCTTTTGATCCGGATTTCCTGCGGGTGCCGTCCGAAGCTCTTATTGCCTCCATGAAAGAGCACCAAAAGTACTTTCATCTGACCAATCAGAACAATGAACTCGAACCACTATTTATCACAATTGCCAACATCGAAAGCCCAGAGCCAGAGCGAATTATCAGCGGTAACGAGCGAGTTATCAGGCCTCGTCTTGCCGATGCTGCGTTTTTCTTTGATACGGATTTAAAGACTCCGCTCAAGCAGCGAGATTCAGAGCTTGCGAAAATGACCTTCCAGCATCAGCTTGGCTCAGTGCTCGACAAGGTAAAGCGAGTACAACAGCTTGCCCTGGTCATCGCTCAAGAGATCGGTGCTGATGCGCAGGCGGTTGAAGCTGCGTCTGCACTGTGCAAATCAGATCTTGCTTCTGAGTTGGTGAACGAGTTCCCGGAGCTCCAAGGCATCGCCGGCGGATATTATGCAAGGGCTGAGGGTCTGGATCATGTGGTAGCTGCGGCTATCAAAGAACATTATTTACCCCGATTCGCCAGCGACTCGCTTCCATCGTCTTTAGAGGCAACCGCTGTCGCACTGGCAGATCGCTTAGATACGCTCGCCGGTATTTTTGCGATTGGTGAGACACCATCTGGGTCGAAGGATCCCTTTGCTTTACGCAGATCAAGTCTTGCCGTTTTAAGATTGTTGATTGAGAACAAACTTGACTGCGATCTTGAAAGCTTGCTCGACGCGGCGTTCCGCGGCTTACCAGTGACGCCACAAGAGAAATCTCGCCAGGCTCTCAGTGCCTACATCAACGAACGTTATTACGCCAAATACGAGCAGGATCAAATCAGCCCCTTGGTGGTGCGATCAATCCTTAATAAACAGATTTCTAGACCCCTAGACTTCGATAACAGAGTCAAATCAACACATGAATTTCTAGGTCTGGAAGAATCTTTGGCGCTAGCGAGTGCTTACAAACGTGTAGCTAATTTGCTAGAAAAATCTGACTCAATCCAACCTGGGGTAGTAAATCCCGCGCTGCTGATAGAACCCGCAGAAAAAGAACTGGTGGCCGCTTTAGACGCTTTACAACCCAAGCTTGACGATCAGTTAAAACAGCTCTCTTACAGCGACTACTTAACCACCTTAGCGTCACTGCGCACCCCTGTTGATCTATTCTTTGATGGTGTGATGGTGAACAGTGACAACCTCGAGTTGAAAACCAACCGTCTCGCCATTCTTCAGCGCTTAGACGGTTTATTTGGCGCGGTCGCCGACTTAAAAGAATTGGCGTAACTGCGCCAGCGTTTTGACATTGTGGCTTAACGGGCATGGGCTTAAAGGGCTGGGTCTCCTGCAAGCCCGAGGTCTCTTACCAATGACCTCGAGGTTCGCGCTTTAATCAACCTTACACATCTAAATTTGCTACGTTCAGTGCGTTCTGCTCGATAAACTCTCGCCGCGGCTCGACGTGATCGCCCATCAAAGTGGTGAACATCTGATCCGCCATGATCGCGTCTTCTATGTTCACTTGCAGCATTCTTCGCGACTCAGGATCCATTGTTGTTTCCCAAAGCTGCTCTGGATTCATTTCACCAAGACCTTTGTAACGCTGGATGCTGTAGCCTTTCATGGCCTCTTGCATCAACCAAGACAAACCTTCAGTGAACTCTTCAATAGGCTGCGACTTCTCACCCCTTCTGACCTCACCCTGGGGTCCAATCAAGCCACCCAGAGTTTGCCCTAATGCCAAGAGTTGACGATATTCAGCGGAACTGAAGAAATCTCGACCCAAGATCGTTTCATACTCAACCCCGTGGTTATAAAACTTCACGACTGGCAAATACAACTCTCTCTCAAGATCTTTTCGAACCAGAACCGAGTATTCGCTACCATTCACCGAAAATCTTTGCAGTCTCTCGTTCAAATTATTAGCAAAATCAATCACATACTGCTCATTAGACATAGCATCCACGGTAAGCGGGTCACTGTACACAAGGCGCCACAACACGTCATGTGTGTACAGACGACTCAGACGGTTAATGGTTTTATCGACCTCGCGATATTGCTGAACCAAGTTGCTCAAAGCGACTCCAGAAATAGGAGGTGCCTGGGGATCTGTCACTAAAGAAGCGTCCTCTAGCGCCGACTCGGTCAAGAATTCCGTCAACGCTTCGTCGTCTTTAAGATACTGAAATTGCTTTCCTTTACTAATTTTGTAAAGGGGCGGTTGAGCGATGTAGATGTGGCCTCGCTCTATCAACTCCCTCATATGACGGAAAAAGAAGGTTAATAACAAGGTTCTGATATGCGATCCATCAACATCGGCATCTGTCATGATGATAATACTGTGATAACGCAACTTTTCAGGATTGAACTCTTCTTTGCCGATGCCGCAACCCAAAGCAGTAACAATTGTGCCGACTTCTGCCGACCCTATCATCTTGTCAAACCGAGCCTTTTCTACGTTTAAAATTTTACCTTTTAAGGGCAGGATGGCCTGGAATTTTCGATTTCGACCCTGTTTTGCCGATCCCCCTGCCGAGTCGCCCTCTACCAAGTAAACCTCTGACAAGGCGGGATCTTTTTCCTGACAATCAGCAAGCTTTCCGGGTAATCCGGCGATATCTAACGCACCTTTGCGACGCGTCATCTCACGCGCTTTGCGGGCAGCCTCTCGAGCGCGAGCTGCGTCTAGCATCTTACCGACGATAACCTTGGCATCACTGGGGTTCTCGAGTAGATAATCATTCAGTTGCGCTGACATGACCTGCTCTACCGTCGTTTTCACCTCAGAAGAAACCAGCTTTTCTTTTGTCTGAGAGGAAAACTTAGGATCGGGTACCTTGACGGAAATAATGGCCGTCAAACCCTCGCGAGCATCATCTCCGGTCGTATTAATCTTCGCTTTCTTCGCAAGACCTTCACGCTCAATATAATTATTCAAACCTCGGGTCAAAGCGGCTCGGAACCCAGCCAAGTGAGCACCACCATCTTTCTGAGGAATATTATTAGTATAGCAGTGTAAGTTCTCTTGAAACGAGTCATTCCACTGCAAGGCGACCTCAACCGCAACGCCCGTATCGGCGTCAGGCTCGGTCATAAAATGGAAGAGTTTATTCACTGGTGTCTTATTTTTATTCAAATAGTCGACAAATGCGCCCAAGCCACCAGAATAGCTGTAAGTCTCGCTTTGTCCTGATCGCTCATCGGTCAGCTTAATCTTGATACCTGAATTTAAAAATGCCAGCTCTCTCAAGCGCTTAGCAAGTAGATCAAAGTGAAATTGAATATTGGTAAACGTTTCTGGCGACGGTGAAAAACGAACCGTTGTGCCTGTTTGAGTGGTTTCTCCAACAACCGCTAAGGGCTGTTGCGGCACGCCATGCGCATAATGTTGCTCGTACACTTTACCCTGCCGCCGAATGGTCAGAGTTAAAGATGAAGACAGCGCATTCACCACAGAAACACCAACGCCGTGAAGACCACCCGACACCTTATAGGTATTGTCATCAAACTTACCGCCAGCGTGCAACACGGTCATAATGACCTCTGCCGCAGAAACACCCTCTTCATGCATCTCAGTGGGTATTCCGCGTCCATCATCCGAAACGGTAATGGACTCGTCTGGGTGCACAATGATATCAATGGTAGAACAGTGCCCAGCTAGGGCCTCATCAATACTGTTGTCGACCACCTCAAACACCATGTGGTGAAGGCCTGTGCCGTCGTCGGTGTCACCAATATACATACCCGGTCTTTTTCTAACGGCATCCAAACCCTTAAGGACCGTGATGCTAGAAGAATCGTAGTTGGTGTCTGACATAAGTTGCTCACTTTCCAATTGGCGTTGCCGCATAGTATAACACGAGAGCTGGCCTGGGGTGCTTATTGACGTTATAACACGACGCCATGTTCCACATGGAACACCCTTACCAGCCCGGTATCGACGCTCAGGTTCATTGCTTCAAGCAAGGGGCTCACCAATGAAACCTGCGTCGCGCTTAAGAACACCTGTGCCGACAAGCTAGAAAGAACAGACCCCAATAGCCTTAACCGCTCTTCATCGAGCTCGGCCGCCACATCATCTAACAACAGCACAGGAGCAGCCGGCCTTCTCGCACCATCGCCATCGGCCGGCACACCCGCCATCCTGCGATAAACCACCATCTGAGCCAACTTCAAAGCAACCAATACTTGTTTCAACTGCCCCCTAGATAACACATCACGTGCCAGCCTTACCTCACCATCTACTATCGAGACCACCTGGATATCCGCTCGATGAGGGCCAAGACCAGTGAACCCCCGCCGGCTGTCGACATCCGCTGCGCCATTCAAGGCGCTCGCCAAAGCCTCGCCCGCCAACCAGCCTCGTTTGTAACGCAACTCTAGGCCCTGCTCACTAAGCCCGAGCGCCAAACACATCTCATTGAAAGCAGCGGCAAGACCCTCAAACACGCCAACCCGAAGCTCATTCACCCGCTCACCGAACAAGGCAAGCTGATCAACCCAGGACGCATCGCTTCCCAGAACCTGACCGCTAGAAGTATGACCAAAACCGCCCCTCGATACGGAGCGAGATAAACTCCGAGGATGGCGACCGTCTCGTAAAGACGCATTTCTTTGATCTAAGGCTCTTAAATAGGAGCGAGACACTTTAAAAAAATCATGTTCCACGTGGAACACCAACCAGTCCAGAAAAGCTCTGCGGTCATGGGAGCCGCCAAAAAGGATATCGAATGTGTCTGCGTTAATCGAGACAATCGGGAGTCTTAACGCCAAATCTGATATTCGCTTGACCCGATCCCCTCGGACTTTGGCCTTCGTTTCTCCAATGCGTGATTTAGATAACCCAACACGATAAATGGGCACCGCCTCTACCGGACTGTCAGAACCAAAACGAAGCGATTCACCGTCATCGATATCAGCAACCACTGTCAACTCTTGTTGAGAAAACTGAACCAGAGACTCCTTCTGACCGCCAAAGCGGCGAAAAGATTTGCCGTGCGCCAAGGTAAACAAAGCTTCGAGCAAAGCTGTTTTCCCGGCGCCATTGGCACCAACAAAGACATTCACACTGCCGAGTTCAGTCAACACCACTTCATTGATGTTACGAAAATGTCGAATAACCACCCTTCGAATCATAAGTGACGCTTCTCTTATTTCTACTGAGCCCCAATATCTAACCTACATAAAAAAGGCTCTTCAAACCGAAGAGCCTTCTTCTTAGCTGCGTTGTCAGAGCCCCTAGGCAAATCGCGCTTAGAGCCGCATAGGCATAACGACATACATGGCATTCGAAGTGGTATCAACGCCCTCTAACAAAGCGCTCCCGCTAGAATCAGATAGACTGACCTTCACATTAGCCGATGTCAGGACTGCGAGAACATCAAGCAGATAGGTCACGTTGAAGCCGATCTCTAATTCACCACCCTGATATTCAACCTGTATCACCTCTTCCGCCTCTTCCTGCTCTGGATTGTTAGCAACAACCTGAAGTTGGTGATCAGAAAGGTTCAGCTTAATACCACGATACTTCTCGTTACTTAAAATGGCAGCTCGCGACAAAGCACTTTTTAGCGCATCTTTCTCAGCAATGATTGCCTTAGTCGAGTTTTTAGGGAGAACACGCTGGTAATCCGGAAACTTTCCATCAACCAATTTGCTGATAAATGTAAATGCCGCTGTATCCACCTTAAGATGATTGTCCCCCAAAGATACCTCAGCCGGCACATCACTCGCCTGAAGTAATCGAGACAATTCTAAAACCCCTTTCCGCGGGAGAATAATTTGAGTTGCCTCAGATTCCGATAGCCCATTGACCACGCCGGACTCTAAATCGACATGGCTCGTAGCTAGCCTGTGGCCATCTGTTGCCACAACTCGGAAAGCTTGCTGACTCAACTCCCAGAGCATGCCATTCAAGTAATAGCGGACGTCCTGTTGCGCCATCGCAAAGCCCGTCTGCTCTATCAGTCCCTTAAGAACGAGTTGATCTACTGTCATAGACCCACGAACATTCAGAGCGTCAACGATGGGAAACTCAGCAGCGGGCAAAGTGGCTAAACGAAAACGAGATCTGCCCGAGCGCACGATCAAATTCGCGCCATCTTGCTGCATATCAATCACGCTTCCCTCTGGAAGCGACTTACAAATGTCGAAGAGCTTGCGTCCAGGAACAGTGACCGCACCCGCAATCGCCGCAGAGTCTTCAAGTGCCACCCGCCCACTAAGCTCTACTTCCAAATCTGTACCGACGAGCGACAACACGCCCTCTTCAACGCTCAGCAAGACATTGGCTAAAATAGGCAATGTTTGTCGGCGCTCTACCACGCCCGATACCAAGCTCAAAGGCTTGACGAGAGCCTCTCTTTCAATTGAAAACTTCATAGAACATCCTTGCGTTCGGCCATCTTATTAATGCTTCTTCAAGCACCAACCTATTCACTTAGGTTGTTAGTGCTCTTAACAAATTTTTAACATCTTCTCTGATGTCACTACTCTCGCGTTTCAGTTCCTCTATCTTACGACACGCGTGCAATACTGTCGTATGATCTCGACCTCCGAAACTGTCTCCAATTTCAGGAAGACTGTGATTGGTTAATTCTTTGGCTAAAGACATTGCGACTTGCCTCGGCCGAGCCACCGAGCGGCTTCGCCGCTTAGACATCAGATCCGCTACTTTGATTCGGTAATATTCTGCTACCACCCTCTGTATATTGTCTAGACTTACCTGCTTATCTTGCAAAGCAAGCAAATCCTTCAGGCTGTCTTTAACCATGATCATGTCGATAGGCTTTTGGTGAAAATGCGCACTCGCTATCACGCGCTTCAAAGCACCCTCTAACTCACGCACATTAGATCTAACTCGCTGTGCTATAAAAAAAGCCGCATCTTCAGGTAAGTGCACACCTATTTGATCGGCTTTTTTCATTAGAATCGCGACTCGCGTTTCGAGCTCCGGCGGTTCTACTGAGACCGTTAGACCCCACCCAAACCTAGACTTAAGTCTTTCTTCGAGCCCCTGTATCTCTTTGGGATAGCGATCACAGGTCAGGATCATCTGATGCCCACCCTCGAGCAGCGCGTTAAACGTATGGAAAAACTCTTCTTGCGAGCGCTCTTTGCCCGCAAAAAACTGTATGTCATCGATCAACAAGGCATCAACCGATCGATAATAACGCTTAAAATCAGAAATCGCATTTAACTGGAGTGCCTTGACCATATCTGCAACAAATCGTTCGCTGTGCAAATAAATAATGTTTGCCGAGGGGCTGTCTTGCTTAAGCGCATTACCCACTGCGTGCATTAAGTGTGTTTTACCAAGACCCACACCGCCATAGATAAATAAAGGGTTATAAGCGAACCCGGGGTTTTCCCTCACCTGCTTGGCCGCTGCCAATGCCAGCTGATTAGATTTTCCCTCTACAAAACTATCAAACTGATAATGTTCCACTAAATTATGTTGATGCGATAACCCACCCTCTACTTGTGGAATTGACTTTCGGACCTTGATCGTGGATTTCGCGGAATCAATCGAGCTTAAAGACTGGGAAACCGCATTGGTTCTATGCTCATGCTCGTTGCGACCAGAAAACACAGTACCCTCTGCGGCCTGAACTGCCAGCACAACCTCGCGTGACGGCTCACCCAAAGCGTTCCGAACAACGTCAACAATACGTTCGTAAAACTTATCGTGAACAAAATCACGAATGAAGCGATTTGGCGCAATCAAAACGATATCGTCCGATTCGCTGCTAAGCTTGAGGGGGGCTATCCAGGTTCGATACTGCTGATCAGGAACTTGATCGGCTAAAGTAACAAGGCAATCATTCCAATCTAATGACCGCCTTGTTTGTTCTGTGCCACCTCTAACTTGGTGATCTTCTCGCTGCTCCAGTCCCATTGTTCAACCTAATTTATTCTGTCGAGATAAAGCATAAACCTTATTCAGAAACTTATCCACACGCTTTTCTAAAATAAATAAAAACACAATAAAAACATGGGGTTAGAATAAAAAATAATCCTGAAAAAAATCTCCGCGCCCGCAGGCCTGTGGATAACCTGTTATTAAGTTGTTGGTTTATGGTAGATAATTCCGCCGTCTATTCAGGCTCACCTGCACACAGTAAACACGCTGTTTTCCATGCGCTTTGCGCTTGCGTCCACTTCTAAAAACCACTAAACTACGCGCCCTTTGAGTGAGCTAACCACGCTCTAAACACTTACTGACCGGATCAATGTCATGAAAAGAACTTTTCAACCCAGCGTGTTAAAACGAAAGCGCACCCATGGTTTCCGAGCCCGGATGGCGACAAAATCAGGCAGACAGCTCATCAATAGACGCAGAGCAAAAGGCCGCAAACGTCTATCTGCATAAATATCTGATTGCCGAGCCTTTAGGAATGGGAGATTTTGACCATACCTTTGGGCGCGGGAAGCGCTTGCTCAACAAGCATGATTACGCTCACGTGTTCAATCAAGCTCAATATAAAAGCAGTTCCGGTAGCTTTCTGGTTTTAGCACAACCCAGTTTGACGAGCGCATCTCGGTTAGGGCTGGTTGTTGCAAAGAAGCACATCAAAAAAGCCGTCGGTAGAAACAACGTTAAGCGCCATGCGCGAGAGCTTTTCAGACAGCAAAAAGCAAGCGCTTTGCCATTAGACATGGTATTGTTGAGCCGCACTGGAGCTGGGCAGCTCGATTCGTCTGAAATTAGACAACAGCTGGATCGTGCCTTTAAGAAGATTATTGCGCAGGCCTCCCAATCTCTTAATCAACACGTTGAATAGCACACGCCATGCGCCAGCCCCTTATTTTCCTCATTCAATGCTACCGCGCGCTTCTTAGCCCTTTTTTGGGGCGTAACTGTCGATTTCATCCAACGTGTTCTGAGTATGCCATCACCGCAATCGAGCATCATGGTGTGGTCAAAGGCACAATACTCGCCACCACTCGTTTATCTAAGTGTCATCCATGGCATGAAGGTGGCTTTGATCCCGTTCCACAACCTCAACACAAACACCATTAAAGCGGTCATCTATGGATATTCAACGTTATTTACTAATTGGTGCCATGGCCCTGCTGTCTTGGATGTTGCTCACTGAATGGGTCGTTTTTAAAGACAACCAAAATCAAATAAGCGCCGCCTCTTTTTCTGTACCTGAGACAAACGAGCAACAGCCTCAATCAGCAGTACTTGCTAGCGACTCTGATGTTCCAGACCTTGTGGATATGGACTCTGCACCCACTATCGGGTCTGATGCCATCATCAGCAAGGGACTCTCGTCGGTCACCGTATCGACCGACACGCTCGATGTAACCATCGATCTCAATGGCGGCGATATCGTCTATAGTGGGTTAAAGCGGCACCTGGCTAAACTAGACGACCCTGATAAACCCTTTGTGTTGCTCGAACAAAACCCGCGGCGCGAATATATCGCGCAGAGTGGCCTAATAGGCCCTGATGGAATCGATTCAACCACCAGAGCTCGGTTTGAATCCGAAACGTCCTCATTCGATATGGGTGACAACCCTGTCCTTTCAGTGCCCTTGTATCACACTGCTGAATCTGGCTTGCGTGTCGTAAAAGAGTTTCTTTTTACTCGGGGAAGCCATCTCGTTACTGTCCGTTACACCATCGAAAACACGCGTCCCGATACAACAAAAACGGTTTATCTGTTTGGACAACTCAAACGCGACAGCTCACCGGACCCCTCAGCGGAAAGCTCTGGAATGGGCTTGGCGCCCTTTTTGGGTGCCGCTACTACGATGCCAGACGACCGGTTTAAGAAATTTTCATTCTCTGATATGCGCGACGACCCATTCAAAGCACAAATCAGCGGCGGCTGGATTGCCATGATTCAGCATTACTTTTTGAGCGCATGGATTCCTGACGCCTCTCAAACTCACACCTACACCACGAGAGTGACGCAAACAGGTGCAAATATCGCAGGGTTTTTGGCCCCAGCTACCGTGATCGCGCCACAAACTGTCGCTTCTACTGAGGCTCAACTTTATATCGGCCCCAAAGACCAATATGTGCTTGAGGCGATATCGCCGTATCTTGAGCTCAGTGTTGATTATGGTTGGCTGTGGTGGATTGCGCAGCCTCTATTTTGGCTCCTTAACCTGATCCATTCCTTTGTGGGTAATTGGGGCGTTGCAATTATTCTGCTCACTGTTTTGATCAAAGCTGCCTTTTTTAAGTTATCCGCGACCAGTTACAAATCAATGGCGAATATGCGCAGGGTGCAACCGAAAATGCTAGATATTCGGGAGCAATACGCAGAAGACAAGCAAAAGCAAAGTCAGGCCATGATGGAGCTGTATAAGAAAGAAAAAATTAACCCTATGGGCGGATGTTTACCTATTCTCGTCCAAATGCCCGTTTTCATTGCCCTATATTGGACTCTCATGGAGAGCGTTGAGTTGCGGCATGCGCCCTTCATTCTATGGATTGACGACCTCTCTGTTATGGATCCCTATTTTGTCTTGCCGATCCTGATGGGGGCCAGTATGTGGTTCATGCAAAAATTGAACCCACCACCACCTGATCCCATGCAAGCCAAGCTGATGCAATGGCTGCCGATTGTGTTCACTTTCTTCTTCTTGTGGTTCCCATCAGGGCTGGTTCTGTACTGGGTTGCGAATAATCTGCTATCAATGACACAGCAGTACATTATTACCAAGCAGATTGAAAATGCACCGACACCTAGTCGCTCTTAATCATCTCAGTGAGCTCTGCTTCTGACACCATTTGCGCGATTGCCACACCGCCCGGACGAGGCGGTGTTGGCATCATCAGAATTTCCGGATCAGAAGCCTATACGCTTGCATTGTCTTTAACACAGCGCTCCGAGCTAACGCCCCGGCATGCTCACTTCTGTTCTTTTTTTGACCACCAGGGCGAGCCCATTGATTCAGGTATTGCTCTGTTTTTCAACAACCCCAGCTCATTTACCGGTGAAGATGTTGTAGAAATTCAATCTCACGGAAGTCCTGTTGTTATGCAACAACTTCTTCATGAGTTATGCCGGTCAGGCGCTCGAATTGCAGAGCCAGGGGAGTTTTCTAAACGAGCCTTCCTGAATGACAAAATTGACTTGATTCAAGCGGAGGCAATCGCTGACATCATTAATGCCTCGACTGATATCGCTGCTCGCAATGCACACAAATCTTTACAAGGTGCTTTCTCAGACTACATAACTGACTTGTTGGCACGAATTATAAACTTGCGCATCCTTGTAGAAGCGGGCATTGATTTCCCCGATGAAGACATCGAGTTTGCTCATACAGATGCGGTTCAACAAGAGCTGCGCGCTCTCATTACGCTTCTTAAAACCACGCTTCGGACCGCCCAAATAGGCCAAATCATACAAAGCGGTATCACCGTTGCGTTGATCGGCGCCCCCAATGCCGGTAAATCATCATTACTGAACCAACTCGGCGGTCTCAACAAAGCGATTGTCACCGACATTCCGGGGACCACCAGGGACACACTAGACACGAGCATTGATATCGATGGAATCCCGTTCACCTTCGTCGATACCGCTGGCCTCCGCGACACAACAGACACAGTTGAACAAGCCGGAATAGCAAAAGCGCTAGATCTCATCGATAGCGCAGACATTGTTTTGTTTATTATTGACGCTACTACTTTAACAAATGACACTTATCGTACAGACGAATTGCTGAGTCCCGCGCTGAGTGAACGGCTTACTGCTCGGCCTTTCCTCGCTGTTATTAATAAAATTGACCTATCGACAACCGTACCTCCTAGCATCCCTGACGCCATAGATGTCGTGTCAATTGCAGCAAAACACGGCACCCATCTAGACCTGCTAAAGAGACGATTAATCCACATAGCGACGGGGGCAGATAGCACCGAAAACGCACTCTCGGCGAGGCAAAGACACATTTCCGGACTTCAGGGTACGCTGGATTCACTCGAATATGGCCTCGAGCATTTTCTAACTACGCGCGCGTCTGAACTGCTCGCAGAAGATCTTCGCAGAGCACAAGATCGGCTTAACGAAATTACAGGCCTCTTTTCTGCTGATGATTTACTGGGTGAAATCTTTAGTCATTTCTGCATTGGCAAGTAAGTTATCCAGAGTTCGACACAGGTTTTCAACATCTTATTTTTATTTCTGAGCAAACTGTGAGTAACTATAAAATTACTGTTGTATAGCCTCTGAGTAAAAACCTCGCCGCTTTAAAGCCTTTTTTATCCACAAATCGTCCACGCGTCATACACCGGACTTCACCCGTCTTAAACAGCCGTTGTAATTCGGGTAAGTCACTGGTTTTAATTAGGTTTTGAAGGATGCACACAGAAAACAAAGCCCTTAATAATAACTACAATAAAATATAATCTACTTAAAAGATTATTTATTTAATTCTTTAAGGACAAAGATAAAGCAAAAACATAACAGCGATGAGAGTGTTGTAAACGCCACTTTCCACGTATAATCCGCGGCCAAGATCAACAAAAGAGGTAAGTTACCCAGTGGACTATCCACAGGCATTCGATGTTATCGTCATAGGTGGTGGCCATGCAGGCACAGAGGCCGCATTGGCAGCTGCGCGTATGGGCTGCCAGACCTTATTGATCTCACACAGCATCGAGACCTTGGGTCAAATGTCTTGTAACCCAGCCATTGGCGGTATCGGTAAAAGCCAACTTGTTCGAGAAATCGATGCGCTAGGCGGCGCAATGGCTTTAGCAACGGATGCTGCTGGCATTCAGTTTCGTGTGCTCAACTCTCGAAAAGGTCCTGCAGTAAGAGCAACGAGAGCACAAGCAGACCGGATTTTATATAAGGCAGCAATTAAGAAACACCTAGATCAGCAAGTAAACTTAACCGTGTTTCAGCAGGCTGTTGATGATCTCGTACTTGATGGAGAACGGGTCTGTGGTGTTATTACGCAAATGGGGCTTACTTTCCGCTCAAAAGCTGTTGTTCTTACCGCGGGTACTTTTTTAGCTGGAAAGCTTCATATCGGCTTAGAAAATAGCACTGGAGGCCGAGCAGGCGACCCCGCGGCCGAAACATTAGCGCACCGTTTACGTGATATGGCGTTCAAAGTCGATCGCCTAAAAACGGGTACTCCACCCAGAATTGACGCCAGAACGGTAGACTTTACGGTCATGCAAGAACAGTGGGGAGACACACCAGAACCTGTTATGTCGCTTATGGGTCGTGTTGAGGATCATCCCGAACAACGCTGTTGCTGGATTACGCACACCAACACGACAACACACGATATTATTGCTTCGAATCTAGATAGGTCGCCCCTATTTTCGGGGGTTATCGAGGGCACGGGACCCCGATATTGCCCGAGTATTGAAGATAAAATTCATCGCTTTGCTGGTAAAGAATCGCATCAAATCTTCGTTGAACCGGAAGGTTTAACAAGCAATGAGCTGTACCCCAACGGTATTTCGACAAGCTTACCGTTTGATGTTCAGTATCGTCTGGTTAGGAGCATCAAGGGGTTTGAACAGGCCCATATTGTTCGACCTGGTTATGCGATCGAGTATGACTTTTTTGACCCTCGTGGACTCCATCATACCCTCGAAACCAAAACCGTCAGAGGACTCTTTTTCGCGGGACAGATTAACGGAACGACGGGTTATGAAGAAGCGGCTGCTCAAGGCTTAATTGCGGGTCTTAATGCTGCGCTTCTGGTAAAGGAACAGCCCGCGTGGACGCCCTCACGAAAAGAGGCCTACATAGGGGTTATGATTGATGATCTGGTGACCCAAGGAACGATAGAGCCGTATCGAATGTTTACCTCTCGAGCGGAACATCGTCTTTTTCTTCGAGAAGACAATGCGGATCAACGATTGACACCAAAAGGCTACGAGCTAGGTTTGGTCGCCGCGTCACGATGGTCAGATTTTCAGTCCAAAATGAGTTCTTTAGAGCAAGAAAAAACGCGATTAAAAACGAGTTTTGTTCAAGCTGGCTCCACAGAAGCGAAGATGCTGGAAGCCGAAGTCGGAGTTACCTTAACAAGGGAGTATTCTTTAGCGGATCTTTTGAAGCGACCAGAAGTCACATATCTTACGATTGCTTTGCTGAATGAATCAAACAGTTGCCGAGAAGATGTCGCCCAACAACTCGAAATCGAATCAAAATATGAGGGTTATATTGCTCGACAAGAGCAAGATGTTCAAAGAATGTCGACACAAACAGCGGTCCAAATTCCTCCGGATTTTGATTACTCGCTCGTATCCGGATTGTCTAGTGAACTCAGCCAAAAACTGAAAGTCGTTCAACCAGTCACGATTGATCAGGCAAGTCGAATTGCCGGAATGACACCAGCGGCATTGTCGTTATTGGTAATTTACCTTAAGAAACATCGAGCTGCAGTGGCAGAATTAAAGCGTGCATAGTGCATCCGGTGCGCTGTCTAGCCTATTAGCTGAGGGCGCGGAACAACTTAGAATCGATCTGACACCAAAAGTATCTCAACGATTAATCGAGTACCTTGGGTTGATGGTGAAGTGGAATAAAGCCTATAACCTAACCGCGATTCGCGATCCAGACGAGATGATGATACGCCACATCCTAGACTCCTTGGCGGTAAGCCCTCACTGTTTAGAGGGTCATGTGCTTGACGTCGGCGCCGGCGCCGGATTACCCAGTGTGGTTTTGGCCATCACCAACCCTCAGCGGGCGGTGACCGCAATAGACAGCAATAGTAAAAAAACGCGCTTCTTGCGCCAGGTAGCGATAGAACTCTCGCTGGACAACTTAAACGTTGAACATTCACGAGTAGAGAGCTTTATGCCGGTTCAACCTTTTGCGATCGTCATTTCGCGAGCTTTCTCATCCCTTGTTGACTTTGTGCACGTGGCTCAAAGACTGGTATATCCTGGCGGGCGCATGTTAGCAATGAAAGGCCGATATCCAACAGATGAACTGGAACACGCAGCACCGCTATGCGATATTAGTGACGTCGTGAAGCTCTCTGTGCCGTTCTTGTCCGAGGAACGACATTTGGTGATAGCTCACCCCAAAGACTCAAGTTAAGGCCCATTTAGTGAAAACAATAGCGATAGCAAATCAAAAAGGTGGGGTGGGCAAAACAACCACCTGTGTGAACCTTGCGGCATCGCTTGCAGCAATGAAAAGGCGCGTTTTACTGGTAGATTTGGATCCTCAGGGTAACGCAACTATGGGGTCGGGAATCGATAAGTATGAGCACGAGGCAACCATTTGTGATGTGCTCCTAAATCGTATTGCGATTACGGATGCTATTGTTCGGTCAGAGACGGCGCGGTTCGATGTTTTGCCTGCGAACAGTTCATTGACAGAAGCAGAAGTGAAATTGATGGGAGAAATTGGGCGCGATTCTCGTCTTGCGAAACAGTTAGTTAAAGTAGATCACCTATACGATTTTGTGTTGATCGATAGCCCTCCCACATTGAACATGCTCACCGTCAATGGTTTGGTTGCGGCCCACGGTATTATTATTGCGATGCAGTGTGAATACTTCGCGCTTGAGGGTTTGTCTGATTTAATGCAAACCATCGATGGTGTTCGCGAGTATTTGAACCCCAAATTAGAGTTACTTGGCATACTAAGAACCTTATATGATCCAAGGACGAGCCTTACAAACGATGTTTCCAATCAGCTACACGAACATTTTGGCGACGCTGTATTTAGAACGGTAATTCCAAGAAATATCCGTTTAGCCGAGGCTCCAAGTCATGGGATGCCAGTGATGTACTACGATAAATACTCCAGTGGCGCAAAGGCATATCTAGCGCTCGCATCAGAGCTGCTGCGGCGTCAAACGCGAAATAGGTAAACGCTATGGTTGTAAAAAAGCGAGGGTTAGGCCGAGGATTAGATGCCTTATTAAGAAACGCATCTCAGCAATCTGACAATTATCATGCACCTGAAGATTCGGGCTCAGCAACCTATGGTGTACTAAAACAACTCCCCATTGATTTGATACAGCGCGGACAATACCAACCGCGAAGAGACATGGCGCCAGAAGCGCTCGACGAGCTTGCACAAAGTATAAAAGCACAAGGCGTCATGCAGCCCATCGTTGTTCGAGAAGTTTCGACAGGTCGCTACGAGATCATCGCCGGGGAGCGCCGATGGAGGGCGACTCAACTCGCAGGTCTCGATACCATACCGGCACTTATCAGAGAGCTAAGCGATGAAACCGCTTTGGCAATGGCACTGATTGAAAATATTCAGCGAGAGGATCTTAATGCCATGGAAGAGGCTCTCGCATTGCAGCAATTACAAACCGAATTTCAGTTGTCGCAAGCAGAAGTCGCAACAGCTGTGGGAAAATCACGCTCAACTGTGGCGAACATCTTAAGACTTACCGGCTTACCCAAAGAAACACAGATTTTGCTGGAAAGAGGTGATCTTGATGTCGGTCATGCCAAGTCTCTTCTGGGTCTCCCGCACGAGCAAATAGCAGCCGCAGCGCGAACTGTTGTGGCAAAGGGGATGACGGTTCGAGAAACAGACACGTTGGTAGCACGCCTTTTAGCGACCCCGCAGGGGAAAACAGCGCCGGCGACGCCAGACGCCAACATTAAACAATTAGAAACGACCCTGTCATCAACACTGGGTGCGTCGGTCCAAATCCAACACGGTCGGAAGGGTCGTGGCAAATTGATCGTGGCTTACAACAGCCTAGATGAACTCGATGGTATTTTAGCTCACATCAAATAGACGCAAACGATAGCAATAATCGTGATTTATTCTTGTCTCTAAGTTGAATCTTAAGTCCTTAATCTCTATAATCCGGTCGCGCTTAAAAGCCGATCTCGAAGCGATGTGAAATGTCGAGTAATGTGTACCACCGAATTATGTGGCAAGGCTTTTTCGCTGCTGGCAGTGCGGGGACGATGTGTTTGCTGCTGCTAATCATGGTGAGCTCTGCGCAATTCAACGCCATTTTTTATGGTTGGCTTATTGCGACGCTCCCACAAGCATGGTCAATGCTAAAAGGGTTTCAGGTAAAACAAGAGACATTTAGACCGCAAAACGTAATACTAGCGGTCTGGGTAAAGTTTGGACTAAGCACAGTGGCATTTGCAGCTGTTTTTTTGTTGCCAAACGTACAGGCCGGAAGCGTTTTTGTAGGCTTTTTGGTCATGTTGGTAGCGTTTACAGTAGGTAACATATGGGCTTCCGTAACCGCCCATAAACAGAGCTAAGTGGAACCGGAATATGGCAGGCGAAAATCAAACGGTATCTGAATACATCGTTCACCACCTGACGCACCTGACTTATGGCAAGTTACCAGAAGGGTTTGTTAAGGCTGATGGCACAGTCGTTGGTGCGTCCGGAGAGTGGACTTTCGCGCATGGACCACAAGACATCGCGGCGATGGGTTTCATGTCGATTCATGTTGATTCTTTGATGTGGTCAGTGGGCCTTGGTTTGATTTTCTGCTGGTTATTTTACCGCGTCGCACAAAAAGCCTCCTCTGGAACGCCGTCAGGGTTCGTTAACTTCGCTGAAATGGTTGTCGAATTCGTCGATGGTACAGTAAAAGACACATTTCACGGTCGAAACCCGCTAATCGCGCCGCTTTCGTTAACCATATTCTGCTGGGTGTTTCTCATGAACCTAATGGATTTGGTCCCCGTCGATCTCGTGCCACATCTGTTTTTGCTGTCGGGTGTTGAGTATCAAAAAATCGTACCGTCGACTGATCCTAATATTACAATGGGCATGGCGCTTGGTATTTTTATTTTGATGCTGTATTACTCGATCAAAGTTAAAGGTTTCGGCTTCGTCAAAGAATTAACGTTAAACCCGTTTAATCATCCTGCGTTTATACCTGTTAACTTATTTATGGAAGTGGTCGGACTGTTGGCAAAACCTTTTTCATTAGGTTTGCGACTGTTTGGTAATATGTACGCAGGCGAAATGATCTTTATTTTGATTGCTGCGCTTTTTAGCGCGGGCGTCGCATGGATGTTGCCTGCGGGCTTGTTACAAATGGGCTGGGCAATTTTCCACATTCTAGTAATTACCCTTCAAGCATTCATCTTTATGGTACTCACTATAGTGTACCTGAGCATGGCGCATGAAGATCATTAAGAGTTTGACTTTAAAACAACCCTAGGAGAAAAACCATGGAACTTATTTACGTAGCAGCCGCGATTATGATGGGCCTCGGTGGCTTGGGCGCCGCGATCGGTGTGGGTATTTTGGGTGGTAAGCTGCTCGAAGGCTCTGCACGTCAGCCAGAATTGGCACCTAAATTACAGGTGACATTTTTCTTAGGCGCGGGCCTTGTTGACGCGATCCCCATTATCGGTGTGGGTATTGCGATGTACTTGATCTTCGTTGTAGCTGGTTAATTTCTAGCCCCCGCTAAAACGCCGGAGCTCACCGTCGTGAGCTCCGTATTTATGAGGAGCAAGGCGTGAACATTAATCTAACCCTAATCGGCCAAATGGTAGCCTTCATCGTGTTTGTTGCATTTTGCATGAAATACGTGTGGCCACCTATTGTTGCAGCGATGCAAGAGCGCGCCGAAAAAATAGCAGATGGCTTGGCGGCCGCAGATCGTGCGAGTCACGATTTAGAGCTGGCACAGAAGCGCGCCGTCGAGCAAATGAAAGAAGCAAAAGCGGAAGCTGCTGCCATCATCGATGCTGCTAACAAACGAGCAAATACCATCATCGAAGACGCTAAGGCTGCCGCTCGCGTTGAGGCTGACCGTGTGAAAGCGGCCGGGATAGCAGAGCTAGAGCAAGAAACGAACCGAGCTCGAACAGCACTTCGTGCTGAACTTGCAGAGTTAACGTTCTTGGCTACCGAGAAAGTCTTGGGTGCTTCGGTCGATAGAGCGGCACACGCGAAATTGGTAGCTGAAGTAACGGCGGAGCTGCATTAATCATGGCTGAGCTCATTACATTGGCTCGTCCTTATGCAAAAGCGGCCTTTGAATATGCACGTGAAAAAGCAGCGTTAGATCAGTGGTCTACCGACCTTGCTACCGCTGCAGCTGTGGTGCAAGACCCAAAAGTTACACTACTACTTTCGGGACCCTCCCAAACACCCGCACAATTGGCCCAAGCCCTTGTGGCGCTTCTTGGAGTTGACGCAGATACCGATTTGGCGCACTTCATCGGTGTTGTTGCGAGCAATCGCAGGCTGGGATTAATTCCCGCGATCCACAAGTTGTATGACGCCTTTAAAGCGAATCTTGAAGCATCTGTCGATGTTGATGTGACTTCTGCATACGAGCTAAACGAGCAGCAGGTTAGCGACATCGAAAAGGCTTTAAAAACCTTGTTAAACAAAGATATCAACGTTCACACTAAAATTGATGACTATCTCATTGGCGGTGTGGTGATTAGAGCTGGCGATCTGGTGATCGATGGCTCTGTGCGCGGCCGCTTACAAAAGCTTGCCGAAGCAATGAATTCGTAGGATTGAGGAACCAAGCATGCAACAGCTGAATCCATCTGAGATTAGTGACATCATCCGTCAGCGTATTGACCAATTGGATGTTACCAGTGAAGCCCGCAACGAGGGCACAATTGTATCGGTCACTGACGGTATTATTCGCATACACGGTCTAACTGACGTAATGTACGGCGAAATGATAGAGTTTGATGGCGGTATTTACGGTATGGCGCTTAACCTTGAGCGCGATTCTGTGGGCGCCGTCGTTCTAGGCGATTATAAAAGCCTTGCCGAAGGCCAAACGTGCCGATGCACGGGCCGAATTCTAGAGGTCCCAGTAGGGCCCGAGCTGCAGGGTCGTGTGGTAGACGCCCTAGGTGCACCTATCGATGGAAAGGGCCCTATTGCCACAACAATGACGGATGCGATTGAGAAGGTTGCCCCAGGCGTTATCGCGCGTCAGTCGGTCGATCAGCCAGTGCAAATTGGTCTGAAAGCCATTGATGCCATGGTGCCAATTGGACGCGGGCAGCGAGAACTGATTATTGGTGATCGCCAAATTGGTAAAACCGCGATTGCGGTAGACGCGATCATCAACCAGAAAAACACCGGCATTAAGTGCGTTTATGTGGCGATTGGCCAAAAGGCGTCGTCGGTCGCGGCGGTTGTTCGAAAGCTCGAAGAGCACGGCGCTATGGATCACACGATTGTGGTTGCAGCGACGGCTTCTGACCCTGCATCGATGCAGTTTTTAGCGCCTTTCTCTGGTTGTACCATGGGTGAGTACTATCGCGATCGAGGCGAAGACGCCCTTATCATCTATGATGATTTAACCAAACAGGCGATCGCTTATCGGCAAATATCGTTGCTACTTCGTAGACCACCAGGCCGAGAAGCTTATCCTGGCGACGTGTTTTATTTGCACTCGCGACTCCTCGAGCGTGCTGCCCGTGTCAACGCAGATTATGTTGAGACGTTTACTCAGGGTGCTGTCAAAGGAAAAACAGGTTCACTGACGGCTCTACCAGTGATTGAAACACAGGCGGGCGACGTTTCGGCGTTTGTTCCTACCAACGTGATCTCGATTACCGACGGCCAAATCTTCTTAGAAACAGACATGTTTAACTCGGGTGTCCGTCCGGCGATGAATGCGGGTATCTCGGTTTCTCGTGTTGGTGGTGCCGCACAAACTAAGATCATCAAAAAGTTGTCGGGTGGTATTCGAACCGCACTTGCACAATACCGCGAGCTAGCCGCTTTCTCGCAGTTTGCGTCTGACCTAGACGAAGCGACAAAGTCACAGCTTGATCATGGCGCACGTGTTACCGAATTAATGAAGCAAAAGCAGTATTCACCGCGCTCAATCGCTGAAATGGGGATTGTGCTTTACGCTGCCAACGAAGGCTATTTGCGTGACATAGACGTCCCGAAAATTTTGGATTTCGAGGATGCTTTGCTGGCGTATATGCATTCTGAGCACGGTGCTTTGATGACTGATATCGTGGCTACAGGCCGCTATGACGACGAAGTTGAAAGCGTGTTTAAGCAAGCGCTTGAAACCTTTAAAGCAACTCAAACTTGGTAGGGTCCGAGGACTAGTTTATGGCTGCCGGAAAAGAAATTAGAACGCAGATAAACAGCATCCAAAGCACGCAGAAGATCACCTCTGCGATGGAGATGGTCGCTGCCAGCAAAATGCGAAGAGCCCAAGAGCGCATGCAACTTGGCAAGCCTTACGCGTCTCGGATACGTGCGGTGATTGGCCACATTGGTAATGCGACGCCTGAGTACCGCCACCGCTTTATGCAGGATCGGCCGGTTTCTCGTGTGGGTTATGTGGTGATTTCTACCGATCGAGGCCTTTGTGGCGGTTTAAATATTAATTTATTTAAGGCCACCGTCGCGTCCATGAAGGCGTGGGCTGAGCAGGGTGCCGAAGTGGACCTATGTCTGATCGGTGCCAAGGCTGCTGCGTTCTTTAACACATATGGTGGGAATGTGGTTGCTGCTACCAGAGACATCGGCGAGTCACCGACCGTAGCCGACCTAATTGGCAGTGTAAAAACCATGCTTGATGCTTATGAAGCGGGCCGAATTGATAAGTTGTTCTTGGTGTCTAACGAGTTTGTTAACACCATGACTCAGTCAGCGACAGTGCAGCAGCTTCTTCCTATTGAGGCTGAAGAGTCGAGCGAAATGTCCCACCATTGGGATTACATTTATGAGCCTGATGCGGAAGAACTGCTCGAGGCGCTGATGACACGTTATGTTGAGTCTCAGGTGTATCAAGCGGTTGTCGAGAACGCGGCATGTGAACAAGCGGCGCGAATGCTTGCCATGAAAAATGCCTCGGATAACGCGGGCGAGTTAATAGACGAGTTACAGCTGGTGTACAACAAAGCCAGACAGGCTGCGATTACACAAGAGCTATCAGAAATTGTGGGTGGTGCTGCAGCGGTTAGCTGATCACCATAGGAATTGGTGCGCATAAAATGCGCTTTGTAAGAGTGAATAGAGGATCCGAACATGAGCAGCGGACGCATAGTACAGATTATCGGCGCGGTGATTGACGTTGAGTTTCCAAGGGATGAAGTGCCCAAGGTTTACGATGCGCTGGTAGTAGAGGGTAAAAACCTGACTATGGAGGTACAGCAGCAACTAGGTGATGGTGTTGTTCGCGCAATCGCTATGGGTTCGTCTGAGGGCATCAGCCGCGGACTCGCGGTAACCAATACAAAATCTCCCATCCAGGTTCCTGTTGGCATCGCTACGCTGGGTCGAATTATGGATGTCCTAGGAAATCCTATTGATGAATGTGGCCCAATCGGTGAAGAAGAGCGTGCTTCTATCCACCGCAAAGCACCAACTTATGAAGAACTGTCTGCGAGTGATGAGCTTTTAGAGACTGGGATCAAAGTGATCGATCTAGTGTGTCCGTTTGCAAAGGGCGGTAAAGTCGGTCTGTTCGGTGGTGCGGGTGTTGGTAAGACCGTAAACATGATGGAGCTGATTAACAACATTGCGACCGAGCACTCAGGCTTGTCTGTTTTCGCCGGTGTTGGTGAGCGAACACGAGAAGGTAACGATTTTTACTATGAAATGCAGGAATCGAAGGTCGTTGATGTCGAGAACTTCGCAAACTCCAAGGTTGCGATGGTCTACGGTCAGATGAACGAGCCACCAGGAAACCGTCTTCGTGTAGCATTGACTGGTTTGACCATGGCCGAGAAATTCCGTGACGAAGGTCGTGATGTACTGCTGTTTATCGATAACATTTATCGTTATACCCTCGCGGGAACCGAGGTTTCGGCGCTGTTGGGTCGAATGCCTTCGGCAGTAGGTTACCAGCCCACATTGGCGGAAGAAATGGGCGTGTTGCAAGAGCGTATTACCTCGACACGGGTCGGTTCTATTACCTCGATTCAGGCGGTATATGTGCCAGCGGATGACTTAACAGACCCCTCTCCTGCGACCACGTTTGCGCACTTAGATTCTACCGTGGTACTGAGCCGAGATATTGCGGCGAAAGGTATTTATCCTGCCGTAGATCCACTAGATTCAACATCGCGCCAGCTCGATCCTTTGCTCATTGGGCAAGAGCATTACGATGCGGCACGTGGTGTTCAAACTGTATTACAGCGCTACAAAGAGCTAAAAGACATTATCGCGATTTTGGGAATGGACGAGTTGTCAGAAGAAGATAAGCTCACCGTCGATAGAGCGCGAAAAATCGAACGTTTCTTATCGCAGCCATTCCACGTGGCCGAGGTATTTACCGGAGCACCTGGTAAATATGTTTCGTTGAAAGATACGATCGCCGGATTTAACGCTATTTTAGCGGGCGAGTACGATCACCTCCCAGAGCAAGCGTTCTACATGGTGGGTACGATCGATGAAGCGGTAGAGAAAGCGGCGAAACTTTAAGCATCGCCAACAACGGGAACTCAAACATGGCCATGACAATACATTGCGATATCGTAAGTGCAGAACAACAGATTTTTTCGGGCATCGTTGAAATGGTTGTCGCGACTGGGGTTTTAGGAGATCTCGGTGTGGTTTATGGGCATGCACCTTTGTTAACCGCTTTGGTGCCAGGCCCGGTGCGGGTCGTAAAACCGGGCGGCGAAGAAGATGTTTTTTACGTGTCTGGCGGATTCTTAGAGGTTCAGCCAGGGGTGGTGTCTATTTTGGCAGATACCGCGCTGCGTGCGAGTGACATGGATGAGGCCGCGGCAGAACAAGCACGTAACGAGGCTCTGGTTTCAATAGAGAATCAAGCGTCCGAGTTCGATTATGGTCGAGCATCAGCGCGCTTAGCAGAAGCTGCGGCACAACTGAGAACCCTACAGAAGATTCGGCAGAAGGCGGGTCGATAGGGTAGAAGTTGTGCTTTAAAGACCCGGCTTTTGCCGGGTTTTTTTGTTAAAAAGCACAGTTGCCGGATGAGATACTCTATTTTCGAGGTATTATGCGCTCGGGGGGCTTATGAAAATTAATGTTGTGATCTTAGCTGCTGGACAAGGCTCGCGAATGAACAGCGAGCTGCCTAAAGTGCTCCACACAGTGGGTGGCAAAACGATGCTTGCTCACGTCCTTGCAACCGCAACCGAGCTGGCTTCTACACAAACTTGCGTGGTCATTGGCCATGGAGGTGATCAGGTTAGGGCTTCGCTCAATCAGAATACGGCGCTTTTGGTAGAACAGTCAGAACAAAAAGGCACTGGGCATGCGGTGCTACAGGCCCTGCCTCAGCTCGAGCTCGACTCTATAGCGTTGGTACTTTATGGCGATGTACCTCTGCTACAGCCATCGACACTCAGGCCTTTGCTGGATCTTGCGAGACAAGGTCCGGCCTTGCTGACCGCAAAGATGTCAGATCCGTCTGGATATGGGCGGGTTGTGCGCGACCAGACGGGGCAGTTTGTCTCAGTGGTAGAGCACAAGGACGCTACTGCAGAGCAGCTGGCACTGACGGAGATTAATACAGGGGTGCTCGCGATCCCGACGTCATTATTGAACACCTATCTGCCGAAAGTGGGCAATCAAAATTCACAGGGTGAGTACTATTTGCCGGATGTGCTGCCCTTAGCCATCGCTGACGGTCACGTCGTCAACACCGTGTGTGCATCTGATCCTATCGAGACAGAGGGAGTGAACACCCGCGAGCAGCTGGCGCGGCTAGAGCGGATTTATCAGCACCGGCAGGTGTTGGCACTGATGGCGGCCGGTGTTTCTTTCGCAGATCCACAACGTGTTGATATTCGGGGCACAGTGCGAGCTGGTAAAGACTGTTTTGTTGATATCAATGCGGTATTTGAGGGCGAAGTGACACTGGGAGATGGCGTTGTTATCGAGCCAAATTGCGTGATTCGATCGAGTACGATTGGGCCGTTTACACGGGTGTGTGCAATGAGCCATATCGAGCAGGCGCAAGTAGGCGCTCACGCTTCAGTTGGGCCTTTTGCGCGACTCCGTGCTGGTACTCGCCTCGCCGATAAAACCAAGATAGGAAATTTTGTCGAGACCAAAAATGCGGCGCTAGGGGTTGGTTCAAAGGTGAATCATTTGTCCTATGTGGGAGACGCTCAAATAGGGATTGATGTTAATATTGGCGCTGGAACGATCACGTGTAATTACGATGGTGCCAATAAGCACACCACAGAGTTGGGCGATCACGTGTTCATAGGGTCAAATAGCACTTTGGTGGCGCCATTATCGATTGAGTCTCACGGGTTTGTTGGAGCGGGCTCGGTGGTGACCAAAACGGTTAAACAAGGTGATTTAGCGATCGCTCGGGGTCAGCAGCGCAATATTAGCGGCTGGAAGCGGCCCAAGAAAAAGGATTAATCGAACATGTGTGGAATCGTAGCAGCGTCAGCTTCAAGGCCCGTGGCCACTATTTTACTGGCCGGATTACATAGCCTTGAATATCGCGGCTACGACAGCGCGGGTATCGCCTTACTAGAACACGGCACCCTTTACAGCTCTAAGCATGCTGGTAAAGTCGCTATCCTCGACGCGGCTGTTACGGCGGATGCACCTACAGCCTGTGTGGGTATCGCTCATACACGTTGGGCTACACACGGTGAGCCTACACAGTACAATGCCCACCCCCATCTGAGCGGTAACCGCGTAGCGATTGTGCATAACGGCATTATAGAAAACCATGCTGCTTTGCGCGCCGAGCTCGTGGCCGCCGGCGTACCATTTTCGTCTGATACCGATTCCGAGGTCATCGCCCACCTATTGGCGCGTGAGCTTGAACGCGGCCTGTCCTTGGAAGCGGGTTTGGCGTCGATATTGCCAAGGCTAGAAGGCGCGTACGCGATTGCTGCAATTGACAAAGCTCACCCGGATCAAGTCTGTGCAGCACGTAAAGGGAGCCCGCTGGTGGTTGGTCTTGGCTTTGGTGAACACTTCTTAGCCTCCGATCCGCTCGCTTTGCGTCAGGTAACGAATCGCTTCATTTACTTGGAAGAGGGCGATCAAGTCACTATTTCGCCCACTGTGTTAACGATTAAAAATTCTGAAGGACAAATTATTACGCGCGAGATCGTGGAATTGACCGACCAACTGAGTCGCGCTTCCAAGGGTGACTACGATCACTACATGTTGAAGGAGATTCATGAGCAGCCTCGGGTGCTGGCAGAAACAGTGCGGTTCTCAGGGCTACCGATACTGAATGAAACTATTTATGGTCAGCGGGCGTCGGCTATTTTTGATCAAGTAGAAGCCCTGCAAATCGTTGCGTGTGGTACGAGTTATCATGCTGGCATGGTCGCAAAGTATTGGTTTGAAGAGCATCTGGGGTTACCTTGCCAAGTTGAAGTCGCCTCGGAGTTTCGGTATCGTAAGCGTGCGATGCGAGCGAATACATTGCTGTTAACCATCTCTCAGTCGGGTGAAACTGCAGATAGTTTGGCCGCGCTTCGTGATGCTGCGCCTGGTGAGTTTGTGGCGTCTCTCGTGATTGCAAATGTCGATAACAGCGCGCTTGTGCGAGAAAGCGACCTGGTATTTTTAACGCAGGCGGGTCCAGAGATTGGAGTGGCATCAACTAAGGCATTTACCACACAGCTGGTAGCGTTATTGGTTCTGCTGATCACTTTAGGCAAGCGTCGCGGAATGACCGCCGAGACCATTCAATCGATTTCTTATGCTCTGAGCCAGTTGCCCGACCAAGTGGATCAGGTTCTGCGTCTTAAAGATTCAATAGCTCGATTATCCGAGCGTTTCATCCAAAAACACCATGCCTTATTTTTGGGACGCGGTGCGTATTACCCCATTGCTCTCGAGGGCTCCTTAAAGCTTAAAGAGATTTCGTATATCCACGCCGAGGCTTATCCTGCCGGAGAGCTCAAGCATGGGCCATTGGCGCTTGTTGACAGTGATATGCCAGTCATCGCGGTGGCTCCAAACGATGCCCTGCTTGAAAAACTGCGCTCCAATCTAGAAGAGGTGCGATCACGAGGTGGTGAACTCTATGTTTTCGCGCCGCAAGAGGCGGGCTTTGAAAGCACCGACCGAATTCACGTGATCAACATGCCGCACTGCGACGAATTAACTATGCCCATTGTGTATACCGTCGCTTTGCAGCTGCTTTCTTATTATGTGGCTTTGCAGAAGGGTACCGACGTTGATAAGCCGCGGAATCTGGCAAAGTCGGTGACAGTCGAATAAACTTCATTATACAAAAGACATCGAAAAGAGAGTCGTTCCAGGGTTTGGTTGTGAGATATACACCCGAACCCTAATCATCCCATACTAATAAATGAACGCTTTAATCAACACCCCTTATAATCCTTTTCCACACACTCCCGGGCGAGTTTTTGCGCCTCTGCTAGTTGTGATGATGTCATTCGTGTCGCAACTATATCTCTGTTCTCTTGGGCTC
>OBNU01000013.1_pt1 | contig 36058 bp, 31 predicted proteins | sample 1494211 | NCBI WGS metagenome assembly OBNU01 (sample SAMEA3275559, study PRJEB22092) | marine metagenome | biome: ENVO:01000252 "freshwater lake biome"; feature: ENVO:00002042 "surface water"; material: ENVO:00000021 "freshwater lake" | collected 2014-06-21T10:00:00+00 | depth 2 m | reverse complement strand
CCCGGCACGCTGGTCTCTGGGTTGGGATCACCGACCAAATAGTTGGCGAGTGTATGCAAGCGCAAAAATGGCATGCCAGAATCTAATAGCCGCTCAACCCGCTGATAAGGCGGTATTTGACCACGCTTCTCAAATACCGGCGCACGGAGATTGCTGGCTTCAACTGCCCGGCATTCGATGGCTCGAAGCTTATCCACGAATGCCAGCATGTCTTCCCTGTTTTGCTGAAAATCATCGCCACCAACGATGACTCTTGATTCAATGACCGCCATAGGTTTTCTCCATTAAGCTCGCTGGAATCGATACCGGAGCCTGTAAAAGTATTTGCGCGTAAGTTTTGGCTTGAGGATCATTCCGGAGTGAAGCGACACCGCCCCCACCTAAAGCGCTTGGCATGAAAAAATTAAAGCCGCCTAAGCCTGGGAGATAGAATCGATTGACCACCGGTGCCGTTAAAAAGTGAGCAAAGCGATCGCGCACCGCGTCTTCCGTGATCGCAGCGGCAATCCAAGGGAGGTAGGCAGGATCACGCGCAATCAAGCCAATGTTCGCAGCGTTGCCTTTGTCGCCTGACCGGCCAACAGCAAGCTGCTCTAGCCGCACCTCGATTAAGTCATCTGCAGCGTAGACCCCGCCTGCCGGTTCACGCTCAATGGTCTCGAAGTCATGAGTCAACTCGACCAGAGATGGCTCGAAAGACTCGGTGCGATCACCATAATCAATCGTGATCGGAACTCGATCGCGCTCAATCAGAAACGAGAACAGGCGGATCACTGGAGAGGGCTTAGGTCGAGTGCCGGCAAAGCCAGCGAGACCGGCCGGAGCTGCGAGACCCACCCCAGTGAGCTCTTTTAATAGCATAGCCACCGCGCGTTTGTCGGCATGCTTGACGCCGACTTTCACGGCAACCTCTCGGCTCTCACGCTCCTGCGAGAAGGCGCCAAAGTGTGATCCGTCACCGATCACCTCGACCAATACCTCGTCGAAATCGGCTGCACCGACCGCTGTTAACTTTCTTCGAGCGCGGGCAATCGCACTCGCTGCAAAGGATCGTGCCCGGTCTCCAGCGCAGGTGCCCACATAGAACCAGATTGCGCCTGCGCGCCAACCGTCGGCCCAAGTGGTTGACACTTTTAAATGCGTGGGTGCACCCCTGCCGATGGCGCCTGAAACCTCAACGACATCGGGCTTAACTTGAGTCAGCTCGACCGCGCCGAAGTCGGCAACCACATCCGGCAAGTAATAAGCGCTGGGGTCACCGATCTCATATAACAACTGCTCTCCCACTGAGTGGGTGGTGACGCAACCTCCGGTGTTATCGGGCTTCGAGATCAAACAATGTCCATCAGGGAATACTGTCGCAATCGGATAGCCGACCGCATCTAGCGAATCTGCTACCAGTGACCAATCGGTAAAATTGCCGCCGGTCGCCTGCGGGCCGCACTCGATAAGATGGCCAGCCAGCGAGCCTCCCGCTAAAGCATTGAAATCGTTGGCCTGCCAACCAAAGGCGTGTATGCAGGCACCCAGAGTAACGGCAGAGTCGACGCAGCGACCGGTGATCACGATATCGGCCCCCTGCTCCAGCGCTCGAGCGATCGGAAAAGCACCCAAGTAAGCGTTAACACTAGCCACTCGATCGGCCGGAGGGAAAGCCTCGCCAGTGAACATCTCGGCAACTGATTCTTCGGCCAAGGCGCCCACTGTGGGCATTAAATCATCACCGGTAATCACAGCAACACGCAGATCTAGACCCTGCTTTTGAATGTGCTCGCGCAACGCTGCCGCGCATGCCCGCGGATTCACGCCGCCCGCATTGGATAATATCTTGACGCCCTGCTTGGCGATCGTATAAAGATGAGGCGCCATCACCTGGTCAACGAAATCTGAGGCATAACCTTGGTTGGGATCGAGTGCTCGAGCTCGCGCCATAATAGACAGAGTAATTTCTGCTAGATAATCGAACACCACATAATCAAGATCACCCTGCCGCAAAAATTGCGGCAACCCCATGTCGGACTCACCCCAATAACCGCTTGCGCCGCCAATTCGAATTGATTTCATATCGCCCTCTCTACCGGTGTCTTGCGGTGTCTTTGACATTGCGGCATGAGCCGAACAAAAGACCACTTGCAAGCATAATGATTGTGGCTCAATATAAATGAGCCTAAATCATTATTAATCGATGAGCAAGATGAAAAGTGAGTCGAACCATGAACGATATCGTCAAGCTAGGAACACGACGGCAAAAAATGGAAGCGAAAGAACGCGCCATTTTGCAAGCAGCCCGCAACGAACTCAGCCAACACGGATTTGAAGGTGCCAAAATGAGCGCGATCGCACGCGCCGCAGAGGTGGCAGAAGGCACGGTGTACTTGTACTACCGCAACAAGAGGGAATTGCTCGACGCCGTAGTGAGCGAATTCTGGCAGATACTGACCACCGGTGCGCGGGTTGTGACAGGCCAGCACGAGACGACCCTCGATAAGCTAAGAGCACTCGCGGAATTCCATCTTAAAGAACTGGTCAAAGATTTTGATTTCGTTGGATTCACCGTAAGAACTCGTGAAACCGGTACGCTCGATTCGCCCAGTCTGACGCCAATTAGAGCCTACGTTGCGGTCTTTGATGAGATTTTTAGACAGGGGCAGGATCGGGGCACATTGGTCACAGCATCGCCCTTGTGGGTCGTCCGAGACCTATTTTACGGCACGCTCGAATATGCTTCTAGAACCCTACATTTGCATCAGGAGCGGCGCCACGAGGAAGTCGTTGATCACCTTATCGAGCTGATCCAGCGCTGTTACGGCGCAGACCCGTCACAAGCACAAGTGGGGGCACTAGAAGCGATTGAGCAGCGACTGCAGTCAATTGAAAGGCAGCTAACGAATCAGTAGATTCCCGACCAACGCGCAACCATTTGGCTCAGTATGCTGAACACAATGGTCACGCCAATCAGCAACAACATCATTCGGAACGGCTTGAACGGTTTGCGTTCGACCGAGTTCACCCCGGTCGAACAAAATTCATCCACTTTTGCCTGATCCTCTGGTTTGAGCCTGCGCTCTTCGCCAATATCGCTACCCTGAACCTGATCCATTGCCGTCATCCTTAGGCTATCGTCCTACACAAGTGTAAGAACATCGAGTCCAAAATGCCATCGACCTTAGGCAACCGCAAACAGAGCTTCTGGCATTTGCATCAGCGGCAAAGCACCGCCTTCAATGGCTAACCGGTGTCCCTGAGCTCGCGGTAATAAACGCTTGAAGTAGAACTCTGCAGTCATCAACTTGGCGTTCAGAAAATCATAATCAGCGCTGCGGCTCGGATCTGCTAAAGCCGCTGCAGCGACGCTTGCCATTTGTGCCCAGAAATACGCCAGCACCACGTAGCCACTGTACATCAAGTAATCAACTGCAGCTGCGCCAGCCTCGTCGGGATCAGTCATCGCCTTTTCGCCGATTGCAAACGACAGACCCAGCCATTCATCTTTGTAATGCGCGACTTGGCGCACATAGTCAGCCACGCTCTCTGGGTGCGACTGCGAGCAGAATTGATCCATGTGGGCGGTAAAATCGGTAAGCAGCTTGCCACCGCTACCGAGGACTTTACGACCGATGAGGTCCATCGCCTGCACGCCGGTTGTGCCCTCGTACAGCATCGCAATGCGTGCGTCGCGTACGATCTGCTCCATACCCCATTCCCGGATATAGCCATGGCCACCCAAAACTTGCACGCCATGATTCGCTGCTTCAAAACCGAGTTCGGTAATAAATGCCTTGGCAATTGGGGTCAGTAAAGCCATCAAATTATCCGCATTCTTGGCCGCCTCGGCGTCACCCGATCGCAGAATATCTCCCTGCATAGCAAGAAAATAAATGAAGGCTCGACTGCCTTCGGCAATGGCTCGCTGGGTCAGCAACATGCGTCGCACATCGGGATGAACCAAAATAGGATCGGCGGGGCCCTCTGGGTTCTTGGGGCCTGTCAATGAGCGCATCGCGAGCCGCTCACGCGCATAAGCAAAGGCACCCTGATACGCGAGCTCAGCATGGCACAGGCCCTGAACGGCGGTCCCGATTCGAGCCGCATTCATGAACGTAAACATGCAATTTAAACCGCGGTTCTCAGGACCAATCAAATAGCCTTTCGCGCCGTCAAAATTCAGCACGCACGTCGCCGACGCTTTGATCCCCATTTTCGATTCGATCGATGCGCAGTGCACTGCATTCTTATCTGCCAGTGAGCCATCGCTATTGACCAAAATCTTCGGCACAACAAACAGCGAAATACCTTTGGTACCGGCTGGTGCACCCTCAATTCGAGCAATCACAATGTGAACGATGTTCTCGGCCATATCGTGTTCACCGGCACTGATAAAGATCTTAGTGCCATGCAGTGAATAGCTGCCATCGGCATTCAGGACCGCCTTGGTTCGAAGTAAACCCAAATCCGTGCCGCAATGGGGCTCCGTTAAGCACATCGTACCGGTCCATTCGCCCGAGACTAATCGGGTGAGATACTGATCTTTCTGCGCATCACTGCCGTGCTCCTCGAGCGTTTTGATAGCCCCATGACTCAAGCCAGGATACATCGACCACGCCCAGTTTGCGGTACCAGTCAGCTCACTCATGCAAAGACCCAAGACGTTGGGCATACCCTGCCCGCCATACCGCACTTCTGCCGCTAGCGAGGGCCACCCACCCTCAACATACTGGGCGTAAGCATCAGCAAAACCCGCCGGGGTCTTCACACCTTGCTCAGTCCAGGTACAACCCTCTTTGTCGCCTGACTCATTCAAAGGCGCCAGCACGTCTTCGCAAAACTTAGCGGCCTGATCTAAAACGGCATCGATGATATCGGGCGTCGCTTCCTGAAAGTCGGGCAGGGTTTGATACAAATCAGACACTTTTAGAACATCGTGCAAAACAAACTTTAGGTCTCTGGTAGGCGCTTTAAACTGAGGCATATGACAACTCCGAAGGTGTATGTTAACAGCGCTTACTTTTGCTCAAGACACACTCAGAGTCAAGTAGCAGTTGTGGTTTCGTGATCAGCGTCATAAAAGCCTACCCGCCCAGATAAGATTGAATGTGACGGTTGCTGCGCTTTTCTCAGGCGCACTCACCACGCACACTATGTTTTGAGTTTTGAGTTTTGAGTTTTGAGTTTTGAGTTTTGAGTTTTGAGTTTTGAGAGATTAGCCAATGCGAGTCATCACATGGCCCTTGCGGGCGCTCGATTTTTTGCTGCCGATGCAATGTGCACTGTGCCAGCAATATTCCGATACCCGCCATCCGCTTTGCTCATGGTGCAAAGCAAGCTTTTCCAGCAGTCACAAGTACTGCCCGAAATGTGGCGAGCCCAACCCTGTCAGCTACCGAGGCTTCTGCCCAGATTGCCCGCCTATCCCCTTCACTTTCGATCGCTGTCGCATAGCCTGGGAGTACAGCGATGGACTTCGCCACCTGATCCACCAATGGAAGTTTGAGCAGGCTTTTCAATTCACAGCGACCTTAGCAGACCTCGTTACCGAGGCACTGCCCGATTCACCCAAGATCGATGCCCTGATCCCGATGCCCTTGCACTGGCGCCGATTTTGGCAGCGCGGCTATAATCAGTGCGAGTTACTGGCCAACACTGTAGGACGAGCGACTGGTGTACCCATGGTCCGGGGGTTAAAACGGATTAATTACCGAAGTCCTCAGCATCAGGCTCGCTCGAAGCGGCAGCGAGCACTCAGCGCAGAGGACTTCAGCTGCCGCCATGACGTCAAGGGCTTACGTTTGGCATTGATCGATGATGTAATGACTACAGGTAATACCGCCAACGCGGCGGCCAGTTGCCTACAACAGGCGGGGGCTCGCTCAGTCGAACTATGGTGTATCGCTAGAACACGTAAACCGAGAACAACAGAACAACTTTAAACCAGATAAAATGTGAGCGCTTACTATCATAATTAACCATGACAATAAAAGAAAAGCGCTAGGAGCATACGGGCACCGCATGAGGAACAAATGGCTCGGCCTAGCAGTGACGCTCATGATCTCGATCATACCGTCGACTCGGCTGAATGCCTCAGCAGAATCCTCGATTCGAATCGCGGTGGCCGCCAATTTCGCACCAACACTAGAGGCTTTGGCAACAACCGCCGACCAAGCCCGCCTGTTCCAAGCCAGCTCTGGAGCAACCGGCGCGCTTGCAACGCAAATTTTGTATGGCGCGCCATTTGATGTGTTTTTGGCAGCAGATTACGATCGACCTCAGTTCCTCACAAGCCGTGGGATTTCCGACCAAGCCCCAGCCTGTTATGCCCAGGGTCAGCTGCGATTAGTGGGAGCCGACTCACTCGATCGTCTTCAATCGGGGGGCAGAATCGCCATTGCAAATCCCGATATTGCGCCTTATGGACGTGCTGCTGAAGAGGTTCTCAATCGATTCGAATCGCCCATGCAACGAATCACAGGCGCTAATGCACTGCAGGCTTACCAGTTCTATTTGACAGGGGGTGTTGAGTTCGCCCTGATACCGGCCTCTCTCAGCCTTAATGATGGCCTAAAAGTGCCGCCAGAGTGGCACGCTCCAATCGAACAGTTTGCTCTTGTCGTCGCCGCTAAAGATCACCCGAACTATGCACCTGCGCGCCAATTTTTGGATTGGCTCTTGAGTGACGACGTGCAAGACGCGCTGTTGTCTCAAGGCTACTTGGAGTGCACGCCATGATTCTAGACACGGTTGTACTCACCCTGCAGCTTGCCAGTGTTACGACGCTTATTTTATTGGTGATATCACCGCCGCTGGCCTGGTGGCTGAGTCGCAAAAACACCTGGCCTCGGTCGTTCATCGAAGCTATCGTGGCTCTCCCACTGGTACTTCCACCAACTGTGCTGGGCTTTTACTTACTCATTTTTTTTGCACCGCAATCGACTGTAGGGGGCTGGTGGGAAGCTCTTTTTGGCGTGCCTTTGAGCTTTAGCTTCAGCGCTCTTGTGATCGGGTCGGTGATCTACTCGATCCCATTTGTGGTGCAACCGCTCCAAAGTGCTTTTCAGCAAATACCTAACACTCTGCTCGAGGCCGCCGCGTCACTGGGCGCGAGTCCCCTCGATTGCTTTGTATCGGTCGTCATGCCCCTGTGTCGACGCAGTTTTATTACAGCAGGATGCTTGGGCTTTGCGCATACGGTGGGTGAGTTTGGCGTGGTTCTGATGATCGGGGGCAATATTCCCGGCGAAACCCAAGTGCTATCAATAGCACTGTTCGATGCGGTAGAGCGTCTCGACTTTGCAACCGCGCATTTACTGGCCGGTGGACTGCTGGTTTTCTCGACTTTGACGCTGCTCCTAGTTTACCGCTTGAATCCCAGCCGAGTGGGTCCGGAGATATCGCAGTGACACTCATTGCACGAGGCGTGCTGCAGCCGCATAACACCGATGAAGCGAGCGGAACTTTCACTTTCGCTGATCAGACCAGCACAGTGTTATTCGGTGCCAGCGGGTCAGGTAAGACATCCATCCTTAGAGCAATAGCGGGACTACCGAGCGCATTCGTGCTATCGCAACTGACTCACCGAGGCCAATCATTACTGACAACCCCCACACATCAACGGCCTATAACACTCACTGCTCAACAACCTGCACTGTTCCCACACTTGTCAGTGGTCGAGAATCTCAGATTCGCTCTAAAGCGCTCTAAGCCTGCGCCCGACACTCTGCTAGACACTGTCATTGAGGATTTGGGTATTGAGACTCTGCTCGAGCGATCCATCGTCGCTCTGTCTGGAGGCGAGTCTCAGCGCGTGGCTCTTGCAAGAGCGCTTCTATCTCGACCAGACTGGCTCCTGTTAGACGAGCCATTGACCCAGCTCGATCGAAAAGCTCGCCAACAACTCACAGGTCACATTAAACGCTGGCAAAACCAACATGAGTTCGGCCTAGTGTACGTCACCCACGACCTTAACGAGGCTCTTAGCATTGCAGATCAAGTGATACTAATCGATGAGGGGCGCGTGCAACAGGCGGGCGACCAAGACTTACTGCTGAGCCTGCCCTCGACCCACTCTGACCTTGAGGGACGGATTATTGTCGCCACTTTCAAGACCCACTGGTCAGAGGACGGACTGTCGGAACTGAGCGTTTCCAACCACCCTATTTTTCTCGCTCAGCAAGCAATGCTCACTGAGGGTCAAGCGGTCTCGATTTACATTGCTGAAAGAGATGTGAGCATCAGCATCAATGAGCCACTGGACACCAGTATTCTCAACCGTTTGCCGGTATCCATCCAAGCGATCGAGGCAGACAATCACAGTAGTGTTCGACTGGTTTTGGCCTTAGACCAGCAGGTATTGTTCGCTCGCATCACCCACCGGTCACTACGCAAACTCAAGTTGCAGGTGGGTGATGTGGTGTGGGCCCAAATCAAGAGCGTATCGCTACAGCCTTAACTGCGCCAGCGTCTCGCCGCTGGATACACGAGCTCTAATAACCATCGCCAAGTGGTGTTCTTGGCGAGAACAGCGCGGTCGATACCATCAAAAAACTCAATGACCCCAGCGGGATCGGAAAAATGATCCATCCGAGTCACCATCGGCCGCGCCGAATCTAAGTGCTTGACCACTTGAGCTGGGTTGCCGGCAACAATCACATTACTGGGCACCGACGCTACCACGACAGAACCTGCACCAATGACCGTGTTATCGCCAACGGTCACACCCTTGAGGATGGTGGCATGATCGCCGATCCATACATTATCACCAATGATCACCGGCCTCGGCTCGGGATCTCTGGCATTCCGATCGTACACCGTGTGCCAATCACAATCGGTGATATAAGCGCCATTCGCAATCATCACCCCCGACCCGATTCGAATCTCATCGCTGGCACTGATACGTACGCCAGGTGACAGCAGTGCAGCATCGCCAATGGTCAAACAACCTGCGCCCGCCTCGCGCCCCCAAACGCCGAGCTCAACTCGATGCGATGGCTCTCCAATAGCGGTAAAACTGTGACCAATACGAATATTGGGACCCGAAATCTTGACATACCACGGCTTCATAATCGTAGGATAGGGGCCCAGCGAGGCACATTCTGGTCTTAAAAAGTAGTCGGTATACCATGCTCGGAATGCCAGATGACAGCGCTTGATCCAATAGGGTCGATTGTCTTCCTTCACGCAAACCTCAAAACAACGAATTGTGCGATATGATGGCAGGGTATCTTACCGACACGCAAGGGCCGACGTGAACTCGACTGGCAACTCAAAACCCGTCTCTACCAATCAGAACGGCATTCATAAAGACCTAGATGCGATCGTTCGCAAACACTGCGCTCATGAAGATCGAACGCCAATCCCCACTTTTGTAGAAGACTCGCTCGATCTGATTACCCAAAAACATCGCGAGACAGCTCGGCCTCTCTGGCTAGACTCCTTCTGTGGGACCGGCATGAGCACCCGCCTGCTGGCCTCGGCGCACCCGGACTATCTGATCGTGGGTGTTGATCAATCGACGCATCGGCTCGCCGCAGAACCGCAGACTGAAGGCGATAATTTCTTACTGGTACGAAGTGACTGTGAGTCGCTGTGGCGCCTAATGGCGCGCCAGAAGATCAAGCTGGCACACCATACGCTGTTCTATCCAAACCCGTGGCCCAAAGCGGCGCACTTAAAAAGACGCGTGCACGGCAACGCCAGTTTTCAGGCGCTACTGGCCCTCTCGGATCAGCTCGAACTCAGAACCAATTGGAATATTTATGCCAGCGAATTCGACTACGCGCTCACTCTGAGCAACTGGATTTCGCAGCGCCAACCAATCACACCGAGCCAAGTATTGACCCGCTTCGAGGCTAAGTATAGCCGCAGTGGCCATACCCTTTGGCAAATCAAAGCCCATCGCCAGTCGTGAATTAGGCGCGAGTTTCAGTTACAGTATGCGTCTGAATTCGGAGGTTGTATGAGTACGTCAAACGATGCAGTGTGGCAAAGAATTTGTGCGGAAGTCGAGGTCGATGCGCAGCAAGAGCCCGTCTTGGCCAGCTTCTTTCATGCCACCATTCTGAATCATGCCGAACTTGAGTGCGCTTTGAGCTTTCATCTGGCGAGTAAACTCGACAGTCCAACGGTACATGCTTTATCGCTTCGAGAAGTCATCTTGCGCGCTTTCAAAGAAGATCCTGCAATTGGAGAAGCTATTCGAGCCGATCTGATTGCAGTAGAACAACGCGATTCGGCTTGCCAGACGCTCTCGGTCCCCTTCTTGCACTTTAAAGGCTTCCACGCTTTGCAAACCTACCGCGTTGCCAACTGGTTGCATCGCCAAGGCCGGCATTCGCTCGCCTTATTTTTCCAGAATCGCATGTCGACCGCGTTTGGCGTTGACATTCATCCCGCGGCGACCTTGGGCAGCGGCATTATGCTGGATCACGCAACCGGTCTTGTGATCGGCGAAACCGCCGTGGTGGGGAACAACGTCTCTATCCTGCAATCAGTGACGCTCGGCGGTACCGGGAAGATACACGGCGATCGTCACCCCAAGATTGGCGACGGGGTATTAATCAGTGCGGGCGCGAAAATACTGGGCAATATCACCATTGGCGAAGGGGTTAAAGTAGGCGCGGGCTCTGTCGTGCTGACTGACGTGCCGCCACATGTCACGGTAGCTGGCGTGCCTGCCAAAATCGTCGGGCGCCCCAACTCCGAGGCCCCAGCCCTGACCATGGACCAGCGCTTCGATAGCGAGTAAACCGCGCTGCGTTGTCACATCACTCCGAAACGTGACGTCCAATCTTATAGTGGGAATGCCGCTAGCTCTAATGGTAGGCCGGTGACAACTCGACGACGGCATCGACAAACGCTTTCACATGATCGGGATTAACACCAGGCGTGACGCCGTGGCCCAGATTAAAGATGTGTCCTGAACCCCGACCGTAAGAGCGCAGTATGGCCGCTACCTCATCCCGAATTCGAGACGGTGAGGCATACAATATCGCTGGATCCATATTCCCTTGGAGTGCGACCTGTTCTCCTATTTGCTGGCGCGCGGCAGCGATATCGGTAGTCCAATCTAATCCCACACAATCGGCTCCAGACGCCGCAATTGATGGCAGCCACTGACCGCCATTCTTGGTGAACACAATCACAGGGACGACGCGTCCTTCTGATTCGCGGGGCAGCTGACGGATAATTTGCGTCATGTATTGCAGGGAAAACTCTGGGTAAGCACTCGCACTCAGAGAACCACCCCAAGTATCGAAAATCTGCACGGCTTGGGCGCCTGCCTTAATCTGCGCGCTAAGGTAATCGGCAACGGCGTCAGCGAGCAGACTCAGTAAACGATGCATGAGTTGGGGCTGATCGTAAGCCATTGCTTTAACTCGCGCGAAATCCTTGCTGCTGCCGCCCTCGACCATGTAAGTTGCGAGCGTCCAAGGGCTACCAGAAAAGCCAATTAAAGGAATAGAACCATTGAGCTCTCGGCGAATAGCAGTCACGGCATCCATCACGTAACTCAGATCATCAGCGGCGACAAAAGCATTTAGCTGATCAAGATCCGCTTCCGAACGCACCGTTTTTCGAAACCTGGGTCCCTCACCTTCCTCGAAGTACAAACCCAAACCCAGCGCGTCGGGAATCGTAAGGATATCTGAAAATAGAATCGCTGCATCCATGGGATAGCGACGCAAAGGCTGCATCGTCACTTCGCACGCGAGTTCCGTATTTTTACACAGATCTAAAAAAGAGCCGGCCTGCGCACGTGTCGCTCGGTACTCTGGCAAATATCGCCCCGCTTGGCGCATCATCCAGATTGGCGTTCGATCGACAGGCTCTCGCATGAGCGCGCGTAAAAATCGATCATTCGCAAGTGTCGCCATGGTGAGTCCTTAGGTTTAAACCAATTCTACAACTCTAAGTAGTCGAGAATACCTTCCGCCGCTTGACGACCTTCCCAGATCGCTGTCACCACAAGGTCACTGCCCCGAACCATATCACCGCCCGCAAAAATCTTTGGATTGGTGGTTTGAAATTTATACGTTTGATGTTCTGCGGCGACAACCCCGCGCCAGTCGTTGAGATGCACTCCGGCGGAATCGAACCATTCTGCGGGGCTCGGTTGGAAACCGAAGGCAACAATAACGGCATCGGCTGCGATAGTTTGCTCGCTACCAGGAATAGGCTGTGGTCGTCGTCGACCACCGCTGTCAGGTTCACCCAAGGCGGTTTCGATCATCTGCACGCCAGCAGCTTTACCGTCCGCTTCCAGCACAGCGAGTGGCTGTCGATTGAACAAAAACTTAATGCCCTCTTCGCGAGCGTTTTTTACTTCCTTACGCGACCCTGGCATATTTTGTTCATCGCGACGGTACGCGCAAATCACCTCTTTAGCACCCTGACGAACCGCGGTTCGAACACAATCCATGGCGGTATCACCACCCCCTAGCACGACCACACGCTTGTCCTTCAGGTTAACAAAGGCTTCTGCTGCTTGAGGATAGCTGCGGTTATGGTTGACGTTGCCAACCAAATAATCGAGCGCCTTGTGAACACCAGGCAAAGACTCACCGGGGAATCCGCCATCCATTGCGGTATAAGTGCCCATCCCCATGAAGACCGCATCGTAGTCGCTCAGCAACTGCTCAATTGTGATATCGCGACCAATCTCGGTATTGAGTCTGAACTCAATCCCCATACCCTCGAATACCTCGCGACGCCGCACCATGACATCTTTTTCAAGCTTGAACTCTGGAATGCCGAAGGTGAGCAACCCACCAATCTCGGGGTATCGGTCGAACACAACCGGCTTGACGCCCGCTCGGGTGAGTACATCAGCACAACCCAATCCAGCGGGCCCCGCACCAATGATTGCCACGCGTTTACCTGTCGCCACAACGCCCGACAAGTCGGGGCGCCAGCCCATGGCCAGTGCGGTATCCGTAATATATTTTTCAGTGGCACCGATAGTCACCGCGCCAAAACCGTCATTAAGCGTGCACGCACCTTCGCACAATCGATCTTGAGGGCACACTCGCCCGCACACTTCAGGCAGCGTATTAGTCTGATGGCTGAGCTCAGCAGCTTCAAATAAATGCCCTTCAGAGACGAGCTTTAGCCAGTTGGGAATAAAATTGTGAACCGGGCATTTCCATTCACAGTAAGGATTACCGCATGAAATGCAGCGATCAGACTGAGATTCAACCTGACCTTCGGTGTACTGGTCATAGATTTCAACATACTCAGTTTTACGTTTCTTAAGGCTCCGTTTGGCTGGGTCATTACGGCCGACATCAATAAACTGAAAATTATTACTTGCACCACTTCCCATCACTGCGTCTCCCTTGGGTTAATCGGTATCACGTAAACGCGATAACAAGCTGGTTAGATCAGCAGCTTTCGGTTTTACGAGCCAAAACTTCCCAACGTAGTCTTCGAAATTATCCAATAAATGTGCGGCGCGATCTGATCCGGTTTGCTCTAAGTGTTCCGCGATGCGCTCTCTGAGATGGTGGCGATACGCCTCCATATACTCCGAGCTGACTCGGCAAATCTCGACCAGCTCACTATTATGACGATCGATAAACTTTCTATCTTCATCTAATACCAGCGCGAAACCGCCGGTCATACCAGCACCGAAATTGACGCCACAGGGGCCCAAAACAATGACGGTACCACCGGTCATATACTCGCAACAGTGGTCTCCGACCCCTTCAACGACCGCGTGTGCACCACTGTTTCGAACGGCGAAGCGCTCACCCGCGGTACCTGCAGCGAATAGATGGCCACCAGTCGCACCGTACAAACAGGTATTACCGATAATAGCCGCCTCGTGCGAGGCAAAGGTACTGCACCGCGGTGGATAGACCACCAGCTTACCACCGGCCATTCCCTTACCAACATAATCGTTGGCATCGCCCTCTAGGTGCATATGCAAGCCACCTGCGTTCCAGACCCCAAAGCTCTGTCCTGCTGTGCCCGTCAAACGAATCACAATCGGTGCTGGTTCCATTCCCAAGTTACCATGCCGCCGTGCGATCTCGCCGCTCACTCGCGCACCGATAGAGCGATCGCAATTGCCAATCGTATAGGTCAGCTCACCACCGGAGCTGTTTTCAATCATCGCAGCGCAATCAGTGACCATACGCTCAGCGAGCGCTCCTTTATCGAAGGGTCGATTTGCCGCCACTTGACAAAATTGGGGCTGATCAGCGGCTTCAGGGTCGCTGTATAAAATGGGAGACAGGTCTAGATGACTCTGCTTCTCTGTCACGCCGGGGATCAGCTCGAGCAAATCTGTGCGTCCTATGAGCTCCTCAAGACTTCTTACACCCAACTTAGCCAACCACTCGCGTGTTTCTTCAGCCACCATGGTGAAGAAGTTGATGACCATCTCTACCGTGCCATTGAAATGATCGTCACGCAGACGGCTGTCCTGTGTGGCCACACCGGTCGCGCAGTTATTCAAATGGCAAATACGCAGATACTTGCACCCCAGGGCGACCATAGGTGCAGTGCCAAAACCGAAGCTTTCAGCGCCTAAAATGGCTGCTTTGATCACGTCTAAGCCGGTTTTCATACCACCGTCAGCTTGTAACCGGACCGATCCGCGCAATCGGTTACCGCGCAGGGTTTGTTGAACTTCGGCCAGACCGAGCTCCCAAGGTGACCCAGCGTGGCGAATCGAGGTGATTGGACTGGCCGCAGTACCACCGTCATAACCGCTAATGGTGATCAAATCGGCATAGGCCTTAGTCACACCCGCAGCAATTGTTCCAATGCCAGGTTCCGACACCAGCTTCACCGAAACCAGCGCCTTTGGATTGACTTGCTTCAAATCAAAAATAAGCTGAGCAAGATCCTCGATTGAATAAATATCGTGATGCGGTGGTGGCGAAATCAAGGTCACGCCGGGGACCGAGTAACGTAAACGAGCAATCAGCTCATTGACCTTGCCACCGGGTAGCTGACCCCCTTCACCGGGCTTCGCCCCCTGTGCCACCTTGATTTGGAGCACTTCTGCGTTGACTAAGTAGTGCGGTGTAACCCCAAATCGTCCCGAGGCAATCTGCTTAATCTTAGATGAGCGTTCAGTGCCGTATCGCGCCGGATCTTCACCGCCCTCACCCGAGTTCGAACGAGCGCCCATGCGGTTCATAGCGACCGCGAGCGCCTCGTGTGCTTCTGGGCTCAATGCCCCGAGCGACATACCGGCTGAATCGAACCGAGGTAATATCGCTGCTACCGGCTCAATTTGGTCAAGTGGTAGTGGTTCTGGTAATACTTTGGGACGCATAAGATCGCGCAACGTTGCCACCGGGCGATCATTCACTAACTGGCTATAACGTTGATAGATGGCCCGATCACCTGAACCCACTGCCTGTTGCAAGGTCAACACGACGTCGGGGTTAAAGGCGTGGTATTCCTGACCATGCACATATTTCAACAGCCCGCCTGGCACCAGGGTTTTGCGCACCGACCAAGCGGCTTTTGCAAGTGCTTTCTGATCGGTCTCGAGGTCCGAGAATCGAGCGCCACTGATGCGGCTCGAGACGCCCCGAAAACACAAGCTTATGACTTCCGGCGCCAAACCTATCGCTTCGAACAATTGTGCGCCGCGATAGGAACTCACAGCGGAGATCCCCATCTTGGACATAATCTTCAACAGCCCTTTGTTGATGCCCTTGCGATAGTTTTTGTAACTGACACTCGGATCACCCAGGATATCGCCACCACGAAGCAAATCGTCAAGTACCGAGTACGCCAGATAGGGATAAACTGCGGTCGCGCCAAAACCCAATAAACAGGCAATCTGGTGCGAATCTCTGGCGCTACCCGTCTCGATGACCAGGTTAGCGTCGCAGCGTAAACCAACGCGAATGAGATGATGGTGAACTGCACCCGTGGCCAACAAACTGTGAACTGGCAGTCGATCGGTGGCAATTTTTCGATCAGAAATCACCATGATCGTGGCACCACCGCGCACCGCTTGCTCTACATCAGCACACAAGTCTCGAATGGCTTGCTCTAAGCTTGTGTCCTCGGGACGATAGGTGGCATCGATATCTGCTATCGCAAAATCTGGATCATTCAAACGTAACAGGCGATTAAACTTGCTCTGTGATAACACCGGCGAACGCAGAATAATCCGCTTCGCGTGGTCAGGACCTTCGGTGAAAATATTCTGTTCCCGCCCAAGGTCAGTCTCGAGCGACATGACAATGGTCTCTCTTAAGGGATCGATCGGCGGATTGGTGACCTGCGCAAACTTTTGTCGAAAATAATCGTACAAACCTCGGTTCTGAGATGACAGCACCGCCATAGGGGTATCGTCACCCATCGATCCCACAGCTTCGTTACCTGACTCCGCCAGCGGTCTAAAAACTTGGTCGCGCTCTTCAAACGTGACTTGAAACAATTTTTGATAGGCATCAAGTGAAGCGGCATCAATACCCGGATCGATCTCGCCGGCAAAGGTACCTTCGATGCGGCGCGAATTATCGCGCAACCACTGCTTGTAGGGGTGTCGCTTCTTCAACAGCTCATCAATATCTGCCGTATGTAGGAGCTGCCCGGTCTCGGTATCGACCATCAACATTTGGCCAGGACCAACACGCCCCTTCGCAATCACATCCTCTGGCTGGTAGTCATAGGTTCCAACCTCAGAGGCCACGATCAAGAAACCATCCTTCGTGCGCACCCAGCGTGCGGGTCGCAAACCGTTGCGATCGAGCAAACACACGGCGTAGCGGCCGTCGGTCAGCACTATGCCCGCTGGACCATCCCAAGGCTCCATGTGCATCGAGTGATACTCATAGAAAGCCCGCAAATCCGGATCCATACCCTCTAAGTTCTGCCAGGCTGGTGGAATGAGCATGCGCAAGGCGCGCGGCATATCGACACCACCCGTCAGCAGCACCTCGAGCATGTTATCCAAACTAGATGAGTCTGAGCCCGTTCGATTGACTATCGGTTGTATCTCGGCAATGTTCGGGAGACTGTCTGTTTCGAACAGTGCTGCCCGGGCCTCGGCCCAATTTCGATTGCCCTCGATGGTATTGATTTCACCATTATGCGCCAGTAATCGGAATGGCTGCGCCAGAGGCCATTTGGGCAGAGTATTCGTTGAGAATCGTTGATGAAAAACACAGATCGCTGTATGCAAAGAGGGATCGTTGAGATCGGGATAGAACTGAGCCAAGTCGGCTGGCATCACCAGCCCCTTGTAGGACACCACCTTAGAAGACAGGCTGCACAAATAAAAACTCTGATGCTCGGCTTCTGTCAGAGCTTGCTCGGTCTTGCGTCGCGCGATCAGCAGGCGCGCTTCTAATGAAATAGGACTCTCGACCGCAGTCTCTTGGATAAAACACTGCTCGATACGGGGCAGACTCGCCAACGCTATCTCACCACATACACCAGAATCGGTGGGCACAACCCGCCAACCCAATACCGATAAGCCCTGTGCGGCAAGCGACTGCTCTAAAGCCTGCCTTTCACGAGATGCTAAGGCTTGATCTTCGCTTAAAAAGCTTTGTGCAATCGCAAAATGATCGGTCAATTCAACACTGAATAGCGCTTTCGCCTGCGCCCGGAAAAACTCGGTCGGCATTTGGAATAGCAAACCACAGCCATCACCCGTTTTGCCATCTGCGGCAATACCGCCACGGTGGGTCATGCAGGTCAGCGACTCGATAGCGGTTTGCAGCAGGCGATGACTTGCCTCACCCGTAGTCTGAGCAATTAAGCCAAACCCGCAGTTGTCTCGGAATTCTTCAGGGCGATACAAGCCAGCGTTCATAACGATTCCAGCAAAAGTAACAGTTATAAAATAATGTGTGCGGCGCACTCCCCGTGCAAGCTTTCAGGGGCGCTTAATCTTAAGGGGAGGGCAATTTTACACGGTACTGGGCATCTCGACAAACGCTAGCATTCTTCTGTACCTATTTTGCTGAAGATTGCTGCAATCAGCGATCGTCGAGGAGTCTTTGCAACTCGTCGACTGTGACATCGTCGACCACCCGAGCCGAGCCGAGTTGGTCCAGCAGAATAAACCGCATCTGACCGTTAATGACTTTTTTATCTAAAGTCATTAACGACACGAACTCTTTGCATGCCATCGATGGCGGAGCAGCAATAGGCAAGCCGAAGTCCTGCAATAGGGCCTCTAAATGCTCGACCTGAGACTGACTCACAGCGCCTCGAGCACACGACAACCGCATCGCTAAAACCATACCTGCAGCAACCGCCTCGCCATGCAACCACTGACCAAAGCCCAAAAACGCCTCTATGGCATGCCCAAACGTGTGGCCAAGATTCAGCAGCGCACGCACGCCAGCTTCTCGCTCATCACTCGCAACAATACGAGCCTTGATCTCGCAGCTGCGCCGAATTGCCTGTGCAAGCGCATCAGAAGCACGCTGCAGCAACTGCGCTCGATTGTGACTGATCCACTCATAGAACTCTGCATCGGCGATCAAACCGTATTTGACCACTTCTGCAAAACCGGCAGCGAAGTCTCTGTTGCTGAGTGAATTCAGAGTTGAGGTGTCGATCAGTACAGCGCTGGGCTGATAAAACGCCCCGATCATATTCTTTCCAGCGGGATGATTGACGGCCGTTTTGCCCCCGACCGAGGAGTCGACTTGAGCCAGCAAGGTCGTGGGAATCTGCACGAAACCTGCACCTCGTTGGTAACAAGCCGCAGCAAAGCCGGTGATATCACCCACCACACCCCCACCCAAGGCAACAAAGGTTGTATTTCTATTATGTTGATCGGCTAGCACGCGATCGAAAATCAGAGTGAGCGTCTCGAGCGTCTTGAACTGCTCCCCATCAGGCAGGACGATGGAGGTCACCTTTTGCTTGCCCGATAGCACGGCAGATAACCGCTCAAGATAGAGTGGGGCAATGGTCTCGTTGGTCACAACCACGACCTGCTGACTCTGAATCACTGCGCTGAGAGCCTCGAAATCGTTCAATAGATCAGCGCCAATCGTAATCGGATAGCGCCGGTCGCCGAGCTCTACATAGAGATCATGGGTTGCGTGTGTCATTGAGGCACCTAATAGAAACGGCTTAACTGTCGAACTGTTGCGCCAGTTTACCAGCAATATTGCGTGAATTCGCGCCGTCTGTTTCAACAATTTGAGTCGCAACTGACTGGTACAAGGGATCTCGTATTGCCATCAGTTCCGCCAACACAGATTCTCTGCGACCCGTTTGAAGAAGAGGGCGCTTGCGATCATTGTTGGTGCGTTTGATCTGCTCAGCAAGTGAGGTCTTTAGATAGACCACATAGTGCTGCTTGAGCAACTCCAGATTAGCGGGGCGCATCACTATACCGCCGCCGGTTGCGATAACACCGGACGGCAGTGCCAGCAAATCGGCCAGCGCCTGACTTTCGCGATCTCTGAAGCCCTCCTCACCCTCGACATCAAATATCCAGGGGATATCGGCACCCGTGCGCTGCTCTATCGTGGCATCGGTATCCAAAAAGGGCAGCTTCAACTTTTTAGCCAACAACTGGCCCACTGTGGTCTTTCCTGCCCCCATCGGGCCGACAAGCACAATTAACGACATACATGCGATCTAATCTAATAAAGAATCTGCAAGTATACGTGGTGTTATAAAAATAAGCGTCTCTGTTTTCGTGCGCGACGTTGAGCTGCTCCTAAAAAATTGGCCCATCACTGGCAAGTCACCGAGTATCGGCACCTTTAATACTTTCTCGAGGTCTTCAGTTCTAAAAACGCCGCCAAGGACAATAGTCTCGCCATTGCCAACCAATACCTGGGTGGTTAACTGAGTGGTATCAATGGTTGGAATACTGCCACCATTGCCCGACGGTACGAGCTCGCCAATGCTATCCTGATTAATAATAAGATCCAGCAGAATCCGGTCATCGGGAGTAATATTTGGAGTGACATCTAGCTGCAGCACCGCCTCTTTAAACTGAGTGGCGGTCGCACCTCCCGCCGATGATTCCTGATAAGGGACTTCGGTACCGGACTTAATCGATGCCTTCTGCTTGTCACCCGTAATCACTCTGGGCTGCGACACAACCTCTCCTTTACCCACCGCCTCTAGGGCGCTGAGCTCCGCGGTCAGAAACACATCTTTACTGGTAAATCCTACCGCAAAGCTGCCCGCTGGCTCTGCCACACCAAGGTCAACCAGGAGTGCGCCAGGGTAACTGAGCGCACCTGGCGTACCATCGATCATGGCCTGGTTCAACGCACTCACATTGGCGGTATCGCCGCTCACAGAAAGCGCATTGCCACCGAAATTGGTATTGGTATTGGTATGGCCGCCACCCCAGCGAATACCAAGCTCTTCATCAAGACTGGATTGAGCAATAACAATACGCGCCTCTATCATCACTTGCCGAATAGGAATATCAACGAGATCGATCAAGCTCCGGATTTCTGTCAACTTGGCCGCGGTTTCAGTCACGATAAGCGAGTTGGTTCTTGGATCCACAATGACACTGCCACGCGCAGAGATTAGCGAACCGCCGTCTTCACTACCCGCTGAAAAAAGATCAACTACCTCATTGGCTTTAGCGTAGCGGACCCGAATAAACTCAGTCGACAGCGGCGCAAGTTCTGCAATCTGCTTGTTCGCCTCGATCTGCTGACGCTCTCGCTCCGAGATCTCTTCAGCGGGAGCGATCATCAACACGTTACCTATTTGGCGCTGATCTAAGCCCCGAGTCTTTAGAACCAGCTCGAGCGCTTGATCCCAGGGGACATTTTGCAGGCGCAGGGTAATACGACCTGTCACCGTGTCACTCGCGACTAAGTTCAGTTCCGTGAAGTCGGCTATAAGCTGCAGCACAGCCCTTACTTCAATATCTTGGAAGTTGAGCGAGATCCGGTCGCCGACATAAGCAAATTCATTCCGTCGTTTATCCATTTCATCTGCGCTTAGAGTCTTCACGCTGAGTACGTATTGGTTATCGGTCTGGTAGGCCAGATACTCAGTATTCTCGGCCGTTTTCAGGGTCAGCACAGTACCCTTTTTGGTCGTCTTCACCTCTACGCTGTGCACCGGCGTGGCAAAGTCAGTCACATCAAATCGACGCAGCAATCGCTCGGGCACCGCGGCGTCCTTAAACTCGAGTTTGATATCGCCAGATTCCGAAAACACATTCACATCCACCTTTGGATCGCTCAAGGTGAGAATCAAACGACCTTCCCCCTCCGGCGTTCGCTGAAACTGGAGATCATTGATTTCGGTCGTTGCCCCGATCACTGTCTCGACTCGCGAACTCAATGCATTGGGTTCGGAGTTCGGTTTCAGATAATTCGCAGTGCCACTGTCACCCACGGTAATAAACAGTGAGTTACCCTCAGTGCGCGTCTCATAAGGCACCAGCTTTGGCAGATTGACCACTAATCGCGCTCGACCACCAGACTCAACCACCATCACCGACGAAGCATTACCATAAGGAAGGCTGTATTTTTTTTGATCCAGGCGCACTGAAGTGTCAGTGAAGTCAATCGCGATACGTGCCGGTTTTTCGACGGTGTAGCCCTTAAAATCTGGAGGGGCCCGATCAAATCCCAACTGAATCTCAAACTGACCACTCGCGCGCGAAGTGAAATCTATCGACTCAATAGTGGGACTTTCACCAAGCGCTTGGTGCGCCAGAACCATGCTAGACAGTGCGACTGTCACACCCACTAGCGCGTCCCGGCAACGCTGTGTATGCCTCAATACCGATGTTGTGTTTGTCACTTACGACTCCTCTGCACCTTGTAGACTTGCCAGCATGATAGTCCGAGGACGCTCCACCCAGACGCCCTCTGACCCATCGCTCACAATCTCGATGACCGATAAAAAGGTAGGCGCCATTTCAACCACACGGCCATGGTTACGCCCCAAATAATTCGATACCCCTACTCGATGAATACCACCCTCGGGGTCTTGTACTAAAGTCCAGTTTTTACCGCTACGCTGCATGGTTCCCACCATTAACAGCGACTCGAGCTCAAACTGTTCTAGGAATTCTTTGGGTCGCTCTGGGTCTGGACGGACAGTGGCGATCGATTGCAATTGGGCCACCTCTTGCACCGCGAGGGGTCGCTCGAATGGACTCCTTATAGTGGTCGCACTGTAGGCAAAGGCTTGATAATCTTTAAACGCGGGAATAGGTGCTATCACCCCCGCCGGTCGAACACGCTTCTCGGCCATGAACTCGTCAAGATCGCGGAAATCACCACGAGAACAACCCACAAGCAGCACCATGATCGCGGTCAAAATGAGAGATGCAACACCGGTCATCACGACTCATCCTCTCGGTAGCGGTAGGTTTTCGCCACCATCTGCATTTGCAGAATGCCACCGGCCTGACGTCTGCGCTCAATTTTGAAATCGTGTAGCGTCACAATTCGGGGTAAGCTGGCCATCGATGAGACAAAGCTCCCAAGCTCGTGATAGGAGCCGAAGGCCTCGATCGCAATCGGTAACTCGACGTAAAATTCCCGAGATTGCTCATCTTGCAAATCAATACTTTCGATGTCTAAGCCGTTGGCAAAACCCTTGTTGGTGATATCCTCGAGCAAACCAGGCACTTCAGTATCACTGGGCAATTGGCTCACTAAGGCGCCAAAAGAGTCCTCCATTTCTAGTATTTGCCGCTTGTAGGCCTCTAAGTTGGCAGCTTGAAACGCCTTCTGCTCAAACTCAGTTTTTAAAGTTGCCTCGGTTCTCTGCGCACGCGCGTAGTCTTCTTGTAACTCTTTCACATGATACTGATAGCCCAGGCCGAGGGTTGCGCAGAATAGCGCCGCCCAAATTGTCCCCAACACAGGTAATGGCCAGGTGCCGATAGTATCGAAATCGAGCTCGTTTAAATCGAAGTCTTTGACTCGCTCTAACGTTTCTCTAATTGACATCAGCGCGCACCATCGCCATCGGGCGCAATCTGAATCGACAAGTTAAAAGTGGTCGCCTGCAAGCCGAACTCGGGCGTGGCTGTCACCGAGCTGAGTGTAGGAGAAGAAAACCAGGGTGAGGCATCAAGATTGCGCATCAGACTCGACACTCGATTATTCGACTCAGCCACTCCTTTGATGCTGAGTTCATTACCTTTTGACTGCAGCAGCGTGCAGTAAACCCCGTCTGGTATGGCCCGCGCCAACTCGTCCATGACTCGCACAATAATAGGGCGATTACCTTGCAACTCCTGAATGACACGCATCCGATCCAGCAGCTGCGTCCGGCGTTTTTGCAGATCTTTGATTTGTTCGACCTCGGCATTGAGCACCGCGACTTCATTACGTATGTAGGCATTGCGACGGTTTTGATCGTTTATCTGCGAAGAGATAATCAGGTCGGCAACAATTAACAATACAATCGCCAGCAGCACGCCTGCTCCCGCGATCAAATAGAACTCTCGCTTCTTATGTTCACGCAGTTCTTCACGCCACGGCAGCAAGTTAATAGACGACATTAGTCAAAACTCCTCATGGCTAAGCCGCAGGCAATCATCAAGCCGGGGGCATCATCTTGGAGCGCTACCGCATCGACTTTGGATGACATGGTCATCCCTTGAAACGGGTTGGCAATCACCACGCGGGTACCCAGTTTTTCGCGCACGAGCCGGTCCAGCCCCGCCATGCAGGCGACGCCACCGGCCAAAACGATAGAGTCGACATCGTTATAATGACTGGACGAAAAAAATAACTGGAGACTTCGCGAGATGTGTTGGATCACGGCCTCTTTAAATGGCTCAAGCACCTCGGGCTCATAGTCATCTGGCAGACCACCATGCTTTTTTGCCAAACCCGCCTCTTCGAGCGGCAAGCCGTAGCGGCCCATAATTTCATCGGTTAACTGTTTGCCACCAAATACCTGCTCACGAGTATAAATGCTGCGACCTCGGTGAAGGACGCTCAGTGTCGTCATGGTCGCACCAATATCAAAAATAGCGACGGTGCTATTTGGATCTAACTTAAGGTGCCGCTGAATCAGCTCGAATGCCCGCTCGATGGCAAAGGCCTCGATGTCAATAATAGTGGGCTTGAGTCCAGCCGCCTCGATCGCCTCGACTCTCGCATCGAGCGTTTCCTTGCGGCATGCCGCCAACAGCACGCTGTTGTACCCCTCAAGATCGAGAGAACCACCCTGAACCTCAAAATCCAACGCCACTTCTTCTAGTGGATAGGGAATGTGTTGATCCGCTTCCACAAATAACGTAGCTTCAAGCGCATCATCGTTGAGACCGTCAGGCATCTCGATAAGCTTGGTAATCACTGTGGATCCGGCTACTGCCGCTGCCACCAGTGTCACGGACGTTTCCGATAGCGCAGCCGCCTGCGCTATCGATTTGCTTAACGCCGGAATATCATTGATGGTCTTCTCGATCACGGCATCTAGCGGCAAATTGGCGACGCCATAGCTTTCAACTCGATAGTGGCCTCCCGATTTGCTCAGCTCCAACAACTTTGCGGTTGTCGAGCTGACATCGAGCCCCAACACAATGGACCGAGAATTTTTACCCAATAGATGTAACAACAAGCGACCTGTAATTTTAGAATACGCAAATACTAGTCTAACTTACGAGGTACTCTTCGATAGGCTACCGATCCTCGCAACTAAGCATCAAATCAGCCTATAATCCAACTCGTGCATCACCAGAGTGGCATTACTTTCTATGACTAAAGTCCTACCACGGTGGCTTCTCAATTTTGTTAGTCTTGCCGTATTTGCTATTTGCGGGTTTTTCTGGGGGGCGGCCTCGCTGTATCTATACTTGAGTCCTGACTTGCCGGACCCCGCGAGCCTAAAGGACGTTCAACTGCAAACACCAATGCGAGTGTTGTCTCGTGACGGTGCACTCATCGCACAGTTTGGCGAACAGAAACGCACTCCGCTGAGTTTCGATGAAATCCCGAAGCCCTTCATACACGCTCTATTGTCGGCTGAAGACGACAATTTCTTTAATCACAACGGTATCGATTTGATGGGCTTAGCGAGAGCGGTATCGGAGCTCGTCGTCACAGGACAAAAAGGCAGCGGCGGTAGCACCCTCACTATGCAAGTCGCGCGCAACTACTTCTTGACGCTCGACCGAACCTTTATGCGCAAGTTAAACGAAATCGTTCTCGCCATTGAGATTGAGCGAGCGCTGTCAAAACAAGAGATCTTTGAGTTGTACGTTAACCGAGTGTTTCTTGGGCATCGCGCGTATGGCTTCGAGGCCGCCGCGGAAGTCTACTACGGACAATCTATCCAAAATTTAAGCCTTGCTGAATGGGCCCTTCTGGCTGGGATACCCAAAGCACCCTCTCGCGACAATCCGGTATCCGACCCACAAGCTGCGAAAGAGCGTCGCAATTGGATCCTCAGCCGGATGGCAAGTCTGGGCTACATCACTGAAGCCGAAGCCAACAGCGCTCAAAGTGCACCAGTAAACGCCCGACTGCATAGCGCTCAATCTGAACTGAGAGCAGACTATGTGGCTGAACTGGTTCGTGCAGAGATGGTCGAGCGGTATGGATCTGGCGCCTATACCGATGGCTACGTGGTCTACACCACAGTGGTCTCAGAGCTGCAGAGAGCAGCTCGTTCCGCAGTCATTCTAGGGTTGCAAGAGTATGACTCTAGACATGGATACCGTGGTGCCGAATCAGAGCTAGCCGGTGACCCCGATTTAGATCGCGACTCTTGGCGCGAGACGATCCGTCAAATCCCAACCATTGCCGACATGATTCCCGCAGCGGTAGTTGCAATCGAAGAGCGCTCGATAGAGGTCTTACTTGGTGATGGCTCGATTGTCACGATCGACTGGGAGCGTGGACTTCGACAAGCCAACCCTTACATCAACGAAGACTTATTTGGTCAAGCACCGAAACGGGCCAGTGATGTCGTATTGCTCGGTGATGTGATCCGAGTTGAGCAGCGCCCCTCCGGTCGCTATGCCCTCACCCAACTCCCGAAAGCGCAAGCCGCGCTGGTCTCACTTGAATCGGAAACTGGCAGGATCCAAAGCCTCGTCGGCGGCATTGGATTCAGCAAGAGTAAATTTAATCGCGCCACGCAGGCGAAACGGCAACCGGGCTCGAGCTTCAAACCCTTCATTTACGCCGCTGCACTTAATTCAGGCTTAACCGCCGCTACCCTCGTCAACGATGCCCCAAAAGTATTCAAAGACGCGTCTCTAGAGGGTATCTGGAGACCAGAAAACGACAGCGGCAAATTCTATGGACCTACACGTCTGCGCCAAGCTCTCACTCAATCGCTTAACTTGGTATCCATTAGAATTCTCGAGCAAATGGGCGTTCGAAGCATGCTTGACTACGCTCAAACCCTAGGATTCGACACCGAGGCGTTCGCACCAGATCTGTCACTCGCACTGGGCACTCACGCCATGCCACCCCTGGAGCTGGCCAAGGCTTACGCGATTCTGGCGAATGGAGGCTTTGCTGTCACGCCGTTTATTATCGAACGCATCGAGAACAGTGACGGCGACACCGTATTTGAGGCCAATCCAGCACTGGGATGCGACCCCTGCGTCGACCTGCCAGAATCTCGGAGTGAATTGTCGATGACTGAGGTACTGAGTGGCCGGCAAACACCCATCAAAGCGCCGCGGGTTATGGATGAAAGGATTCACTTCATTATCGACAATATGCTGAAGGACGTCGTGCGCTATGGGACCGCACGCAAAGCGCTAGTGCTCAACAGAAGCGATTTAGCGGGTAAGACGGGGACGACTAATGGACCAAGAGATGCGTGGTTCTCCGGTTACAGCCCAAAGATTGTGACAACGGCATGGGTCGGTTTCGACGATTTTTCAAATTTGGGGGCAAGAGAATATAGCGGCACCGCAGCCCTCCCTATTTGGATTAACTATATGCGAGAAGCTCTCGCCGAGATGCCTGAATACAGCAGGCGCATCCCCGCCGGCATTGTGCGCGCCACCATCGACACCAATACAGGCCTGTTAGCACAACCCGGTCAAGCCAATACCATGGATGAATATTTCAGAGCAGAAAACACGCCAACCAGGTCATCGGCTGAAGTCGGCGCCGAAAGCCAGGAACTCTTGCTTGACGTGTTCTGATAGGGATCACAAAAAAAAACCGCGCCGAGCGCGGTTTTTAAAGGATTCTGATGTCTACTTGGTGACTGATCGATTACCAAAGCGACGATTAAATCGATCGACTCGCCCACCACTATCGACAACCTTTTGCTTACCCGTAAAGAAGGGGTGACACTGCGAGCAGACGTCAATGTGAAAGTCTGCACCGATGGTCGAACGCGTCTCGATCTTATTGCCGCAGCTGCACGCTACAACAACGGGCTCGTACTTAGGGTGAATATCTGATTTCATGGCTGTTTCTCCGTTAGGCACCACCGCCACCTTAGCTGATGTAAGGCACCGCAGTGCACGCACTGATTCAATTCAAAGGGCACGCATTGTACCTCAGCTATCTGAATAAGCAAGTGGGCTTGCATGTCTGTTACACTATCGGCTGAATTTTCTGATCGGCCCACCATGCGCGTCTTACAGATTGCTATCCCTAAGCCTCTTCACGGCACTTTCGATTATCTACCACCCGTGGACTGCGATGATCAGCGTATCCGCGATATTCAACCGGGCACGCGGGTACTGGTGCCGTTTCGCGGCCGCGATACGGTCGGTGTGGTAATCGGGCTCGCGCCACAATCAGAAATCGCTAGCAATAAGCTAAAGCGCGCTATTCGCCTGTTAGATACCCAATCACTCGTGACCGCGCCACTGATTGATCTGTGCTCATGGTCTGCTCACTACTACGGATACGCTCTAGGAGAAGTCATATCGTTGTGCTTTCCACCGGCGCTTCGACGAGGTGGTGAGCTAAAACAACGCCCGACCGCTCTAACCGTCACTAAGCTGGGCGCGAACCATCCCAGTGAGGGTTTATCGAGAAGCCCAAAACAAGCGGCACTCCTTGAACTCCTGCAACAACAGACCCAATTCCTTGATGATTTGAAGAGCTTGGGCTTCACCAACACGGTGATCAAAGGGTTGATCAACAAACAACTTGCACAGACCTGTGTATTGCACCCCAATGACAATGCCGCCAAAAACACCAGCGAGACAAATCAACCTCAATTAAACCCTGAACAAAGCCAAGCTCTGGCAGCAATGGCTGCAACCACCGGCTTTAGCGCAAAAGTTCTTTACGGGATCACGGGAAGCGGTAAAACCGAAGTTTATCTGGGGTGTATCGAGCAAGTATTGCAGCGATCTCAGAATGCCCTGGTACTGGTACCAGAAATTGCGCTCACGCCACAAACCGCAGCGCGATTCAGGGCGCGGTTTGGTAACACAGTGGGGCTTCTGCATTCAGGATTGACTGATTCAGAGCGCACTCGAATCTGGGATCACGCCCGCACTGGTGCGCTTCAAGTTTTACTCGGGACGCGATCCGCATTGTTTACACCGATCGCTAATCTGGGACTCATCATCGTTGACGAAGAGCACGACGCGGCCTTTAAACAACAAGATGGCTTTCGCTATCACGCGCGCGATCTGGCGATTAAGCGGGCACAAATTGAAGACTGTCCCATTTTATTGGGGAGCGCGACGCCTTCGCTTGAAACCCTCTACAACGTCCAAAAAGGGCGCTTTGATCTTTTGAAACTGACTCAAAGAGCCACTCAAGCTGCCTTACCTCACTGGCAAATTCTTGATGTAAGGCGGAGTCAACTCACTGCTGGACTCTCGCAGCCACTGATCGAGGCGTGTCGCGAAACGCTCGCCAAGGGTGAGCAGGTGCTGCTATTTTTAAACCGGCGCGGATTTGCACATACCCTTTTGTGTCACGATTGTGGCTGGATCGCGGAGTGTGACCGCTGTGATTCTAGGCTCGTGATTCACCAGCGCAATCAGCGTTTACGATGCCACCACTGCCAAGCGCAGAAGCCGATGCCGAGTCACTGCCCAAACTGTCGCAGCCAACACTGGCAGGGGGTTGGAGTGGGCACAGAAAGAGCCGAGCTCGCCCTCGAAACGCTCTTTCCGAACACCCCCATTACAAGAATAGACAGCGATAGTATCGGCTCGGTCGACCAACTCAACGCCGCTCTTGACTCAACTCGGGTGGAGTCCGGTGGCGCCATCATCATAGGCACACAAATGCTGGCGAAAGGTCATGACCTAGAAAAAGTGACCCTAGTCGGTATCGTCGACACTGATGCGCTCTTGTTCAGCGCTGATTTCCGAGCCGAAGAACGCCTCGCCCAACTCTTAATCCAAGTATCGGGACGCTCGGGCCGAGGCGACAAACCCGGGCGAGCGATATTACAAACGCACCACCCTGAAGCGCCGCTATTCCAGCAGATTTTGAATAACGATTTTTTAATCACGGCTCATGATCTGTTGCAGCATCGGATCGAAAGTGGCTTACCACCGATCGGACAAATGATGCTGATTCATTGTGATAGTCCGACACCGAGCGATGCCGAGGCCTTTCTCATGACATGTCGTCAGCGCGCACAGCGGGAACTGCCCTCTGACCTGCAATTCATTGGCCCAATCCCAGCGCCACTCTCACGCAGAGCCGGCAAATTCCGCTACCAGCTCACGGTGTTTTCGGCACACCAGAAAAATCTGCATCAATGGGTGGCTCACTTAATCGATATTCTGAACACGATCCGGTCAAAAAATCACTTGAGCTTTGCTGTAGATGTGGATCCCTATGACTTTTTATAACCCTGTGTAAGTCTTTTATTTGACCACCGAACAACGGATAATGCCGTTTTATAAGGAGCCGATTCAGTATCATGCAAGAACACATACAGTCTCTGATCAGCCAAGCTCTCGACTCTTTGGTCGCTGACAAGACGCTCACCGAGGCTGACGCTAGCCGCATCACTATTGAACGCACCCGCGATCCCGCACATGGCGATTTCGCCACCAACATCGCGCTAGCCCTCGCTAAACAAGCCGGTGTGAATCCCCGCCAGCTTGCCACAGCCATTATTGCTGCGATTCCTGAAGATCGCGATATCGATGCCATCGAGATTGCCGGCCCGGGCTTCATCAACTTCTTTTTATCAAGGCAATCGCTGTCGATCACACTGCACACTATTCTCAGCGCCGGTGAGTCCTTTGGGCATCACAACACGGGCAGGGGTGAATCAGTCCAGGTCGAATTCGTGTCCGCCAATCCAACCGGGCCTCTGCACGTTGGCCACGGCCGCGGAGCCGCGGTCGGCGACAGTTTATGCCGACTCCTCAGCGCAGGCGGCTATAACGTACAGCGTGAATTTTATTACAACGACGCCGGGGCGCAGATTGATCATCTCGCGCGATCAGTGCAAGCGAGATGCCTCGGCTTAACACCCGATGATCCGAGCTGGCCTGAAGATGGCTATCGTGGCGACTATATTCGAGATGTCGCAGAAAGCTTCATGAATAAGGCGATGATAGCAGCCGAAGATCGGCAGGTAGTCGCTAATGGTGATGTTAACGACATTGGCGCTATCAGAGAATTCGCGGTGGCTTACCTGCGACGCGAGCAAGACCACGACCTCGCGGCTTTTAGAGTCCGCTTTGATCATTACTTCTTGGAGTCCTCACTGTATCAATCCGGTGCAGTCGAGTCGGTTGTCGATCAGCTGATTGCCAGTGGTCACACCTATGAAGAGGCCGACGCCTTGTGGCTGCGAACTGAGACCTTTGGAGACGACAAGAATCGCGTGATGAGAAAAAGTGAGGGGGGCTATACTTACTTTGTCCCCGACGTCGCCTATCACCTCAACAAATGGCAGCGCGGATTCAGCACGGTAATCAATGAGCAGGGCGCAGATCATCACTCGACCATTACCCGAGTGAGAGCGGGTTTACAGGCTCTCACTGTGGGAATACCAGAGGGCTGGCCAGAGTATGTCTTGCACCAAATGGTTTTGGTGATGCGTAACGGTGAAGAGGTCAAACTCTCCAAACGTGCCGGCAGCTATGTGACTCTGCGTGACTTGGTAGAAGAAGTTGGCTGCGATGCGACTCGCTATTTTCTGGTTGCCAGAGCAACGACTTCTCAGCTGACCTTTGATATTGACCTGGCGCTATCGCGCACCAATGAGAACCCGGTGTACTACATTCAATACGCTCACGCTCGGATTTGTGCGATGCTGCGAAAGCTCGAGCACGGCTATACCACCGAGGAACTGCTCGCGCCCGAGATCTTGGCAGCGCTCGATCAACCGCAGGAATATGCTCTCTTAAAAGAACTGGATAAATTCCCCGCGCTCATGCAGCAGGCCTGCACTCAGCGATCGCCTCATCTGATCGCGAATTACTTAAAAGAGTTAGCGGCAACCTTTCACACTTTTTATAACGCGCACCGGGTTCTGGTCGATGATGAAGTGGTTATGAAAGCCCGTGTTGCCCTGTGCCTCGGCACCCGACAAGTCATCAGAAATGGGCTTGATATCCTTGGAGTCAGTGCCCCGGAGTCCATGTAAATGTCAGTAAAGCCACAGGCAAGGCGTCGACAGAATACAACCGAGACCAAACAGAAACCGCGCGCACTTGGCTTTGTACTGGGCCTCATTTGCGGCATTGCTTTGACGCTGCTGGTCAACTCTTTAAATTTGCTCACCGCCGTGAGCAATAAAGCTCAGAGCCTCTCAACCGGACTACTGCCGCAGTCAGACCCGTCACCCACCTATGAGTTCTACACCACGCTCCCGAACCAGCGAGTCGGTGATCTACCCGTTCCCACGATGCCATCCTCAAGACCTTCGACTACCATTGACACGGACTATTTTATCGTCCAAGCAGGCTCGTTTAAGAACGCTGCCGATGCTGAAAAGCGACGTGCGGAGCTGATTCTATTGGGGCTTGATCCCACCATCGATCAGGTCTCTAATCAAGCCGGAGATTGGCACAGGGTCTACTTAGGGCCCTTAACACAACGCGACGAGGTCGACCGAGTCAAAGCGCTCACAGCCAGCCAGAACATCGATACTCTTATCTTAAGTCGTCGAGCTGGCGAACGCTTGAACTAACCGCTAATGCCCACATTGCTTTAACGAGGTGCGAAATGGAACAATTCAGAGGCACGACCATAGTCTGCGTGCGGCGTGATAATCAGGTTGTTATTGCCGGAGATGGCCAAGTATCAATGGGCAACACGGTCATGAAAGGCAATGCCCGCAAAGTCCGACGACTCTACAAGGACCAAGTCATCGCGGGCTTTGCTGGTGGTACTGCCGATGCATTCACACTGTTCGAGCTATTCGAAACGCAACTCGACAAATATCACGGTCAACTCACTAGAGCCGCGGTAGAGCTCGCCAAAGCATGGCGAACCGAGCGCAGTCTCCGCCAGCTGGAAGCACTCTTGGCCGTGGCCGACAAAGAGACCTCGCTAGTCATTAGCGGCAATGGTGATGTGATAGAGCCCGAGAATAACCTTATCGCTATTGGGTCGGGCGGGCCTTTCGCACAATCTGCCGCCAGAGCCCTACTCGACTACACTCAATTGAGCGCCACCGAGATAGCACAAAATGCACTTACCATCGCCGGCGATATCTGCATTTACACCAACCACAATCATACCGTCGAAGTCATCGACTACTAGGTCAACACTATGTCTAACATGACCCCCAGAGAAATCGTCCATGAACTCGACCGCCATATCGTGGGCCAGAGTGAAGCCAAACGTGCCGTTGCCATTGCATTGCGCAATCGCTGGCGTCGTATGCAATTAGAGCCCTCTCTTCGAGCAGAAGTTAGCCCCAAAAATATTCTTATGATTGGCCCGACCGGCGTCGGCAAAACCGAAATTGCTCGACGCCTCGCCAAGCTCGCGAATGCACCCTTTTTAAAAGTCGAGGCGACCAAATTCACCGAAGTGGGTTACGTAGGCCGTGACGTCGAATCGATTATCCGAGATTTAGTCGAGACCTCGATCAAGATGTGTCGAGAACAAGCCTTGCAACAAGTGACAATCCGAGCTGAAGAAGCCGCTGAGGAGCGTATTCTGGATCTTCTGGTGCCACCTGCCCGATCGAGTGATGATCAATCCTCGGGTAGCGCACGCCAGCTCATGCGGAAAAAGTTGCGCGAAGGCGACTTAAATGACAAGGAAATTGAGCTCGAGCTCCAAGATCGAGCTGCTCGCATCGACATCATGGCGCCACCCGGCATGGAAGAAATGACGCAGCAACTGCAATCCCTGTTTAGCAATGCCGGCAACCGCCCCACCAAGAAGCGCACTCTCACAATCGCCGCAGCCCTTCACGCCCTCACCGACGAGGAAGCACAGAAACTGGTCAGTGAAGAGGATATCAAACAGCGAGCTATCGAGGCCGCCGAGCAAACCGGCATTGTGTTTATCGACGAGATCGACAAAGTGGCCAAACGCGGCGATACCGGCGGCACTGACGTCTCAAGAGAAGGGGTCCAACGCGACTTGCTGCCACTCATCGAGGGCAGCTCCGTCAGCACTAAGTATGGTTCTGTGAAAACGGATCACATTCTATTTATTGCATCGGGCGCGTTCCACGTTTCAAAGCCGTCAGATCTCATTCCTGAACTGCAAGGCAGGCTGCCCATTCGTGTTGAACTGGCCGCACTCAGTGCAGACGATTTTGAGCGTATTCTGACCGAGCCGAAAGCGTCACTGACACAGCAATATAGCGCCCTGCTGGCCACCGAGGGTCTGCGCGTTGAATTCACCAGCGACGGCATCCGCCGTATCGCAGAATCGGCGTGGCAAGTGAATGAGCGTGTCGAGAATATTGGGGCTAGACGCCTTCACACGGTGATGGAGCGATTACTCGACGAGGCCTCTTTTAATGCGTCCGATGCCAGTAGCGATGCCGTTTTGGTTATCGATACAGCGTATGTCGAGCAACATCTGAGCGCGATACGAGACGACCATGATCTGTCTAAATTTATTCTTTGAGCCAACCCTATGACTGCGCCACAGCTCGTCTCGATCAAAGTTAAGAAAACATCGCGAGAAATGCAGCTGATCTTCGACGATCAGCAAGAGTTTGCCCTGACCTTTGAATTTCTCCGTGTGCATTCTCCGTCCGCTGAAGTCAAAGGGCACGGACCCGGTCAAGAAATTCTGCAGACCGGTAAACGTGATGTGGTCATTACCGCAGTAAATCCAGTGGGGCACTACGCTTTTCAGATCACATTTAGTGATGGCCATGATTCAGGGCTGTATTCCACGGCGTATCTTTATCGGCTCGGGCAACAACAAGAGGTCCTGTGGCAGGATTATTTGGCACGTTTAGAGCGGGCTGGCGAATCTCGGGATCCTGACGTGCAAGTGGTGCGGCTGGGTAATTAAGCTTGAACACTGCACAAGCGAGCACAACGCGCTAAACTAGGCCGATTGAACCCGAATAAGGCACCCCATGAGCGAGCAGAATAAAACCCACTTTGGCTACAAAGAAGTCGATAAGGACGCAAAAGCCGGTCTCGTTGCAGGCGTCTTCCATTCTGTCGCCAGCCGTTATGATCTTATGAATGATCTCATGTCGGCCGGCATTCACCGGCTCTGGAAGCGTTTTACGATTGAGCTGAGCGGTGTTCGGGCCGGGCACTCAGTGCTCGATATCGCCGGTGGCACCGGTGACCTCGCTGCGAAGTTTGCTGAGATCGTGGGTGCTGAAGGACTCGTTGTTCTGGCCGACATTAACGATTCAATGCTGAATGTGGGACGCGACAAACTCATCGACAAGGGTGTGCTCGAGGGTCTCACATTTGCACAAGCTGACGCTCAGTATCTACCTTTTGCCGATAACAGCTTCGATTGCATTACCATTGCGTTTGGACTGCGCAACGTGACCGATAAATCACTTGCTCTTAGCTCGATGCTGCGCGTGCTGAAACCAGGTGGCCGTCTACTGGTGCTTGAGTTTTCTAAACCCACCAACCCACTGCTTGGGAAAGTCTATGACGCGTACTCCTTCAATGTACTACCAAGATTGGGACAGCTGATCGCGGGCGATGCCGAGAGTTACCAATATTTGGCGGAATCGATCCGAGTTCACCCCGATCAAGAGACCCTGAAAGACGTCATGAGCGATTCGGGTTTTGAACAGTGTGAGTTCTTCAATATGACCGGCGGTATTGTCGCCCTGCATCGCGGACTGAAGCCTTGGTAACTGCCGCATCAGAGACGCTCGATCCCACTGTGGTCGTGGGCATCCTCGCAGCCGCCGAAGGTGCCATCAACCGCGCGCTCAAATACGCCCCTAAGACACAGGCCGATTTGGCCGCACTCGAAGATCAATCCATCAGAATCGTCATCCACCAGCCTGAATTCCAACTGACCTGTCTGCTTGGGTATCCGATCAAACTGCAGAGTATTGCGGAGTCCAAACCCAACGCATCCGTCGAGGGAAGCCTGTCAGATTATCTCACCATCGTGAGCTCCGATGACCCAGCCATCGCGCTGATCAATGGTGACCTCACCATTGGCGGAGATAGTAGATTACTGCAGCAACTACAGCGGTTACTCGGCGAGCTCGATATCGACTGGGAGGCCCCCATCGCCGCAGTCACGGGCGATGTCGTTGGTCACCAAATCGGGCGCTCACTCCGGGGCATTCTGGCATGGGGTAAAACCAGCAGGGCCTCGATCGAAAGGCAACTGAAGGAGTTTATTATCGAGGAAGCGCGTCTCAGTCCAAGCGAAGCCGAGTTAAGTGATTTTTACGACGACATTCGACGCTTGCAACAGACCATTGACCGAGTCGACGCCAAACTCAAGCGGCTTGGCCGCCGCAGGGATCCAGTATGATTGCGGCACTGGTGCGTCTGAATCAGATTCGTCGAACCTTCAAGGCGCAGGGCCTCGCTGAGTTAATTCCCAGCCAAAATTTCGGGCTGGTCAAGCGCCTTTTTATACGTCTTTGCCTTGGGTCGCGGCACGGCAGTAGCGTGGTAGGCGGGCGAGGCGAGCGTTTGCGAGTTGCGCTCGAGACACTCGGCCCCGTATTCATTAAGTTCGGCCAGGCGCTGTCGACTCGACGCGACATGCTCCCTCAAGATATCGCCGATGAGCTCGCCAAATTGCAAGATCAAGTACCGCCGTTTGAGTCTGAG
>OBNU01000012.1_pt1 | contig 40643 bp, 35 predicted proteins | sample 1494211 | NCBI WGS metagenome assembly OBNU01 (sample SAMEA3275559, study PRJEB22092) | marine metagenome | biome: ENVO:01000252 "freshwater lake biome"; feature: ENVO:00002042 "surface water"; material: ENVO:00000021 "freshwater lake" | collected 2014-06-21T10:00:00+00 | depth 2 m | reverse complement strand
GAGGCTTTAACTCAGCAATCAGGCGGCTCTGATAGAACGCGCTAAAGGTCGCCTCATCGGCGTCATAATTTGAACCTCTGACCTTCTCGACACCTTCAAACTGGAACTGATAATCGCCAAAGGTCACAGTATCGCCGGGCACCATACGCAAATCTTTTTCCATGTTCCATTGCGTGACCACCACGACGCTGATAATCGTCATAGCAAACCCAAGATGAGCAATCACCATACCCCAATAGCTCGGCGTCTGGCGTCTTAAAACCGAGAGCCAAGTCCCAGAATTGCCGCGCTTGATGGCGATATCGGTGACCAGTCCCAAGACAATCCAAACAGCAAGCAATACGGCCAGGCTCACCCACACATTCATTGCCCCGCCGAGCAGCGGCAAGATTAAGGCCATCAGGAGTGAGACGACCGCCGAATACATCAAGGGACGCGTCCATCGTGCGCCTGAGTCAGCCCGCCATCGAGTAAAAGGACCAATACCCATAGCCGGCACTAAGAGCGCCATGAGGGGAATAAAAACAGCATTGAAGTAAGGCGGCCCCACCGAGTATTTACCCTGTCCGAGCGCATCCATTAGTAGGGGAAACAAGGTGCCAAACAAAATCGTCAAAGTGGCAACAAGAAAAACCACATTGTTAAACAGCAACAGGGTTTCTCGAGACAACCAAGAGTATCTGATCTCGCTATTGACTGCCGGCGCTCGAAGCGCAAACAAGAGTAGCGATCCGCCGACCACTATTAATAAGAATACCAGTATGTAGAGGCCTCGCTCGGGATCTGTTGCGAACGCATGTACCGATGTGAGCACACCGGAGCGGACCAAAAACGCGCCCAATAATGATAGCGAAAAGGTCGCTATCGCCAGCAGTACCGTCCAGCTTTTAAAGACACCCCGCTTCTCGGTCACCGCCAATGAGTGCACCAATGCAGTCCCGGCTAACCAGGGCATGAACGATGCATTCTCTACCGGGTCCCAAAACCACCAGCCACCCCAACCAAGTTCATAGTAAGCCCACCAGCTGCCCAACATAATTCCCAGCGTTAAAAATCCCCAAGCCACGTTCGTCCAAGGTCTTGACCAACGTGCCCACGCCGCATCGAGCCTGCCACCCATGAGGGCCGCGATGGCAAAGGCAAAAGCGACTGAAAAGCCGACATAACCCATGTAGAGAAGCGGTGGGTGGATGATCAGTCCAGGGTCTTGCAGCAAAGGATTCAAATCACTGCCATCCATCGGTGTACTCGGAAGATGCCGAGCAAAGGGATTGCTCGTCAGCAACGAGAATCCCACAAACCCAACACTGATGATTCCCATAATGGAAAGCACCCGAGCTAGCAGGATCTTTGGTAGATCTGCACTAAAGATAGCGACCGCCAAAGTCCATCCCGCAAGGACCAACACCCACAGCAGCATAGAGCCCTCGTGATTGCCCCAAACGGCTGAAAATTTGTAAAAATCAGGTAAGAGCGAATTGCTGTTACTCGCCACGACAACAACCGAAAAGTCATCGGTAAGAAAGAGATAGGTCAAACAAAGGAAACTGAGCAAACAGAACGCAAACATGACGATCGCCAGCGGTCGTGCGCTACTCATGGTAGCGGAATGACCTCGCCAACTCCCCCACATTGGCACGACTGTAAGCGCGATGGCAGTAACAAAAGTCATGATCAGAGCAAATAACCCATACTCAGGAATCATGGTAACTTACCCGCTTTCTCGAGTGCATCGGCGACCTCTGGTGGCATGTAGTTCTCGTCATGCTTGGCGAGCACCTCGGTGGCCTGAAACAATCCTTGCTCAGTCAGCATTCCAGCAGCAACGACGCCCTGCCCCTCATCGAACAAATCAGGCAGAATCCCGCTGTAGATCACAGGCACCACCGCGGCATAATCGGTGACTTCAAACCGTACTTCCAAGCTGGACGTTGAACGTTGGATGCTGCCTTCCACAACCATCCCGCCAACACGGATCGACTGACCGTGGGGCGCCTTGCCAGCCGCGACCTCGGCCGGCGGATAAAAAAGGTTGATATTGCCACTCAAACCATAGGCAATTAACCCAATACCCGCACTAGAGAAAATGACAACCCCGATCACTAGCCACAAGCGTTTTTTACGTTTGGGATGCATAACAGCCTACCTCTTGTGTGGGAGCTCTGATTCAGAGCGACTGAGCGCCTCGAAGCGCGCCTTGAGGCGTACTTTGTGCCGCGCTAATTGGGCGATTGGCAGATAAATCATCAGCCCAATAACGATAGCGAAAACCGCGTAGCTCGACCACACAAAGACCCCATGGCCCTCCATCGCTAATAAGTCCGCGATTGACTCGAAATACATTAGTGTTCTCCCAGAACTTCTCGTTTGACCCAGTTCGTCGTGCTCTCGGAGTCAATCAAACCCGCTCTCAACCCGAGCAATAGCAGACACACATAAAGCGCGTAGACAGCGCTGATCATCAAAAGCAAGGGATACAACATGCTGGGATCAATTGTGGTACCACCGGTGAATTTTATCGACGCCGGCTGGTGCAAACTATACCACCAATCGACCGACTTATAGATGATTGGAATATTGACTGTGCCCACCAAACTCAGGATTGCACAGGCTTTGGCGGCGAGCGTCTTATTGTCGTAGGCTTCATACAAGGCATATACGCCGATATAGAGAAACAAGAGGATCACCATCGAAGTAATCCTCGCATCCCACACCCACCAAGTACCCCAGGTGGGCTTCCCCCACACCGCGCCAGTGACTAAGGCAAGCAGCGTTAGCCCTGCTCCGATCGGCGCAGCGACGCGCATCATCAGGTCAGCAACTTTCATACGCCATATCAAGCTGACCGCCCCAGCAATTGCCATCACGTAATAGCCAGCCAAAGCGACCACACTCACTGGCACGTGAATGTAGATAATGCGGTAGCTGTTACCCTGCCGGAAATCCGGGGGCGCAAACGCCAGGCCCCAAACCGCGCCAACGCACAACATGAGCAGGGTCAATGGCAATAAATAGCGCAGTACACGACCGGCGAAATGATAAATCCAAGGCGGTGACCCTAATCGATGAAACCATGTCCAAGCCATTATTCAAAACTCCGCTGCAAAGAGGCCAAGCAACTCATTAGACTTCCAAGCTGATTCTGATCGATGCTGCTATCGCAATCGGTACCAGCGTCACTGCTAGCACGGCAAGTCCAATCAAAATACTCAACAGCCCTTGTATCGCTAACCCCGAAATAGCTCTCTCAACCAGGCCTGCACCCAAGATCAGAACAGGTACCTCTAAGGGCAATAATAGAAGACTTATGAGCATTCCGCCACGGCGCAGCGCCACCGTTAGGGCAGCGCCTAAGGTGCCCAGAGCACTGAGCAACAAAGTGCCCACACCAATGCTTGCGACAAGTGCCAACACACCCTCGGTTGGCATAGATAGCAGCTGTGAAAATAAGGGCACCAACAGCATAAGAGGTAGCCCAGTTATTAGCCAATGTGAGATCACGTATCCCAATGCCGCTAAATAGACTGAGCCGCCGCTGGTCACAATTTGCTCTAGGCTACCGTCATCGTAATCGCTTCTGAGAAGAGTTTCTGCTGACAGAAGTGAAGCCAAAAGTGCGGCAATCCAAAGCAAGCCCGGCGCGAAGTCGGCTAGCACCTGTCGTTCCGGCCCAAGACCAAGGGGCATCAATGCAATAACGACGGCATAAAATGTGAGCGGATTCAGCAAAGCGGCTGGCCTTCGAAATGCCAATAAGAGCTGCCGATGCACGACTTTGGTGAAGAGGCTAGTCGACATCCGGACGCCCTCCCTCACCACGAAGTGAAATCACCCGTGCCGGTGCCGTAAGCTCGAGTGCTTGGTGAGAGGTGTACACCACCGCGCCGCCGCGAGCAATGTGGCGATCAATCTGTTGCTCAATGAGTCTTACACCCAGCGTGTCGATTGCGGTCAGAGGTTCATCTAGAAGCCAAAGTTTGGCTGTGGTACACAGCAGGCGCGCCAGAGCAATGCGCCGGCACTGTCCGGCCGAGAGGCGATAGGCGAGCTCGTCTACAAAAGGACTCAAACCTACATAATCGAGTGCTTGTAACCAATCAGCCGAGTCCTCTGACAGCGAACCACCCAACTGCAAGCGCAGGTTCTCAAGCACCGTCAGGTCAGCTTTGACGCCGGCCTTGTGACCCAAATAGAGTAGCGAGTCAGTTCGAGTCAGATCACCTTCAAAGCTCTGCGGCGCGAGTCCTGACATGCAGCGCATTAAACTGGTCTTGCCCGATCCATTTTCGCCTCGTATCTGCCACACTTCCCCGCCTAACACCTGCCAGCTCAGCGATGTTAAAAGATAACGCTCTCCTCTGAAGACGCTGAGGTCTCGGCACTGAAAGAGCATTGCCGCGGCCACTTAAAGATTGACCATTCGGATGTCAGGTAGCAACTTGGGCGCGTTTGAGCCTTTTAAGTCTGCAAACGGGAAGAGATCGCGATCAGCCAGCTGCGAGGGGCTAATGTTACCCATCGCCTTAAAAATGGTTTCGATCCTACCGGGGTGCTGTTTCTCCCACTCTGCGAGCATCTGTTTGATCTGCACTCTCTGCAGCCCCTCTTGGGAACCACAAAGATTGCAGGGGATGATCGGATAACCCTGGTGATCTGCAAAGGCCTGGATATCGGTTTCCTTGCAGTAAGCCAGCGGGCGAATGACCACGTTCTTGCCATCATCACTGAGCAGCTTAGGCGGCATTGCCTTGAGGCTGCCCTGAAAAAACATATTCAGAAATAGCGTTTCTACAATGTCATCTCGATGATGACCTAAGGCTATTTTTTGCGCGCCAATTTCTTCCGCAAAACCATACAAAGTGCCGCGCCTAAGTCTCGAACACAAACCACAGGTGGTCTTGCCATCAGGGATGACACGCTTCACCACACTGTAGGTATCGCGCTCTAAAATGTAGTACTCGATTCCCAGCCGATCCAAGTAGTCCGGTAAGACATGCTCGGGAAAACCAGGCTGCTTTTGATCCATGTTGACCGCTACGAGCTCAAAGGAAATGGGAGCGCTTCGCTGCAGACTCATCAGAATCTCGAGCATTGTGTAGGAGTCTTTACCACCTGACAGACAGACCATCACGCGATCGCCCTGCTCGATCATATTGAAGTCAACAATTGCCTCGCCAACTTGTCTGCGGAGGCGCTTTTGCAGCTTGTTAAAATCGTACTGTGCTCGATTTGCGTTCGCACCCATCCGTCAATCAGCCCGCTTCTGTCAGAACGCGGGCATTTTACGCCCCGGTGACGCAGTAGGTCTAGCCATATTGTCACCGTCCACCTTGTAATTTCGGCACCGAAACCCGACAATACCGCCACTTCAATCGCTTCAATATGACAAGGAATCACTATGAAACAAGCTGTGCGCATTACAGTGACTGGCGCTGCCGGTCAAATTGGTTACGCCCTCCTTTTCAGAATTGCCTCAGGCGCCATGCTTGGCGACGATCAGCCGGTAATCCTTCATTTGCTGGACATCACGCCTGCAATGGACGCTCTGGACGGTGTCAAAATGGAATTAGAGGACTGCGCATTTCCACTACTTGCCGGCGTCGTATGTACCGATGATCCGACAGTAGGTTTTAAAGATGCGGACTACGCCATTCTCGTTGGTGCTCGACCACGTGGCCCAGGCATGGAACGCAAAGATTTGTTAGAGGCGAATGCTGCTATTTTCTCGGTTCAGGGAAAAGCCATCAATGATCACGCGAGCGAGCATATTAAAGTGCTCGTCGTGGGAAATCCGGCCAACACCAACGCACTGATCACGCAGCGGAATGCTCCGCGAATTGACCCACGCAATTTTACAGCCATGACACGACTTGATCACAATCGTGCCATGACGCAGATCGCGTTAAAGACGAACAGCACCGTTAACGATGTTCAACATATGACCATTTGGGGCAATCATTCTGCCACCCAGTATCCGGATCTTTACAACGCACACGTTGCCGGTCGCAAAGCGATCGAGCTAGTCGATCAGGAATGGTACGAGACGGATTTCATCCCCACTGTACAGCAGCGAGGTGCGGCAATCATTAAGGCGCGAGGGGCATCATCGGCCGCCTCGGCAGCCAATGCAGCCATTGACCATATGCGCTCTTGGGCACTGGGTACAGACGGCGATGACTGGGTTTCAATGGGCGTTTATTCCGACGGCTCCTACGGCATCGCAGAGGGCCTGATTTACTCCTTCCCATGCCGCTGTTGCAACGGCGAATGGGTCATCGTTTCTGACGTTGAAGTCAATGAGTTCTCACGGGCTAAGATGCAAGCCACTGAGCAGGAACTGATCGAAGAACGTGACGCGGTAGCACACTTGCTTGGATAGACTCTAGACCGCCGATCCGCACAATGAAGACCTATCATCACGGCAACCTCCGAGAAGCCCTGATCGACGCCGCCGCTAGCGCGATTGTTGAGCAGTCCGCGGAGGCACTGAGCCTGAGAGCTCTGGCACGATCTGCCGGAGTCTCTCAGACCGCGCCCTATCGGCACTTTATTGATCGCAACAGTCTCTTAGCCGCACTCTCTCAGCGCGGCTACATTGAACTGCTTGAGCGACTCAGGGCAACCGAATCAGTGATCGGCACAGAACTGAAAATCAGAGCGGCGGCGAGGGCCTACGTTCAATTTGCCGTTGCCAATCCGCAATTATTTAAACTGATGTTTGGCCCCTTGCTCCAACCCACGGATCAGTTTCCTGAGCTACACGCCTTAGTCAGAGACTGTAACCAGTGGGTACAGCGGACTCTTGCAGAAGGCATAAATTCAGACCTGTCTCGGCAGGAGGATCTGCGCTACTTAACCAATACAGCCTGGGCCGGCATTCATGGACTCGCCATATTGGTAATCGATATGCCCGCGCTATTCGAGCGTCATATCGAGCTCGATAAACAAATGGATAGCAGTGTCAGGGCTCTCTTGATGTGCCTAGGGCACTAATCAATCTGATCCCGAGCACGTCTAACTCCCGACCTCTCGCAAGGCGTGGATCGGGGCCACCACTACGCCTTGACGACAGCTATACCAACCCACCAGAGACAGCCCAACAGTCGTACCAACAGTGACCATTAACCACAACCACACGAGTGGCTCGTAGGGCGACTCAAAAAATGATTGGTGAATACCCCATACCGCAAACTCCGCCGCACTGAGCCCTAATAAAGCCGCCAGTAGCCCTAGCGCTGCGAACTCTAGCCGGACCGCTCGAGCCAGCTGTGACGACTCAGCCCCCAGCACTTTAAGAACGGCGTTCTCGTGACGCCGTTGCACTAGAGTTCCCCAAACCCCCATCACTAGAACCAACAAACCAGCACCCACTATGAGTAGCAAAACCCCCTCAACAGCGATGGAAACGCTCGCAATAATTTGCTTTAGTTGAGCCAAAAGTACATCGATTTCCAAGACAGTTATGGTTGGAAACTCTCGGATTAAGCTATTGAGTACACTCTTGTCTTCTGGGCCCAAATAAAAGCTCGACAAATAGGTCGGTACCAGCTCAGGGGCACCATCGGGCTCAACTAAAACAAAAAAGTTGGGACGTAAACTCTGCCAATCGACCTCTCGTAAGCTCGTCACCTTGAGACTGATGAACTCAGAACCGACGCGATACTGCAACCAATCACCAAGACCAATATTCGAGCGCTCAGCATATTCTCGATCGAGCGAAACCTCTGCCACATCATCTGCCTGCCACCAGGTCCCAGCAACCAAGGTATTTGTACTCGGGAGCGTATCCACCCAGCTAAAATTGGATTCGCGCTGGCGCTCTGGACCCTCGAGACCAGCTAAAGGCTGGTCATTAATCGCGACCAACCGAGCCCGTGACATCGGGAAAAATTCGCCCACTTGCTCGCTACGTTGGCGAATAAACTGCTCGAACTGGTCAACCTCAGCCGCTTGAATATTGAGCACAAAATGGTTGGGCGCACGCTCAGGCAACTGCGCCTGCCACCGATCGATCAACGAGGTTCTCACCAAACCAAGAATGACCATCAGCATAATGGCAATTCCAAACATCACCGTATTGAATCCATTCGTCAGCGAGTGCCGCCTCAAATTCCCCTGAGCAAGACGCCAAACACCACCGCGTAGCGGTAACTTTGGAATAATTCCAAGAAATACCACACGGGCCGCGATCCACCCCAACCCCGCAACCAACAAGACGCCGGTGAGTAAGGACAGCGTCATCTCAAAACTACGCGTATACACCGCTGTTAAGAAGATCAATCCAATCAATCCAAACGCAAAGTCTGTTAATTTCAGTCGTCCAAATAGAGCCAAATCCTGCCGTAATACCCGCATCGGTGGCGCCGAGGCCAGTCGCCAGACGTTTGGCAACACAAACACCGCCAAACAGACTGTTAGAGTCAGCGCACCAAGAATAAACGGCCTGATGGGGTACGCCACTGAAACTGAACTTTCGACCCAATCGGATAACACCCAAACTGCGGCTTGCTCAAGCGCTGCCGCAATGACGAAACCAGCGGCTAACGCAACTGCTCCGATCATCAAAATGAGTCGGGTATAAACACCTAATACCGCGGGTCGAGTAGCGCCCAAGGACTTCAAGATAGCGACTTGAGCAAAGTGACGCTCGCCAAAACGACGCGCGGCCATAATCATAGCAACGCTGGCGAGTAATACACCGATACTCCCAGCAAGCAGCAAAAACCGCTCCGCGCGATCCAATGCTTGCGCGATACTGGGTTGGGACTCTTTGACAGAGCGCACCCGGACTCTTTCTTGGTAGAACCCCTCCAGCGCCTCGCGACTCGCGTTCACTGATTCTTCAGAGCCGGCAATGAGCAAGCGATAAGCAATCCGGCTTCCTGGGGCAACCACCCCAGTGCCACTGACATCCGCGAATGACATTAGGACTCGTGGCGAGGTGTCAAACATCGAACCACCGGAATCCGGTTCTGAGCGAATCACACCGCTGACCTTAAACTGCTGGTTACCGATAGTGATCATCGAACCCAGCTCAGCGTTAAGCAAGGGAAACAAGCGCGGTGCGAGCCAAACCTCTCCCTGCCCTGGAAGCCCTTGGGTATCGATCGCTGGACCAAAGGGACGCTCACTCACCTTCAAGGTGCCCCGAAGAGGATACGCAGCACTGACAGCTTTAACAGCAACCAACGCAAACTCTCCTGTCTGAGCTTGCACCATAGTAGGAAAGCTGAGGGTTTGAGCGGTCTCAGTGCCCTCGGTGATCAAAGGTAACCAGTCATCTGGTGCCAGGACATCTCGAGCATCGAAGGCGACATCGGCTGCTAAAAACTGGTTACTTTCGCCAACCAGCCGCAAGCTGAGCCGATCAGTAAACAAACTGATACCGGTTACCATCGCAACGGCCAGTACCAAAGAAGCAATCATGATGTGCAATTCCCCAGCCGACCACTCCCTAGCGAACCACCAGCGTGCGGTCATGCGCGCGCCTCAAGCTGACCTTGTCGAATTGTCACAGCGCTTTTACATCGCGCCGCTAGCCGCGGATCGTGTGTGACTAGAACGAGCGTTTTACCCTGAGTCTGAGTCATTTCGAATAGCAACTCAGTGATTTGTTCACCGGTTTTCTCATCTAGATTCCCAGTGGGCTCGTCAGCGAACAAAATGCTGGGTTGAGTCACAAACGCACGCGCAATTGCGACCCGCTGCTGCTCTCCACCTGAGAGCTGTTTGGGGTAGTGCGAAAGCCGATGTTCGAGTCCAACCTTGGCCAGCTCGGCTCGCGCTCGCTCCTGCGCATCCTGACTACCGGCGAGCTGTAGCGGCAAGCAGACGTTATCGAGTGTCGTCAATGAGGGTAACAACTGAAAGCTTTGAAAGATAAACCCCACAAACTGCCCTCTCCACTGCGCCCGTTCATCTTCACTGAGCGAATGGATGGCACGTGAGTCGTGCATAATCGTGCCACTACTGGGCAAATCCAATCCCGCGAGAAGACCCAGCAGGGTTGACTTTCCTGAGCCTGAAGCGCCAACGATCGCGATCGACTCTCCTTGCTTGATTTCTAGATCGATACCTCGCAGTATCGCTATAGTGTCGTCACCGATGGCAACAGACTTCGAGAGATTTTTCGCAATGAGCATAATGAGGTTCCCTTTAATGCGCTTGATACGCTCTTTACTGCTGCTCGGATTGTTCGTACTTACCGCGAGTCCGCTAACTTTGCGGGCAGAGCAACCCAATGTTTTGGTCATGGGAGACAGCATCAGCGCGGCTTATGGAATGGATATCGAGCAGGGCTGGGTGCATTTGTGGGCCAGCAGTCAGACATCCCGCCTAAACGTGGTAAACGCCAGCATCAGCGGTGAGACGACCGCAGGGGGTCTCAGCCGTCTGGCACAGCTGCTTACGCAACATCAGCCTCGACTGGTTATCATAGAACTCGGCGGCAATGACGGTTTACGGGGTTACCCTTTACGACAAATCGAACGCAACTTGTCAGCCATGGTCGAGCTGTCGCAATCACAGGGTGCCGATGTTGTGATTATTCCGATGCAAATACCGCCCAACTATGGCGCAGCGTACACACACCAGTTTTATCGAATCTATGCCACGGTGAGCGACCGTTACAAGGCAACCTTGACACCATTTTTCCTGGAAGACGTGGCACTGCAACAGGACTTGATGCAAAGTGATGGCATTCACCCTACCGCTGCAGCGCAACCCATCATGCTTGACGCGATCAGGGCCACTCTTGATTCAGCCGTTGAACGCGCCTTCACTGCCGAGCAGATAACCCACTAATGCGAGATCTCAGCCCTCTCCAACAACAATTCTACGAGACCATCTTCGGCACGGAAACGCGCGCGGGCAAACTGTTCGATTTACTTCTGATCAGCTTGATTAGCCTGAGTGTTGCTGTTGTGCTTGCAGACTCGATCCCGAGCTTGCATGAGCAGTACGGGCGGCTGTATTGGCAAATTGAGTGGTTGTTCACGCTACTGTTCAGCATCGAGTATCTGCTGCGTATTTGGTGCAGCCCCAATCGCAAAGCCTACGTGATAAGTGGCTACGGACTGATTGACTTACTGTCTATCATACCGACCTATCTCGCGATTATCGTCCCCGAAGCGGCGCCTCTGCTCATTCTGCGACTGTTTCGAATACTTCGGGTATTCCGGGTGCTGCGCTTATTGGCTTATGTCAAAGAGGCCACCTTGCTGGCGATCGTTCTGAAGAGAGCCAGACGAAAAATCTTCGTATTTTTAATGCTGATGATGGTCATCACCACTGCGTTCGGGAGTCTGCTGTACGTCATTGAAGGGCCCGAGAACGGCTTCACAACCATCCCAACCAGTATCTATTGGGCTATTGTTACGGTGACCACGGTAGGTTATGGAGATATCATCCCGCTCACGGCCCTTGGACGAGCAATCGCCGCGCTGGGAATGCTAACCGGGTATGCCATTATCGCCATCCCGACGGGTATTATTACCGCTGAGCTCGCCTACGAAATACAGCGACAACGAGATTTCCGCGCTTGCAACCAGTGTAACCGAACGGGTCACGAAGCCGATGCACAGTTTTGCAAGTACTGTGGGAGCGAACTCCCAAACACTTGAAATTGAGTCATGTGTGATCGCCCAATGTAGTTTATAATCAGCTTTGTTTTCTTAGCTGCGAACCCTCCCTCATGTCAAAGCCCACTGCACTCTATAACTATCCGAAATTCTGGGCTGAATGTCTGGGTCCGGCGTCATTTCTTCCGACCACGCGAGACGAAATGGATGCGCTCGGTTGGGACAGCTGTGACATCATTATTGTCACCGGCGACGCCTATGTTGATCATCCTAGCTTTGGTATGGCGGTCATCGGACGCGTGCTCGAGGCTCAAGGTTTTCGAGTGGGTATCATCGCTCAACCAAACTGGCGCGACTGCAGTGACTTTCAGCGACTGGGTGAGCCCAATCTATTTTTTGGTATCGCCGCCGGCAATATGGATTCAATGATCAATCGCTACACCGCCGACAAAAAGCGACGCAACGATGATGCCTACACGCCCAATGCGGACCCAAATCAGCGACCTGACCGCGCCGTCATTGTCTATAGCCAGAGGGTAAAGGAAGCCTACAAGCACGTTCCCATCATCGTAGGAGGCATTGAAGCAAGTCTGCGTCGAATTGCACACTATGATTACTGGAGCGAAAAAATTCGACGTTCGATACTGCTCGACAGCCAGGCTGACTTGTTACTCTACGGTAATGCAGAACGCGCCATCTGCGAAGTAGCCCACCGTTTGAGTCGAGGAGAGACCATTGACTCGATTACGGATCTGCGCGGTACCGCATTCGTCGTCAAATCACCATGCGAGGGCTACACGGAACTCGATTCCACCACGATTGACGTTATCGGCCACGTAGCGCCGATGCTCAGTCCCTATGAAATGGTCGATGATGCCAAATGCGAGACTAGCGATGCCAATACGGCGAGCCCTGTTGAACTCATCGATCCACGCATCATTAACAGTCAAACCGTGATTCGACTACCCAGCTACGATTCGGTCGCACATGATCCAGCGCTTTACGCCCATGCGTCGCGAATCTTGCACAAAGAAACCAACCCGCATAATGCAAGAGCGCTGGTGCAAAGGCACGCTAATCAGGATGTCTGGATAGCCCCACCACCGCTGCCACTCGCTACAGACGAGCTCGATTGGGTGTTCGAATTACCTTACCAGCGAGTGCCTCATCCGGCCTATGGCGATGCCAAAATTCCAGCGTTTGAGATGATTCAGCACTCGGTGAACATCATGCGTGGCTGCTTCGGGGGTTGCACATTCTGCTCGATTACAGAGCATGAAGGACGCATCATCCAAAATCGCTCAGAAGAGTCAATACTGCGTGAGATCGAGCGTATTCGGGACACCAGCAAAGCGTTCACTGGCGTGATCTCGGACTTGGGTGGGCCTACCGCCAACATGTGGCGGCTCGCTTGTAAAGATGAGAAAACCGAGGCGGCGTGCAGAAAGCTCAGCTGTGTCTTTCCTGGAATCTGTAAAAATCTCAATACCGACCAGATGCCATTGGTACGCCTGTATCGCAAAGCACGCGCGCTGCCAGGCATCAAGAAAGTGCTTATCGCTTCAGGTCTGCGCTACGATCTCGCAGTTGAAAGCCCAGAATACGTCGAGGAACTGGTCACACATCACGTGGGCGGTTACCTCAAAATTGCACCGGAACACACTGAGCAGGGTCCTCTCAGTGCCATGATGAAGCCCGGTATTGGCAGCTATGATGCGTTCAAGAAGATGTTCGACAAGTACACCAAAGCTGCTGGCAAAGAACAGTACTTAATACCGTACTTTATTGCCGCCCATCCCGGAACCCGTGATGTGGATATGCTGAACTTGGCGTTGTGGCTGAAACGCAATGGTTTTAGGGCCGATCAGGTTCAAACCTTTTACCCTTCACCCATGGCAACGGCAACCGCAATGTATCACAGCGGTTATAATCCACTTAAGCCTGTGCGCCGTTCTTCAGCTCGCTTACCACGAGTTCAGAAACTCTCTAATCGCCGGCTACATAAGGCTTTTTTACGCTACCATGATCCAGATAACTGGCCTGAACTACGAGAGACACTGAAGTCTATGGGTAGGAAAGACTTGATCGGTTATGGTAAGCAACACTTGGTGCCACCACGGCAACCCCCGCAAAGGCATCGCACCATCGCCAAGCCAGGGGCTCGATTTGCGACTCAGCATACTGGTATTGATCCAGTGGGACGCGGAGCCTCACGTAAGACCAAACGTCCGCGGTAATTCTGTAAGGAGCAACAACATTGAACAAGCACTTTATGGGTCCGGCGATCATCGTGGCAATTGGCGTCGCTGTCGCAGGGTGGTTGATTCTCAACCCCAATACCGTCTCAGATGAAACCAGCACTCGGGTGCCACCCAAGATCACCATCATTACACCACAGCCAGTGACCGAGCCACTCATTATCGAATCACAAGGCACTGTTGAACCTGCCAACACAATGGTTCTTTCGGCCGAAATTGCGGCGCGAATCGCCGAGGTCGCGGACAATTTCCAGCGCGGGAACGCCTTTTCAGCCGGAGACGTCCTAATCCGACTGGAGGATACCGATGCCAAACTCGGCCGCGAGCAAGCAGCAGCTCAACTTGCCCAAGCTCGGATCGATTTGAGGATTGCATCGAATGAGCTCGAACGGACCACCGAGCTGTTCCAGCAACAGCTTGTTAGCCGCCAGAACTTAGAACAAGCGCAGCTCGGGCATAGTCAAGCAGAAGCGCAGCTCGCTGCCGCGTCAGTTGCACTGGCTCAAGCCGAGCTCACGCTCGAACGCACCATCATCAAAGCGCCGTTTAACGGCAGAATAGAGCAAGAGATGATCTCCGTAGGGCAGTTCGTCGCCCGAGGAGAGCCGCTTGCCCTGCTAATCGAACTCAACTATTTCGAAATCAGACTTCCAATCTCTCGCGCGGAACTCGCTTACCTCGACATCCCTTTTTCTGCACGAGGTTTGATCGACGAAGCACTGCGGCCTGAAGTAACTATCTCGGGCGAGTTCGGTGGCCAAGAGTGGATACGCAAGGCTACATTGGTCCGCACCGAAGCCTTGATCGATGCAGGCACTCGGCAAGTCTTCGCAGTGGCGCGTTTACCTATCAAACTCGACGACGCTGACACCTTAATACCGCTAGGCCTATTTGTTCGAGCTAAGATCGAAGGCGTTTTGCCCCCTAATGCCTACCGCTTACCTCGGAGCAGTCTTGGTGCAGACAACTCGCTCTTAGTGGTAGATACCGACAATCGATTGTGGCAACAGCCCATTGATATCATTCGCCTTGAGCACGATCACGTGATCGTTTCGCAGCAAGAGATTAACACCAATTCAAGAATCGCCATGAGTGGCCTGCGGACTATTGTAGACGGCATGCACATAGAGCCTGTTCAGGCGACTAGCAGATGAACGCCGTAATCTCTTGGTTTGTTCATAACAAGGTCGCCGCCAACCTTCTTATGATGATACTGGTTGCGGGGGGGATCATCGCCCTGCCGCAGCTTTATTTGGAAGAATTCCCAGAAGTCAAAGTCGAGGCCGTGCAGATCAGGATTCCTTATTTGGGCGCAGCTCCGCAAGAAGTGGAGTCTGCCGTCTGCATCCGGGTCGAGGAGGCGCTCGAGGGCACCGAGGGCGTCGATACGGTTCGATCAACCGCCTCAGAGGGCATGTGTTCGATTATTGCGGAGCTGGTCGAAGGGGTCGATATTTCCAAGACCGCCAACGACATTCGCAGTAAAGTTGACGCAATCGATAGCTTTCCTGCGGAGACTGAGCGACCCATTACCTCTGAAATTACCGTGACAGCCACTGTTTTGCAGCTGGTGGTCTTTGGTGACACCTCCGAACAAGGCCTTAAGTCGCTCACGCAAACTATCCGAGATGACATCGCAGCGCTTCCTGGAGTCTCTCAAGTAGACATCACCTTTAGTCGTGATTATGAAATTTCGATCGAAGTTTCAGAACAGAATCTAAGGCAATATCAACTCACACTCGAATCTATCGGCCAGCTGATCCGCGCCAATTCACTCGACCTTCCGGGCGGCTCGGTGGATACCGCTGCTGGTGAACTGCTGATACGCACACAGGGACAAGCCTACCGCCAACAAGAATTCGAAGACATCATCATTCGCGCTAATCCCGATGGTTCAAGGCTGTTACTGGGCGACATAGCCGACGTTAAGGATGCCTTTGTCGACACCAATATGTCGGCTCGCTATAACGGCAAACCTGCGATGTCGATCGTAGTCTCAAGGGTTGGTGTCGAAGATACGATCGAGATCGCCAACACGGTCAAGGCCTATATCGATCGTGTTCAACCCACGCTTCCTGAAGGTATGGAATTACAAATTTGGAAGGACGAGTCTGCGGATCTGACGGATCGGCTGGAGGTACTTGTTAAAAATGCCCGCAGTGGTCTTATTCTGGTCATGATCGTGCTTGCCCTATTTCTGCAGTTTCGTCTCGCTCTCTGGGTCGCTGCGGGGATTCCGATCGCCTTACTGGGCACCTTAGCCTTATTCCCTGGCCTGAATATCGCCATCAGCACTATGTCTATCATGGGTTTTATACTGGTCATTGGTATCTTAGTCGATGACGCAATTGTCGTGGGCGAACGTATCTTTGCGCATGAAGAGATGGGCAAACCCCGATTGCAGGCGGCTATCGATGGCACACAAGAAGTCTCGACGCCGGTCATCTTCGGTGTCCTAACCACGATGGCTACCTTTATACCGATCATGAATATTCCTGGTGAATTAGGGGGCTTTTTTATCGTCATCGGTGCGGTAGTGATCATCGCCCTCTTCTTCAGTATCTTTGAGTCGCAATTGATACTGCCGCACCATTTGGCGCACCGCCGGATGAACCGCACGGTAGAGCACAAAAATCGATGGCAACGGATGCAAATCTGGCTCTCAAGCGCGCTCGACTCAGTTGCCACAGAGCGCTTTAGGCCGCTGGCTGAGCTTGCGGTTAAATATCGCTACATCACCTTCGCCACCGCCCTCTCGATCCTAATAATATCGTTCGGCGCGCTAGCGTCGGGGCGAATCCTATTCCAGTTTTTCCCTTCAGTCGATGGCACGCGAATCTACGCAGCACTGGTGATGCCAGAGGGAACGCCAATCGAAACGACCGAGCGAATGGCCACGTTAATCGAGCAATCTGCGGAAAGCTTGAGACAAGAGCTAGATACTCTCGAACTCATAGAAGAAGGCTCAATTATTACCAAAGTTTATACGGCCGTGGGGACAACCCTACCAAAAGGCTCGATGGAGTTCGGGGCTCTCAAGCAGAGCAACCTGGCTGAGGTTGCCGTAGAGCTGAACATCCCCTCGGATTACAAGGGCTTGCCCGTGTCAGAGATTTCAAACCGTTGGCGCGAGTTAACGGGAGCGATCCCGGACGCATTAGAGCTCACTTTTGTTGCCAGCAGTTTCAGTGTCGGCGCCGCCATTGATTTGGAGCTGACTGGGGTGGACTTCGATGAACTTCGTTCAGTGGCTGACGCTCTTAAACAGGAACTTGCGCTCTTCCCGGGCGTGGTTGATATCACCGACTCATACCGTTCTGGCAAACAAGAGATCAAACTCTCACTCAAACCAGAAGCTCGCTATTACGGACTCACACTGCAGGACCTTGGCTCGCAGGTGCGCAGTGCCTTCTACGGCTATGAAGCGCAGCGAATTCAGCGAGGTCGAGATGACGTGAGGGTCATGGTTCGCTACCCAAGCGATGACACCACCGCCATTGGGGCAATAGAAAACATGTTCATTCGTGCGGCCAATGGGGCTGAAATTCCATTCTCGAGTGTTGCAAGAGTGGACATTCAACCCGGTTTTACCTCTATTAGCCGTGTTAATGGTCAGCGAGTCGTCAATGTCCGCGCGGAAGTGATGCGCGATAAAGTGACGCCCGAGCAAGTCCTGGCAGTGATTACCAACGAACGTTTACCTCAGCTCCTCGAGACTCACCCTGGTGTGTCATTTAGTCTCGCCGGAGAAGCCGAGGATCGAGCCGAATCACTCAGTTCGCTCGGCTCGTTCGCTCTACTTGCTTTACTGATTATTTATGCGCTTCTGGCAATTCCTCTTCAGAGCTATCTGCAACCTTTGGTCATCATGAGTGTGATTCCCTTTGGCGCGATAGGCGCAATATTTGGCCACTTTGTGATGGGTATCGACCTTACATTCCTGAGTGTGTTGGGAATTGTCGCGCTCTCTGGTGTCGTCGTTAACTCATCACTGGTTCTCGTCGACTATATTAATCGCCAAAGAGCGGCTGGCACGGCTCTGCCCGACGCACTCGTCAAAGCTGGGGTGGTGAGATTCAGGCCGATCCTTCTTACCAGCATGACCACATTTATCGGTCTGTTACCGATGATATTTGACAAGAACTTCGCGACTCATATGTTTGTACCGCTCGCAGTATCGCTCGCGTTCGGGATACTGATCGGTACTGTGATCACACTGCTGCTGGTTCCCAGTCTTTACTACATTACCGAAGATCTGTTCGCACCTGGCAGTGAGCCAACCAACTAATAGCTCGCCATCCACGCGTCCATGCGCTGCTCTAAAAGGTCTAAAGGCAGCGCACCAGCGCCCAACAAGTGATCATGAAAATCGCGAATATTAAAGCGGTCTCCCAGCTTGAGCTCAGCGCGAGAGCGCAACTCGGAAATTTTCAGCTGCCCAATTTTGTAAGCGAGAGCTTGGCCGGGCCAGCCAATATAACGATCGATTTCATTAATAATATCGGCTTCAGACTTCGCGGCGTTATCTAAAAAATAGGCGATGGCTTCATCTCGCGTCCACCCCATATAGTGCATGCCTGTATCGACCACCAACCTGACCGCCCGCCACATGTCATAAATCAATTGCCCATAGCGTGAGTATGGATCGCGATAGAGCCCCATGTCGTACCCGAGCCGCTCAGAATATAACCCCCACCCCTCAATAAAAGCTGTGGGGCCACTGAGTTTGCGGAACATCGGGAGCCCTTCGAGCTCTTGAGCAAGTGCAATCTGCAAGTGATGGCCCGGTACGGCCTCATGAACACTTAAAACTTCTATTTCATACTTTGGACGCACCTCTGGTCGGTACAGGTTCACATAATAAAAACCAGCACGCGAACCATCCGCAGCTGGACGCATGTAATAGGCTGTGGTGGTATCTGGAGCAATCTGATCAGGAATCGGACGCACCCCATAAGGCATTCTGGGCAACCTACCGAACAAACGGACCAGTTCGGGATCAAGCCGCTTCGAGACCGCTAGATAGGCCTGCAACAGTGCCTCAGGAGAGTCATAGTAAAACTGTGGATCGGTACGCAAGAACTCATTAAAAGCGTTCAGATCGCCATCAAAACCGATCTCATCAATCAAGGATTCCATTTCGGAGCGGATACGCGCCACTTCGTCGAGGCCTATTTGATGAATCTGCTCTGGTGTGAGCTCGGTGGTGGTAAACCGGCGAGCCAAAAACTCATACAATTGATCCCCGTTGGGGACCGCTGCAAGACCTATTTCTTCGCGAGATGCAGGCAAGTACTCAGTTTCAATGAACTCAGCAAAGGTCTTGTAGGCAGGCACCACCGTGGTTTCGATAACCGATGAAGCTCGCTCAATCAAACGCGCCTGTTCATGCGGCTCTAAATTTTCCGATATGTTTAAAAACGGCTTAAAAAAAGGATTATCCGTGGTAGCGACGCCGGTAATCTGATCTAGCTGTGCCGGTATACGCTGCATGATGATGCGCGCCTGCACCAAACCGGTCTTAATACCTTCGGCGAGGACCGCTTGCTCTTGAGCGAGTCTGATCGGGACTGTTTCTAGACGCTTAATCCAGCGCTCATAATCACCGAGAGTCTCGAAAGACAGGGTTTCAACAGCCGTGTAAAGTGACTGTGGGCCACCGCGCATATTGATCGCAATCAAATGCAATCCGAGCTCATACTGAGCACGCTGAGATCTGATTTGACTGAGCAGCAAGCTTCGATTCAGGGCATTTTCCGAGGTCAAACTACTTGGATCAATCGCTAGGAGTCGCGTCTCGAACCCTGCTAAAACGGTATCTCTCGCTTCAAAGTTGTCGAGACTGGCGTCATCCCACTCATCGGATCGACTCTTATCGCCCATAAATACGGCATATTCCGGTGAACTCGTAACCACCCATTGCCAGTGTTCATCGATCACGGCGTGCAAGGTAGCGTCGTCCGCCTTAAGCCAAGGTGACAAGAGGCTCAGAAAAGCCGCAGTAATCAATACCAAAACTGTTCTCATAAGAGCCTCCTGCGCACCAGGTTAGTTAGGTTGAATTAAGGTTTTCACCCCGGTCGCTTGGCTGGCGTATTCACGGACCAAATCAACCGACAGGGCCTCTGGCAATGAGACGGTATGCGCATAATGACTTTTAAAGGTCGTGGTGAGTTCTGCGGCGACTCTTGCTCTCATTCTCTGCATTACCTCTCCGCCAGCACGCCCGAGGAACTGAGGCAGGAGCCAGCCACCAATAGACCAAGAGAAACCAAAGCCACGATGCAAGGTGGTTGGACTAACGTCGAGTCCGCCGTAGATATAAAGTTGCTTGAATCGATCGCTACCGTATCGATTATAAGCGGTCAAATGACGAGCTGCTGCTGCTTCCATCGCGTTCAGCAGCGTGCTACCCAACGAGCCGCCACCGGTGGCGTCGAACGCCAAGGTCGCATTGAATTGATCGCAGGCATCAGTCAGAGACTGAAAGAAGTCTGGGCTCTGGCTGTTCAGCACACACAAAGCACCCTGATCCTCGAGCAACTGTTTCTGCGCGTCTGATCGAACAATACAAATTAAGGGAACGGAGTCCGCTAGACAGATCCTGTTTAACATTTGTCCTAGGTTACTCGCCGCTGCGGTGTGGATCAGTGCTGAATGCCCCTCCATGTTCATCGTTTCGACCATGCCCAATGCGGTCATGGGATTAACAAAAGACGAGGCACCATCCGCTGCACTGGCACCTTCGGGTAGTTCTAGGCACTCCATCACATGGGCGACTCGATACTGAGCATACATGGCGCCACCAAAAGCGCTGACGGTCTTGCCAAGGAGTCGCTGAGCTGCCGCAGATGAACCAGCCGCCACAACCGTGCCGGCACCCTCGTTGCCTGTTTCAAGCGACATACCAATTCGCGCCGCAAAAAACTGAGTAGCACCCGGCTTCGCCTGAGCCTTTACTCGCGTAGCAAAGCCCTCACCAGAACTCTCCAGAGTCTCTAAATCCATCGCTGCAGTTAATAAAGCAAGATCAGATGGATTAATTGGGGCCGCTTGAACTTGAATCAGAACCTGATCATCGCCCAGCTCGGGCACGGTGGCCTCTTCGAAGAAAAGAGACGCTTCTCCGTCGGCAGTGAGTAGTGAGCGAAGGTGGTAATTTGTCGTCATTGTCAGTCCTTTTATAGTGTTTGTGTTTCTTGATCTGCGAATCGAGCCAACCGTTCAGGATTGCGCCAAGGGCCCCATTTGAGCCGATACAGATAGGCAGTGGCTAAGCACATTAGCATAGACACAAAAGCCCACCAAGAAACCATTGGCCCCAGCTGCCAGACTTTGATAATCAGAACTTGCGCAATCAGCATCAGCCAATGCAAGCTCACCGACATCATCATCAGCCAGCGAGTATCACCTGCCCCACGGAGCACGCCCGAAGCCGCAAGATTGAGCCCATCGGCGACTACGTATAAGGCCAGGCCCACCATCATCAGAACCGCGAGCTCACGAATCTCGCCAAACGAGGCGTCACCCGTATCGAAGACGGATACCAATTCATACCGGAATACGGCGAACAAAACTGCGACAATCGTGGTTACAACCAAAGCGATGCCCAAGCCGGACAGGATGACTTTATTTAGGTCAGCATAGCGACGCGACCCAACCATTCGACCAGAGAGGCTCATCAACGCAATGTGAAGTCCGACCATCGAGATAAACGACAGCAGATCCCAATTGAAGACAATGGCCATCGCGGCACCTTCATTGACGCCATAGGTCTGAAACATCAACAAAAACAGGTTAAAGGTGACAACGTTCATGAAGGCTTCGAGCCCCGAGGGGAAACCGAACCTCAGATACTGAGCCACAATGGCTTTATCAAAGACCCATGCTGTTGCAATTGAAAATGTTGCCTGGAGTTCTTTTTGCAGATAGAACCCCAAGAACAGACCTAGCGCACACGCCGTTGCAATAACGGTGCCCAGCGCGGCCCCAGCGATGCCCATCTCTGACAAGCCCCAGCGCCCAAAAATCAGCCCATAACTTAGGACGATATTCAGGAGTACGCCAGTAAGGTCGCACACCATAACCACCCAAGCCCGCCCAATACCGCTGAAAAAAGACGACAATGCAGCTTTCGCTAAACTGAAGACACCACCCCAGATCAACACTTGATAATAGATCGTTTCGAGCTCAACCAACTCATCGGAATGCCCCATAAGACTGAATAAGCCCGCCGTGGGGTAGCTCATCAAAGCCAGTACCGGGGCGACCAGGATGGCCAAAATGATGCCCTGCGTCACGACTTTAGAGCACTTATGCAGTTCCGATGCCCCAAAGTACTGCGCAACTAAGGCATTCGCATACGCAACCATGCCAAGAAACAGAGACAGCGTGACGTAAGCAGTGACACCACCCGACATAGAGGCGCTAATATGCGTCGCGGACAGCTGCGCCATAAAATAGCGGTCCGTGAAGATCATGAAGGCGTAAGCGCCCTGAGAAATAATAATAGGAACCGCGAGAACCATGAGCTCGCGCAGGATATTACTCTGTGTCTGGTGAGACATGGACTTCCAAAAATTTTACTAAAACAAGGCCCGCATAATAGACCTATCGCGCAGACAAGCCCAGCAGATGATGCGCAAAGTGAGCCGCAGGCAGTGCTCAGATCAGTAGATGCAAGCACCGACGACGATAGTCACGTCGTCACTGTGCTCGATCACCGTCTGATGGATAGGCGGCTCTTACCGAGTCTAAGCTGCACGTATCCCTAACGCCCGAGTGCCATTTTTTCGCTTGAGTAAACAACTGCAGCAAGACTCAGAATGGCCATCGTGATCAGCATCTGCGAGCCTGCGTAAACGCCCAACTCAGCCAAGGTGAGCACCTCGCCGCGGAGGATGGTAGTAATCAACTGGTTTTGGGACAAGAATGGAATGCTGTACATCCAAATTTCAGTTTTGATGGGATTAATCATCAGAATGAGCGACGGAATGATCGGTAACAGCATCAAAACGCTCATGTAACTCTGTGCTTCTTTAACCGTCTTAGTGGTCGCGGAAATCAGAGTTAGGAGCGATACACCCAGCACAGAGATCGGCGCCAAAGCACACCAGATGCCGAAGGCTGCGGCCCAGCTCAACTTCATTTCAGTGATCAGATTGGGCGCGAAGCTAAAACTCAACTTAAACGCTAGCAAGGCGACAAACGTCATCAGTAGCCCAAATCCAGCTGTTGCCATGACCTTGCCTAACATAATGTAGCTGGCGGGCGTGGGTGCCAGGAGCAGACTCTCGAGTGACTCACGCTCACGCTCTCCTGCCGTCGTGTCGATCACAAAGTAAGCACCGCCTAGGAAGGCCGTCAGGATCAAAAAATAGGGCAGAAATGCAAGAGACTGCCCAGACTTACTGGCTTCAGTAGAGAGGTCACGACGGACAACGGTTAAAGCCCAACTGCTATCAGGATCAATCCCGCGACTCATCAAACGAAGTCTGCCGGTCATGTTGCTGTAGGTATCCAGCAAGCCATTAACTCGTGATCGGGCAACGCGAGCAGATTCTCGGCTGGCATCGTAGTAGATATCAATACGAGCCGGCATTTGAGACAGCCATTGTTGAGGGTACTCAGGGTGAATTTCGAGCACCAAGTCCACTTGCTGGGAACGAATCGCTGTATCGATTTCTGGCGGTGGTTCCACGACTTCCACATTGCGCTGCGACAACCAGTTCACCAAATTGGGGGCCAGCTCTGCGTTCTTCACCGGCAATTTCAGCACCGATTCATATTGCTGTGTTAGCTTCTCAACCGCAAATACATTGATACCGATCACCAAGCCCGGTGCCAAAAGAGCACCCATCGCCAAGCCGATAAGAACGGTGCGACGGTCGCGCATGAGATCAATCCACTCCTTTCGAAATACAGCTAACATGATTTTCACAGCATCAACCCCTCTTCACTGCCAATCAAGCTTACGAATGCATCCTCAAGATTAAGCTCATTGGCTTCGGCACGAAGCTCCTCTGGGGTTCCCTGCGCAACCACCACCCCGTTGCTGATGACCACGACTTGATCGCATAAAGCCGCGACTTCTTGCATGATGTGTGTCGATAAAATGATGCATCGCCCCTGCTCACGCGCACGTTGTAAGAATCTTCTCAACCCACGTGTCGTCATCACATCGAGACCATTGGTAGGTTCGTCAAGCACGATATTTTTCGGTCGATGAATCACCGCGCGAGCGATCGCCGTCTTGGTCCGCTGGCCCTGCGAAAAGCCCTCGCATCGCCGATCAATAAACTCTGTCATTTCCAAACTGACAATTAAGTCGGACAACTCGGCCTCGCAGTCCGCGTGAGTCAGACCGTGCAACTCGCCGTAGTAAAGAATATTTTCTCGCGCAGTTAACCTTGGATACAGCCCTCGCGTATCGGGTAACACGCCAAGGTGGCGACGGGCTGAGATTTTGTCTTGTGAGATATCAATGCCATCGATTTTGACCGTACCATCCTCTGGGCTAATAAGACCGTAAAGCAACCGAAGGGTAGAAGTTTTACCCGCACCATTTGGTCCAAGCAAACCGGTTATTTGCCCATCTTGGGCGGTGAACGATACCGATTTTACAGCCGCAACTATTCCAGACTTTGACTTAAAAGAACGCTTTAAATTATTAATTTCTATCATATTATGGGCTCCATCCGTGGGGACCAGAAAACATTGGGACACCCTGCCACTCGTCAATACAGCGAGTCGATTGAATACTCAAGTTTGCCACGAACTCGGCTGCCAGATCCTCTAAGCAACCAATCCCAATAACAGCATGTCCTTCATCTGGAACCACAATTAAAGTCGCATTTTCTAGATCTTCCGCAATCGTCCGACCGTAAGCTGCTGGCGTCACAGGATCGAATTCGCCGGCCAAAATTAAAGTCGGTATCGTATGCTCAGGTGGGCTGAAGAAATCTTCCGCGATCGGTTTGCTGGGCCACTCCTGACACTGTAACCGCGTTATTTCGATCAATTGTGTTCCAAGCAATGTCTCCTCTTCACCTGCTGTGTTCGCCGGTGTTAAATAGGGCATCGTCTCACTGCATATCACAGAGAGTTGCAAGCCGTGAGCGATGCTTTGGACCAAGGGCGTTAACAACAGATCGCTGAGCGCAACAAAGTCGGCAAAGCCGTTCGACTCAGCATTCGCGATCAATTGCGGCAGCATCGCTGCCGTCTCGGATTGATAACTGAGCAGGCGTAATACACTGACCAAGTGATCTCGACTGAGATTCACTTTTGTTATCATGCCCGTTTGGCTATCTCGAAAACTGACCTCTGAAGGGGCACCCGTCTCGATTCTGTCAAGTAATCGCTCTAGAGTGTCGCCTATCGTGCCAAGCGACTCAGCGCAATCCGACTGTGAGCTACAGGCCGCAAATCGACCTTCTAGCGCCGCATCTAGGCTACGGCCGTGCTCAGCCAGTAAAACCAATTGCGAGGGCACTGCACTATCTAGGATCAGCGCACGCAGGTGATCGGGGTATAGCGCTGCGTAGCGCTGCGCCAAACGGGTACCGTACGAGACACCGTAGACGACCAATTGAGGTACTTTCAAGGCCTGCCGAACAAGCTCAATGTCTTGGGCAGCATCATCGGTGGTGTAGTGCTGCAGAGCCACCTCACTGAACTTAGCTCGACAGTCTCTCGCCATTTGCACGAGGTATTCGGGGTCGTTGTCTACAGGAGCATCGAGCGAACCGAAATCGCAGTGAAGCGTGCCCGAATTACCCGTTCCACGCTGATCAATCAGCAAGATGGGGTGATTTTTATTCATCTCATAGAACGCGGATCGAAGTGACGGATACGATTCACGCGCGCCTTGACCAGGACCACCGGCCAGGAAAACGATCGGTGTCGCATCATCGACGATCGTTCTTGCCGGCAACCATGTCAGCGCCACGCTGATATCACGCGACGAATCACCGGCATGGTTCTCGGGCACAGTAAAATCGGCGCACCAAGCGCTATAGAAGCGCGATAGGCCCTCGGCAATACATTTCTCGAAGGTGATTGCGCCGACCGTACGTACCTCTGCACCCTGTGCCAAAGCAGACAAAATCAGCAAAGAAATACCAAAAAGAGTGCGAAATCGGAACATGGCGCTTCCTTGGTCAGACATTAGATTAACAGTAGGATGGTTCGAGGCTATGTTAAATTGCGCTCCATTGCGCTTCTTTTGAGATAAGCTGAGTCGTTTCGTCGCTCAGTAGACACTGGGTAAATTATGGACACGCTTGCTTTCTGGCAACAAGTCATCATTTTCATCATTTTCATTTGGTCGGGGTTCGTCCGGTCAGGACTGGGATTTGGCGGAGCAGTGCTCTCCCTCCCCTTTTTACTGATTGTCACCAATCAACCCTTAGTTTTTCTTCCGATCATTGCGGTCCATTTACTGGTGTTTTCATCACTCACGATCGTTCAACCATGGCTGCTGGGCAGGCTGAAAGGCCAGTCTTCAAAGGCCACGACCCATGTTCAATGGCCCTACCTTGGCAAAATTCTCGCAATCACCCTGATCCCGAAGCTGATCGGGGTTCTCGGGGTTCTGAGCCTGCCGACCGACCTGATCACTGGATTCATATTTTTCGTGGTACTAGCCTATGGCATCGGCTACCTGCTGCAGCGGCAACTCATATCGTCACACCCTGTCGTTGACTGGCTATTACTGATACTCGGCGGCTACGTTTCCGGCACCTCACTAATAGGCGCCCCACTGATCATTGCTGTCATGGCACGCCAACTCAAACGTGAGCATTTGCGAGACACCCTGTTCGCACTTTGGTTTGTTCTAGTATCGATTAAGTTAATCGCATTCGCCGCAGCCGGTGTTGATCTGCAGTGGGAAGCGCACCTCTTGCTATTGCCGGCCGCAGCCATCGGTCACTTACTGGGTTTGCAGTTTCACCAATATTCACTCAAGGTCGATCCAAAACGCTTCATGCAATGGATCGGTGGCGCCCTTGTTGTAGTCGCCCTAGTAGGATTGATTCGGCTCTAAAGAACTGATTCAACAGCTGCTGTGGATAAAATCGAGTATCAGTGGACTCACCAGCTCTGGATGTTCCATCGGAAACAAATGACCACCGCTGACTCGGTGCAAACTGAGCTGTGGCTGCGATGCCTGCCAATGTTTGAGCATCGCCGGCGACACGACGTCACTATTTTGGCCAACTACGCCGAGTGTTGGCAGCTTTATTTTGCGTAACGTAAACCAAACCCACGGCGCGCTCATATACACGGCCGCCTCCCATTGCTTCGAGAACCGCAGACGGACATCACCGGCACTACTTTCCTCGAAACCCGCATGAATATAATCCATCAGTGCCGAATCACTCAGCCCAGCAAAGGCACGAGCGCGCCGATGAAACACAAAAGCCTCGTCGTGGCTTGAAAACGAGTCGGGGCGGCGCAGCGCTTTCGCTACCATCGGCATTTTTAGCTTGCTCCGCCGCGGCAACAAGGCCGTGGCAAATGCTAAGCGAGGGGGTAGAAAGATAGGGTCCAGTAAAATCAGACCCTTACAACCTGTAAGTCGAGGAGAGCAAGCCAGCATGGATACCGTAGCGCCGAGGCTATGTCCCATTAACCAAAAGCCGGCTTGTTGGTCTTGCAAGTGAAGCCGATAGTCATCAGCGAAGTGGCGCCAACGCAAATTTGCACGGGGTGGAGACGGAAGCCTGAGCGGCGTATGCTCGTAAGCAGAGACCTCGCAATGCTCACCAAGGGCTTGAAGCAGAGACCGGTAGCTGCCTGGTGGGTAGCCATTGGCGTGCGCAAACACAATTCGTTCGCCACTGTGTCCCGCAAAGTGAGAAATCGCCACACCAACTCCTTAACAAAGGGATTAGTATGGCGGATCTCTATAGCACGCGCCAGTTCCGAACAGTTACAACTTCTCGAACGCTTGATTCAGCTTAAACCGGCGCGAGGTCACGTATCGCTCGACCTGAGCGACCCTCACAGACGCTTTGCTCAAACGCGTATCGACTTCGCGAAGCTGTTCTTTGGCTGGCTTGCGGTAGCGAAATGCACTGTCTCTCGCTGTGTTTGGCGCTTCTCTCGATCGCTTTGGCTTCGCGCTCGAGCTCTGCCAATCACTCTCGCTAGAGGGCTTGGTCGCTTGATCATGCTCTGGCGCCAAAAGAACCCAGCCAGCGACGTAGGCCCAAAAAGCCAACATACCGGTGAACAGAAAAGCGGCAACAAAAGCAATTCGGACAACCCAGTGTTCAAGCCCCCAACTATCTGCCAAACCAGCCGCAACACCACCGATCTTGCCGGCTCGAGTGTTGCGAAACCAACCCATACCCCAGCCATTTAATCGATTCTGCTTTAATGCGCGCAGCTCTCTGCGCCACTCAAACGTGTCGTGATCGTACTGAGACATTACTGACCTCCTGACTTATCGTCTGACCAATGGGGATGGGTTTGATCTAACAGCGACTCGAGTGTTTCAATGCGTTGCAATAGCGTCTCGCTCTGCGCCAATAGCTGATCAAGCTGCTCTCGGTCTATCTCACTCAACCCCTGTGCTGCTTTGTTTCTCGAACGATAGTGCATCGTGATCCATATCGGCGCCACAATGATCATAAATAAGATCATAGGGACAGTCATAAACCCGAATAACTCAACAAAAAATTCCAATGGAACGCCCTCTTAGTCCGCTATTTTTTCGTGGGCTTTGCCGTTTTTGGCGCAGCCTTTTGCTGTTCAGTGGCTACCTTTCCGACTGATGCCTTGAGCGCTTCAAGTTCTGAAGTCAGCGCTTCATCCGCTGCCAGCGCTTCGATCTCAGAGGCTAAATCAGGCACATTCGCGCCCAGATCAAGTGAATCCAGCTCGCCTTCTAAACGATCCATCTTACGCTCGAAGTGTTCGAATCGGCTAAATGCTGAATCAAGTGCCTCACGTTGTATCTGACGCTTCACTCGGATTCTAGACTCCACCGTTCGCTCGCGCATGACAATCGTCTGTTGTCTTGCCTTAGCCTCGCTTAGCTTCGCCTGCAACTGTGCAATCTCGTCCTGAAGGTGATCGATATGCTCATCTGTCGCCTTGAGCTCGCCCTCTAGCGCATCCAAATCTGCCTGGATCAGTTGCTTCTCTTGTAGGGCCGCTCGAGCGAGGTCCTCACGATCTTTACTTAGCGCTAATCTAGCATTCCCTTCCCAATGCTGCACCTGGCCTTCCAAACCTTCTATTGAACGGGTGATTTCTCGCCGCTCCGCCAGAATCTTAGCCGAACTGGATCGCACTTCTATTAACGTGTCCTCCATCTCTTGGATAATCAGTCTTACCATCTTCTCTGGATCTTCTGCTTTATCCAGCATTGAATTGATGTTGGCATTCACGATATCAGACAACCTTGAAAAAATTCCCATAACATTCACCTCTCATTTTAACGATAATCAAACTGTGACTTTTTTAACTGATGCACTGGTGTGAGCCAAGCGAGCGCATAACACGTGGCATGCGGACGAGCCTCAGCGTTCGTGTGACTCCCCACCTGCAGACTGGCCGTGAACAACACGCCTCCGACCAAGGCTACCCATAAGGTCAAACGTATCGTGTTCACTTGGCGATAGATCATAAGCCTTCCCAGCCGCTTTATTCCTGACAACACCTTTGCAGAGAGCGTGCCAAGATAAAAATACGTTTATAAATCAATGGACTAATCGAAAAGACCTAGATCAGCGAAAGGCTATTTAGCGGTTATCGCTATTTATTAGAGCGATTTTGCTTTAATCTTAGCGATATGCGCGAAACAACTCTCATTGGCAGTTCTAATGCAATGGCTCATTTACTTGAGCGGGTCAGACTGTGCTCGAGTATCCGCAGACCCATTATTGTTGCGGGTGAGCGAGGTAGCGGAAAAGAGCTCATAGCCGAGCGACTCCATTATCTCTCACCGCGGTGGGACAAGCCTTATATCACGCTAAACTGCGCAACGCTGGCTGAGAACCTGCTGGAAGCAGAGCTTTTTGGCTATGAGAGAGGCGCCTTTACTGGCGCGACACAGCGCACGCTGGGACGCTTCGAGCGAGCGCACGAAGGTAGTTTGTTCCTCGATGAAATTGCAACCATGTCGCCACGTGTTCAGGAAAAATGCCTGCGAGTTCTAGAGTACGGCCAGCTCGAGCGCCTTGGCGGCGCTACCCCAATAGAAGTCGATGTGCGAATTATTGCGGCGACTAATGAATCACTGCCCGAGTTGGTAGCAGACGGGCGCTTCCGAGCTGACCTGCTAGACCGACTGAGCTTTGATGTGCTGGCGGTACCACCGCTACGTCAGCGGGGCAATGACATACTAGAGCTGGCGAACCATTTTGCACTGGCCATGTGCCGAGAACTCAACCGAGACTGGTTCCCCGGATTCAGTGCTCGAGCAGAGCAGATTCTGCTCGAGTATTCGTGGCCGGGCAATGTACGTGAACTCAAGAACGCAGTGGAACGGTCGCTCGCGCGGAGTGAGGTCGATGAACAGATCGATCAGATCATTCTAAACCCTTTCACTACTCGACCCGCTGAGAACTCAACTGAGGTATCGAGTGCCCCACCCGCGATTCGGTACCCTCAGAGCCTTACGCGTCTCTCGCAGGCGTATGAGCGGACCTTGCTGGAGCAAGCCCTGCAATACCACCGATACCGACTCAATCAGACCGCCGAGGCGCTCGAGCTCTCGTATCACCAGTTGCGCCGACTGATCACCAAACACAACCTAAAACAGGATCAGTAATGTCGCTCCTGATGCGCTGGACACATGGGGAAATCATCTTCTGGTCGAGTCATACCCCAGTTATTGGCATCCCACAAGACATTACCTCCCTCGCGCTCAAACCACAGTAAACCTCGACTTTGGGCCACTGGCGCAACGGCATTCATCGTGGCGCTGTCGTAGAGCACACCATCGATACTCACCTGCTCAACACTATCGGTATGCTGAATATCTGCCAACGGATTCTTACCCAGCACCGCAAAATCAGCCAGCTTACCGGCCTCCAGAGAGCCCACCTGATCGTGAATATTAAGATAACGCGCTCCATCGATGGTCGCTGCCTGCAAAACCTGTTCGGGCGACATGCCGCCCAGAGCCAACGACCACATCTCCCAGTGATAGCCAAGTCCTTGCAACTGGCCATGGGCACCGACCGTGACCAGAACACCCCGCTCCTGTAAATCCTTAGCGCTCGCCGCTACCGTTTTGAAGAAGAAATCATCGTCGGCCGCTTTCTCTACCCGGCGAGACCGCGCCGTGAGTTCCGCCAAGGGCGTGTACTTACCCAACAACTCGTGATTCCAAACATCACTCGATTGATACCAGTAGAACTCGCTATTAAGACCTGCGTAGTTCACCACTAAGGTTGGCGTGTAGCCAACCTCGGGGGCTGCTGCCCAGAGCGACAACACGTCTTCGTAGAGGGGCGCGATGGGCAGATTGTGCTCCAAACCTGCGGCACCATCGATTAAGTGTGTCAACTGATTATAAAAAGTGGCGCCACCTTCGGGATAAACCGACATCCCCAGCTCTGCCGCTGCCTGCATCACATATTGGCGTTGATCACGACGCGGCTGGTTGTAACTCTTCACTGAAAATGCGCCCTGTTCCTGCAATCTTGACAGATGCAAACGCGCGTCTTCTAGGGATTGAATATCGACAAAGGAATTCGATTTGGCACCATACAGAACTGCGCCAGTCGACAAAATACGAGGTCCGACCAGTCGTCCAGTGCGTTGAAGTTCTGACAGCGAGAATACTGTTTCGGTATTGCTGGAAGGATCGTGTGTCGTAGTCACACCAAATGCCAAGTTCGCGAGATAACTCGCATTGGTTTGCGGTAAGGGTGAACTGTAAAAATGGCCACTGTGATGAGCGTGGGTATCAATAAAACCGGGAACGATCGTTTTATCGGTGAGATCAAAGCGACGTGCATTGGCCGGTATAACCACGGTCTCTGTTGGACCCACTGCTAAAATCTTATTGTCCTGTACCAACAGTGTACCGCGCTCAATCGGGGTCCCCGCCATAGTGATGATCCGGGCATTCTCGTACGCCAGTAGACCCGCACCGTAATCACGTTCCTCGGTTAACGAAATCGGCAGTGAAACCGCCTCTGGATCATTTCCCTCAAGCGCAAGGCTGAAATATTGGGAACCCAGACCCCAGTGCAACCCAACATCAGACCAATGTAAGTAACGCCCAGCGTGATCACTCACCTGTGTCGCTGGCAGCGCGGTATCACCATGACTCAGTGGCTGTGTCTTCGCTGATGTCACCATCGGGCTGAGGTACACTTTAAAGTCCTCGCGGTAAGCGATACGGTGTCCATTGGGTTCTATGGCCCATTCACTTACCCGACCAAGCTGATAGTGATCTCTCTGCTCTTCTCCGGAGCGACCAACACTCGCCAGAACGCGCTTGTCACCACCACCATATTCGTAGGCTATGCGAGAATCTGACTCGATAAATTGCGGGGCTCTCGCTTCCCTAACAATTCGACGTGCGCTGCCCTCTGACTCGGAATACAAGTACAAACCGGGTTCTAACCCGTGGTGATATCCCCGAAACCCATTTCCTGAGAGTTTTTCGTAGACGACATCACCGTTGTCGGATATGGCTGGATTCTGATAGTGACCGGGTTCTGAGGTAATCCTATCGATCTTCAAGCCAACACCCGAGCGCTTCCATCGGGCCCGCATAACGTGGCCGTATCCGGCATCACTCCATTGCACATAAGTCAACCAACGGCCATTCCTGCTAAAACTCGGAGAATACTCAAAGCCATCAAAATCGGTCAAACGTTGCGGCACGGGCTCATCTACCCGAGCGGTATACAACTGGCCCAAGGCATGAAACACGACGACTGAACCATCCGGCACAGTCGACCAGTCGCGCATCATTTTCACATCGATTTCGGAAGCACTCAGTTGTGGCTTCGCTTTCTGAGCTTTGGCTAGCTGCACATCAACTTCGGCCTGAAATGGGATCTCTGTGACCTCCCGAGTAGCCAAGTCAAGTCGATGAATACCGCCGCCTGCCCAAAAAAACAGAGCGTCACTGGTCGGCGTCCAAGCGAAGTTTGGATAGAGACCAAAAACTGCCCAGACTTCTTGTTGGTCATGATCGAGCTCCGACGACAGTAACTCGTGACGACCTGTCTGCCGGTCATACAGCATAAGCGCCGTCTCGGTTTGAATGCGCTTCACATAGGCCAGATAGCGCCCATCTGGCGATGGCTCTGGACGAACTGCGCCGCCTGGACCGCCCAACAGAGCAATGTTCTCGCCGGTGGTCAAATCCAGCCGCCTGGTGACATAAATACCTTCATAAGGATTTTTGTTGTATCGAAAATAAGGCCCACTGGTCGCATCTTGAGAGTAGAACAGGTAGCGTCCATCAGGCGAGTAAACCGGGTCGTTCTCATCTTGCTGATCGTTGCGCTTGTCGGTCAGCGCAACCCCGGTACCGCCCTCTAGGTGATATAACCACATCTCTCCAGACCCGAGCGAGCGAGTGCCAGTAAAATGTTTACGAGCGACGATACCAGTGCCACTGGGATGCCATCGCGGGTTGGAGAGCAGGCGAAACGTTTCCTCTGTCAGTGCCCGACGCTCGAGCGATGCCAGCGACATCAGGTGGATATTGTTGCCGCCATTCTCGTCGCTGATAAAGGCCAGCGTCTGGCCATCAGGACTAAACTGCGGTTGCACTTCCTGAGCCGTCGTCGTGGTGAGCCGAACCGCTTCACCGCCCTCAACCGGCAATAAATACAAATCGCCTAAAAGATCAAAGACAAGGTGCTCACCGTCAGGGCTCACGTCGATATTGAGCCATGTACCTTCTTGTACCGAGAACCTCACCTGCTCTGTCGCGCCTTGCCAAATAGGTCCCTGATCTTCCTTGTCGGCGCCCTCATCATTGGCCTGTTCAACCGCAGCGCCGAGTGCCAGAGCAGTGCAACTAAAATAGAGTGCACAGAGGTGCTTAAAAGTGGTCTTCATGATCAATCCTTGTGTTATCGACGAGATAATGTTTGTGCTGTCGCTGCTTGCCACTGCGCATGACGCTGCGCTCGCTGTTGGTCTAACCAAGTAGGTTCGAAGCGGCGCTCTTCCTTCCAGAGTGACCCAACATGCGATGCATCGCGCCACAATCCCACCCCTATTCCAGCTAAGTAACAGGCCCCAATCGCAGTCGTTTCGATTTGTAAGGGACGCAATAAACTTCGCCCGAGTAAATCGCTTTGAATCTGCATCAGTAAATTGTTCGCACAGGCTCCACCATCGACCCGCAAATCACGGAGCGAAAGATCGCAATCAGCCACCATCGCTGCCAAGATATCGCTGTTCTGCAGTGCTATGGCATCAAGCGTTGCCCGAGCAATGTGGCCCGCGTGCGTGCCTCGTGACAGTCCGGTAATGAGACCCCGAGCCGTAGGCGCCCAATGTGGAGCACCCAATCCGGTAAGAGCGGGTACGAAATCGACACCCTCACTTGAGTCTACCGTACTCGCCAAAGCCTCAATATCTCCCGCTGATTGAATGATGCCGAGGCTATCTCGCACCCAATCCACTGCGGCACCGCACAAAAAAGCGCCACCTTCTAAGGCATAGTAGGTGGGTCCTTTGGCATCCAGTTGCCAGGCAATGGTGGTCAGCATGCCCGTGCTGGACTGCACCGCTTGGGTCCCGGTATTCATGAGTATAAAAGAGCCTGTGCCAAAGGTGCACTTTGCTTGTCCTGGCTCAAAACAGCCTTGACCAAACAGTGCGGCTTGCTGATCCCCCGCCACCCCACTGATTGGTATCCCATCTGGTAGCCATTCCAGACCCTGTGTCGTCGCCAAGATACCGCTACTCGGTTTCACTCGGGGCAAGAGCTCTATTGGTACCTGAAACAGGGTACAGAGTTCTTCGTCCCATTCCCCCCAGTGAATATTATAGAGCGAGGTTCTAGAGGCATTCGACACGTCAGTCACATGAGCGTCGCCGCCGCTCAGACGCGCAATTAACCAGCTGTCTATAGTACCTAACTTTAATCGGTTCGATGCCCTGAGCGCTTTCGCTTCGGGCTCCGCTGCCAGCAAACCGAGCTTGGTGGCAGAGAAGTAGGGATCCAACACCAGCCCAGTTTTTGCTCGCACTCGGTCTTCGTAACCCTCTCGCTTGAGCCGTTCGCACTCATCCGCAGTTCGTCGGCACTGCCAAACAATCGCATTTACAGGGGAGCGAAGTGTTTGGCTATCCCAAATCACCGATGTTTCACGCTGATTGGTAATACCGATACAGAGCGCTTGAGTTGCATCTAGGCGGGCCTGAGCGAGCAGCTTTTCCACCGAGGTACGCACAGAACTCCAAATATCGTCAGGGTCGTGCTCTACCCAGCCGGGCTTGGGAAAATACTGTGGGAAATTGGTCGTCACTCGATCAATTACCGACCCGTCGGCATCCATCGCAAGCGCTGTGGTTCCCGTTGTGCCCTGATCAATGGCCAGTACGAAACGACGCATCCTAACCGGCCTCGTAACCTTCAATCGCTTTAATTTCAAGGTAATCGGTGAAGCCATGAGCGCCCCACTCTCGGCCATTGCCCGACTGCTTGTAACCCCCAAAAGGAATATCTGTACCGCCTGATGCGCCGTTAATCTTGACGTTGCCGGCCCTGATTTTTGCTGCCACTGTGCGGGCTCGATCGATATCTCCACTCTGCACATAACCCGCTAGGCCATACGCGGTATCGTTGGCGATACCAATTGCCTCGTCCTCGGAATCGTAGGGAATAATGACCAATACTGGACCAAAAATCTCTTCTCGCGCAATCGTCATATCGTTATTCACGTCTGAAAACACGGTTGGCTTCACAAAGTAGCCGTGCTCTATCCCCTCGGGTTTACCCAGACCACCGCATACCAACTTAGCTCCCTCTGCGATCCCCTGTTCGATGAGATTTTGCACTCGATCAAATTGGACCTGAGATACCAAGGGCCCCATAGTGGTCGCCTCATCCGAAGGGTCGCCCACAACAACCATCGCTGCCGCTGCCGCTGCAGCCGCTTCTGCTTGTGCCAACTGATCGCGTTGCACCAACATCCGCGAGGGTGCGTTGCAGCTTTGTCCGGTATTGTGGAACATATGCATGGCCCCGCGAATGACAGCTTCTTCCAAAGGCGCATCGGGCAGAATAATGTTGGGCGACTTGCCACCTAGCTCTTGGGTGACACGCTTCACTGTGGGTGCTGCATTCTGAGCGATCAGTGTGCCAGCGCGCGTCGAGCCAGTGAATGACACCAAATCAACATCCGGGTGTTTCGATAAGGCAGTCCCAACACCCGCTCCATCACCATTCACCAAGTTGAAGACGCCTGCTGGCAGACCAGCCTCGTGAACAATCTCAGCGAATATATAGGCCGACAATGGCGCCACTTCGCTCGGCTTAAGCACCATCGTACACCCTGTTGCCAAAGCCGGCGCCACCTTGCAAGTCAACTGATTCATAGGCCAGTTCCAAGGGGTAATTAGCGCACAGACGCCAATGGCTTCCTTCACAATGCGATGCGCGCCGCGAACCTCAGTGAACTCAAATTGCTTGAGCACTTTGATGGCCTCCGCGATGTGTGCCATACCAGCACCTGCCTGTGCAGTCGATGCCAGCTGTGAAGGGGCACCCATTTCGAGTCGGATCGCCTCCGCAATATCGCCATAGCGCGATTGATAGATGGATAGTATCCGTTCCAGCAAGGCGATTCTGTCTTCGACTGGCGAACATGAAAAGTCAGTGAAGGTAGCTTTGGCCGCAGCCACTGCGGCGTCGACATCGGCTTGTGTGCCGAGACTGATCTGCGCAACCACCTGCTCGGTTGCGGGGTTGATCACGTCGCAGACAGGCACATTAGAAGGACTGACCCACTGCCCATTGATATAAAATTGAGTGTATTGTCGCATTCGGTTCTTCTCCATTGTTATTGTGCTTGTTAGAAGTGTATCAGTAACGGCGATTTTGCACAGTGGTCGAGACCACGGATTCTCTCTCTTCATGTCATAGGCTTAGCATACGCTGCTCGGACCGGCCGCATTAACGCCGACTCTCAGTGAGTGGGTCGCCGATTGCGTCGAATCCGTTTGCCTTACCCTAAAGGGGCGGCTAACATCGACCTCAGCAAAAGGAGATAGCAATGCAAACTGACGAGTTAACCTTATTCCGCGATATGGCACGACGCGCTTTCGATGCCGAGATTACGCCCTATTATGACCAGTGGGAACACGAGAAAATGGTGCCACGTACACTGTGGAACACCCTCGGTGCCGCTGGACTCTTGTGCCCCGATGTCGATGAAGTCTACGGCGGCGCTGGCACTGGCCCTGAGGTCACTTTGGCGCTCATCGAGGAACTTTCAGATATGGGTTTTGGAGGCTTTGCCTCAGGGTATGGCATCCACTCGAATATCGTCGCACCCTACTTGACCCATCACGGCTCTGATGAGCAAAAAGAGTACTGGCTGCCTAAAATGGTCACCGGTGAAGTTGTCGGCGCATTAGGTATGACCGAGCCCGGCGCCGGTAGCGACGTGCAAGGCATTAAAACCAATGCGGTTCGAGACGGTGACGACTGGATTCTCAACGGATCCAAAATCTTTATCACCAACGGTATGCACGCGGATTTGGTGATCGTGGCCGCAATCACAGACCCCGGCAAAGGCGCCAAAGGCACATCGCTGTTTCTGGTGGATACCAGCCTGCCTGGGTTCGAGCGTGGCAAAAAACTCGATAAAATTGGGCAACATGCGTCTGATACAGCGCTGCTATTCTTTCAAGACATGCGACTACCAGCAGCGGCATTACTCGGCGAAGTCAATAAAGGCTTCGTGATCATGATGCAAGAGCTGCCTCGAGAACGACTCGGGATCGCTGCTCAAGCCGTTGCCTCGGCCGAAGGCGCACTCAAGCTTACCATTGACTACGTTAAGGATCGAAAAGCGTTTGGTCAGAGCATTGCACAGTTTCAAAACACCCGGTTTAAGCTCGCCGATGTCAAAACAGAAATCGCGCTAAATCGAGCCCTGTATGAGCAGTGCGCCACTCAGTACGCGAGCCGCAGTTTAACCGCTGATGATGCCGCAATGCTAAAGCTGGCGTCATGTGAGATGCAGTGCAAGGTGATCGATGATTGCTTACAGCTGTTTGGCGGTTATGGCTACATTACTGAGTATCCCATTTCACGGTTTTACACTGATGCTCGGATCCAGCGCATCTATGGCGGCTCGAGTGAAATCATGCGTGAACTGGTGGCCCGCAGCATATTGGGTCGATAAGATCATGATTCAGCGCAAATATTGTTACCTGAATGACTCAACCAACGAGTAGTGAGGAGTAGAAAATGTCACTAAAAATTGCGTCACTTGCCATTGCAATGAGCCTCATGAGCATCAGCACCATGGCTCATCAAGTAAAAGAAGAGCCTGCCCAGAGTTATCGCCAGTCCTATTTTGCGCTGATCGGCGCGAATTTTGGTGCGATCGTTCAAATGGTGAAAGGTGAGGTCAGCTACGACAACCAAGCCGTCATCGAACGCGCTAATAACTTGGTCGCTCTGGCATCGATCGATGTCACCAAGGCGTTCCCCGAGGGAAGCGAACAAGGGACGACGCGTGCCAAACCCGAGATCTGGCAGAATCGTGATGACTTTGCGTCAAAATTCGAAGCAATGGGATCTGCGGTGAACAAACTTGCACAAGCGCAAGGGGTTCGCGCTGACGTCGCAAAGGCCGTCGGTGCTGTTGGGCAGAGCTGCAAAGGCTGTCACGACGATTATAAAGCCAAAGACTATCTCTACTAGGTCACCACATCGTGGGCTCGGGTTCAGGTATGAGCCACCCGATGCCCACCACCAGTCCAATAACTACAGCCAGCGCGATGACACCCCGCAAGGTACTGTTTGACGCTATTTCACTCTCTCGCACTAACCACCGCCCAAACAGCATTTTTTGAATTAACCGCTCGCCTTTGTAGAACTGGTGGAACGCAATAGCGAGCAAGTGCAGCACGATGAAGCCCTGCAGTAGCAGCCAGCTCCACTCGTGGATTTCACTCGCCCACGCCACTGTGGCATCAGTGACGAAAACGACCAAGGGCCCGTCTAAAAATAGATCATCGGTATTAAACAGACCCGACACACTCTGCACCAAGAGGAGTGTCAGCAACACCAGGACTGACAGAGCGCCTAAAGGATTGTGCCCCAGATAGGGTCCTGAGGTTCCCTTCAGGTACTGAACAATCGCTCTGGGCGATGGCACAAAACGTTTGAATTGAGCGTAGTGTGAGCCCTTGAAACCCCAATAGATACGCCACAGAACCAGTGTCAGCAGACAGTATCCCGAAACCGAATGCCAATCCATTCGCGCATTCTCGGCTGTCCACCAACTGAACAGAATCAGAATGGGGTAGCACCAATGTGACAAACGCTGCAGCAAATCCCAGATTGGGTAAAGAGACTGATTCATAAGCGCTATTCAATCAGGTCAAGTCGCGGAATCTCGGGTGGCAAATCGGTCACCAGTGTACGGACGATGCCAGCGCGGATCTCGGTGCGATGGCGCGGACCCGCAATCTCTGGGTCCCAAGACTCATACCCGGCATCACCGGGATACAAAGCGGCAAAACCATCACTGAGTGCAACGCCGTGTGGCTCAACAACCACTGGCGTAGCGACGCTCACGGCAGCCAGCGCTTGCTCGACAGTGCTGAACTTCTCGAGCGCTTGCAGAGTCATATACGTCGGCGGCAACATCGGCAACTCACCAGCATCATGCTGCGCAAACACCTCTTGCAAGGACAGCCAGCGCGCCTCATGAATCTCGCCATCATCAATGCTGACAGTGGAATGATCGGTGAGCGCCGCAACAAATAGCCACGTCGAGAAACGGCGCGGTTCACCCTCGGGCGTGGTCCAATGACTCACCTGATACAACTGATCTTCCTGCACCAAGAGACCGCACTCCTCCTGAGCTTCTCGACACGCTGCAATACGCGCCGCACGCTCCAGATCGCCTTCGCCTTGATCAAGATCGGCTGGATCGACTGCACCACCCGGAAAAACCCAGGCACCGCCGGCGAAGGCGAGCGCTTTGTTGCGTCTTAACAGCAGCGTCTCGATACCTGACTCACCGGCGCGAATGAGCGCCACCGTCGCAGCGGGCTTGATCGGCAACACTTGACGGTCAGTCATCGCCCAGTAATTCCATCAGCGCGATCACCGTGGCCTCTACGCCCAAGGTTACCGAAGCTGCCGGATCGATTTTAAAGAGCGCCGAGTGATGCGATGGTACCGGTGGCCCTCCCGCAGCTGCAGCATCGAAGGCAGCTTGTGGGGTACCACCCACCGCAAAATAGGTACTCGGGACGTAAGGTGACTCGGTGAAGAAACCAAAGTCTTCGGCACCCATTCCCAAACGCTTTTCTTCATGAAACACAGCAGCGCCCAATGCCTCACTCCACGCTTCTCGGAGTCGGAGAGTCAAGGGGGCATCATTGACCGTAGGTGGCACACTCTCGTGACTGACCGTGACGACGGGCAGCTTATCTTCGGGCAACCCTGCCACTCGTCCCATATTCTCTGCAATACGCTCTATGCCCTGCAAGAGTAGTGCTCGACTGGTTGGATCCTCGCTCCGGACAGTCAGTTGAAGATGCGCTGAATCCGAAATGATATTGTGCTTGGTACCTGCATGGAATGAGCCAACCGTCACTACGCCGGGCTCTCTTG